>Ga0209597_1001268_pt1 | contig 16592 bp, 19 predicted proteins | sample M_140625_MF_Meta_FD_187316 | JGI IMG/M metagenome (GOLD analysis project Ga0209597, IMG submission 187316) | Freshwater microbial communities from Lake Montjoie, Canada to study carbon cycling - M_140625_MF_MetaG (SPAdes) (version 2) | ecosystem: Environmental > Aquatic > Freshwater > Lake... | reverse complement strand
TCTATAATTAGACATTCTTGTATATTAATTAATTTTTGACATTCATCTATTTTTATTATATTATTAGAATATGATAAAAAATCATCAATCATTGTTTCATTAAATATTACAGGAATTCTATTATTAGGAAGAATTTTCTTCTTAATTGCTATATTTTCTATTCTATACTTTTCTATATCATCATTATATTTTTTCAAATTAGCATCACGAATAGCAATATTTTCTAGTATTATTTTTTGTGTATCTTCAATAATCTTATTTTTTTTTCAATATCTTTATTTATTTCATTAATCTTCTTATATAATACTGTATATTTTTGATATTCATCAATCATAGCTTGTCTATTGGCATTATTAGTTAAAAAATATAGACTATCTTCTTCAATATTCATCATACAATCATAAACATTACCCATAATTTGCATTTTAAATCCATAATAATCACCATATCTAAAAGAACTATTTTGTTGTACAAATGCTTTTAGACTTTCTAATTCTGTTTCACCTGTCACAACATACATGGAACCACCTCGCATAGTTTTGTTTTTTTGTATATACTTCATATACTTTCTCATAATATTATTAGTATAGAAAAAAATAACAACCTATATATATGATAGGTGTACATATTGATGTGACTGATAATTTGGTCAAACAAGCCACCATATATTTGGAAAAAGGATGCAGAATTTTACAATTATTTGTCTCACCCAATCCATCTAATTCTCTACAGATAGAGTATGTGGAGTTAAAAAAGTTTGCATCAGATAATAAAATCCATATAGTAGTCCATATCTCTTATACGATAAATTGTGCTCAACCATGGAATACATATAGTTGGTGGATCCGACAAGCTTGTGATGAAATCAAAGTAGCTGATATGTTGGGAGCATTTGCGGTAGTTATTCATATGGGTAAATCTGGTAACCAAGATATTAAAACAGCATATGATAATATGTATCAATCATTATTATATATTTATAAACAAACTATCAAATATCCACATATACGTATATTACTTGAAACACCAGCCGGACAAGGAACTGAGATTTGTAGCAAATTGGAAGATTTTATGCATTTTTTTAGAAAATTATCAAAAAATATTAATCCACTCATACAAAAAAGATTTGGATGTTGTATAGATACATGTCATATTTTTTCTGCCGGATATGATATTCGTAATATCAGTATGATTGAAAAATATTTGGATGATTTTAATGAAATGATTGGTATTAAGCATGTTGGACTTATCCATCTTAATGATGCGATGAAGGGTTTGGGTTCTCATGTAGACCGACACCAAAATATTGGCAAAGGATATATTGGTCGCAAAGGATTATTTGCAATTGTTGATTTTTTTACCAGATTATCAATTCCTCTTATATTAGAAACTCCATTGGAAGGAATTCAAAAAGATATTAAATTAATTCAAAATCGGATTCAGAAGATTTAGGAATTTTTCCCTCATATGAATCAGTTATTTGTTTTATAATCAGATTTGATTTTTCTCTAATCTGATTGCAATAGTTTTGAATAATTTGATTCTCGGATTCAGTAATTTGATGAAATTTTATATCACATACACATATATGCTTTTGACTTTTTTTAACAAATAATCCAGATTGATTGGTAGAGATAAATTTATGTGTTGGGTACATTCGATAATCAATCAATTTATCTCTCACACCCACATATATGTGAGCAGGAATTTTAACAACCATTGCATCTGAATCTATTGTATTAAGACACGGAACTGTATGATTTGATTGTATGATTTTTCCAACCATCTGATTAATTTGTTGTTGAGATAATCGGGATAATATTATGATATGCTTTCCAATCTGATAATCAGTAAAATTATTTTGTGCATCACATAAACCACAACATATAGTTTGACAAGTCTTACAACTCATTTGATTTAATTCAATAAATAATCATTATATCATACATATTAGATTTCAATATTTTATGAGTTCAAATCAACTAATAAAAAATAAATTCACTATATATAAAAATGAATCCAACTCCACAAATGCAACAAATGATGCAATTTATGAATATGATGAATATGATGAAGGAATCAACGTCTTCTCAACCTGAACTAATAGATCCAAATAAGATTGACCCACGTGTGAGAAAAAATATAATAAATCAAAATATTACTCAAACTCAAATTGGCTTATACAAAAAATATCCAAATTTTAGACCTGTTTTGTTTGAACTTGTGCAAAATTTTACTCCAGGAGTTCCAACTAATATTTGTGATGTTAGGGTTGAATATCAACATGTATTGGATGTAGCAGAACCATATGTGGAGAAGGGTATTAACTTTACTTCATCAAATAATATGAATCCAGTTATATTGAATGTTGTTGGTAGAGATTTTACTGGAACTAATTTTGAATCCAGTGAAGAAATCCGTGACCAAGTTATTAATATGCGAACATCATTCAATAATACATCTGGTTCAAATCCACCATATCCACTCAAAGGGTCAGCGTGTGTGTATACTCGTTCGCTTACTATTATTAGGGGAAAAAATATGGTGAGTGGTGGATTTTTACCATTTCCACAAACATATAGAGTTGCAATGATAACCACCACATCAACCAAATCTACCACCCTTTTATCTCAAAACCGAATGAATTCTCATGATTATCTCACCACATTAGAGAGTATTGAGTGCGTCTTTCAGGCTGCTATTGCTGGCAAACATCCTATTCTTATATTAGCTCCATTTGGACACGATATAGATAATAATCCAATTAGTGATATAATTAGTATTTATAATTTTTGTATATTAAAATATGGACATCGTTTTAAACAAATCATCATAGGTGTGCCTCCATTTTATCCCAAAGCTGTATTTGAAACTTATAATAATAATATTATTAAACCGCAAAATATTGTAGAATCAGTTGAGGAAAAATATGAGCAAGAAGAACTTAAAAATAATTTACTTAACTCTAAAAATAATTTACAAGTTTTGGAGTTAGAATCAAATCAGTTAAAAAAAAATCAAGTAGAACAAAATAAGTTAGATCTGAATCAACTGGATCCAGAAATAAAAAAAAAAATAATCCAGCTGGTCAACCAAAGCAATTAGAAACATGACTTTGGTTGACCATCAAAATCACGTTTCGGAGCCTTTGGCGAAGTGGCTTCAGCTTGAGCTACTTCTTCAGCGATTTCAGAGCGGGCGGCTTCAGCTTGAGCGACTTCAGAGCGGGCGGCTTCAGTTTGAGCAACTTCTTCAGCGACTTCAGAGCGGGCGGCTTGAGCTTGAGCAACTTCTTCAGCGACTTCAGAGCGGGCGGCTTCAGCTTGAGTGGCTTCAGGAACAGCTGCTTCAGTAGGTTCAGGGCTAGCGGCTGCCGATTCTGTGGATTCATCAACCTGACAAAATATAGCTGCGATGGAGGCATCGTCAAAACAGCTCTTACCAAAAGTCTTTGATGCAAAGGTCTGATTAATACGCAGTATATCAAGGAGATTAGTTCTCAAATTCGGAGAACTGCGAATTGATTCGAACATCTCTCTAACGTTCTTGAGAGTCTGACAATCCCCTATGCCATCAGAGTAAACAGCAAGCAAGTCACCTTCATGAATTTCCCAAAAGCTCACATCAAACTCGCAGCTCATGCCAGACTTTTTTCCCGCAAAGTCGCCAATACTGCGTGTCATGGCAATAGTGAACTTGTCTTGAGATCGAACAGAATGACCGCTCGTCATATACATTCCAGGCTCATACCGAACATTCGATGGCTTGAGTCCATTCGACCAGGGAGAGTCGACAAATTTGCTAATAATGCGACCATCCTTGTCAAAAATTTCGGGACACCTCTCTTTGTTAAGTATAGATGGAATATCGTAGACAAAGAGTGGCTTATGCTCAATTTGTCCCGCTGCATGCAAAGCGGTGACGCGTTGAAACTCAGCCGGATTGTTAGGCTTGTGGTCTGCGGTGATTTTCACCGGCTCTTCACCAACTCTTTGCAGATAGGCATCAGAATCACCAACGTTGGCGGAAATCCACAAAGAGCCAACATTAGCACAAATGGTGGCTGTCGTCCCTCCTCTGACGATATTTCCAGACTCATCACACACATCCCCATCATAGAGATGGTACATGGGTTTTCCATCCGAATATTTCATCTCCAAAAACGTCTGGCGAAGACTTTCTTCGAGTTCTTTGGAGAGACTGGAGAAAAACTCTTTCCACTGCAGCTGAGAAAAGTTTTCCAGTTGAGCCGCACTCTCTTGAAATTTTCTGCGGGTAACATCCGAAGCTGTTTGAGCTGCTTCGCCTCCCCTTGTTCCGTGTCCATCGAAGATGCCCACAACATGAGATTTTCTGTAGTTGAAGGAAAATGATCTGTCTTGGCACCCAAGATCACCCTTTGCTCCAGGTTTAACACCATCACTGCTTGAAAAGCAAAAACGACGCATAATTCTTGTCAAGTTGAGAAACGTTGAGAAATAGTTTTTAAAAAGTAATCATACAAACAACAATAGCAATTATAATATATTCAAATATTCAATTTTTTACATCAACATATATCCCATACTGATAAAATTGCATAATATAATACATCCTGCAAACATCCATGCAATCATATCACCCATAGTTTCATCAAAATAAAACAATAAAACTGCACCCGTACAACAAAATAACATTAACCAACACATAGTTCCCATTTTTCTAATTATACCTTCAAAGATTCCCTTATAATATCCAACTCCTAAATATATGATAGATATTAAAACCGACACCACCAAATACACTTTTACCACAGTAGAAAGTTCCATCAATTATATTAGTTTGCTAAAAAAATTTAGTTTGCTAAAAAAATTTAGTTTGCTAAAAAAATTTAGTTTGCTAAAAAAATTTAGTTTGCTAAAAAAATTTAGTTTGCTAAAAAAATATTATATGATTAAATTATGGATTGTAGATATTTTGATTATGGACAAATATTAGATAATTATAGAGTATGTGCAAAATGTAAAAGACGTGCATCAAATCATAATTTGCTAAACCAAATTATTAGTTCAACTACAATTAATTTAGACTTGAGTATAATGATACAAAATTATCTAAAACCTAAATTTATATCAGTCGCTGCCGGACACTCATACTCAATAGCTCTCAAATCAGATGGAACAGTTTGTGCATGGGGATTGGATGACCACTCTCAAACAAAAGTTCCAAATCATATTCAAGGAAAAGTTATACAGATAAGTGCAGGATGGATACACGCAACTGCACTCACTTCTACTAATTTAGTTTTATGGGGCTACTATGATAGAGTTATCAATGTATCTAATATAAAACAAATTAGCTCAGGTGAAACACATAATTTGATATTACAAGATAATAAAGTTGTTGAAGTGGGAGGAATACCTTGTTTGACTATACCTAATATTATACAAAATAGAGTTATATTTGTTCAAGCCAGTTATTTTTATTCAATAGCTTTATTGGATAATCATCATATTCATATTTGGGGATACACATTATGTGGTCAGGCAGATATTCCAGATAGAGTGCAGGGAAAAATTGTATCAGTATATGGTGGCAGAGAATGTGTGATTGCAATATTGGATGATGGTGAGGTTGTGGGATGGGGACAATGCAGTTATGGACAAACAACAATTCCAACTCATATTCAAAAAAAAACTATACAAATTAGTTGTGGAGCATATCATGTAGCAGCTCTATTATCTGATCATACGGTGGTGGTGTGGGGGTCTGATATTTATGGACAAACAACAGTTCCATCCACTATTCAGAACCATGTGATACAGATTAGCTGTGGTGGATATCATACAATGGCTCTGTTGGATAATGGTGATATAGTGTGTTGGGGGTCAGATGAATTCAAACAATTAAATTTTGTTGAAGATAAATAAATTAACTTTCATACTCCGCATACTTATTTGAAATTCTCTCAATATCTGCTAATCCAATAATATTTGACTTTTGTATCTGTTGATACAACTTATGATACATCTTATCAATCAACTCAATAGCTCTGGGAGGCAGAATCAACATTGCATAAAGTCTAGGATTTAGTGGCGGATATGCAATAATATTAGGTTTAAATTTATACTTTGTATCAGATAATATGACTAACAATCCAAGAGGATGTGGAGTATTTGTATCAACATACATATAATCATACGCACAACATCGTCCGCTCTCATACATATCTAAACACCAAAGCAAGCCATCTAGATAATTTGCACATAGATTATTGCTAAATGTTTGAATGGTAAATTTTCTCACATAATGGGGTTTGAGCCTACATATTAGTGAGTGCAAAAACTTTATAAAGAATTTTTTATTCTTCATACTTTTTTTACTTTGAGTTAACAACAATGCCTCCGCATAAGAGTCCCAAATATTATTAAAAGTTAAATAACTTATTTTTGGTAAATAATCATTTCCCAACATAATACTAAGTGTTGCAAAATCATATCCCGGAGTTTCTGAGTATCCGACTGCTTCTAAATGCAAACCTAATAGTTGTCCAACACATAATACTTTATTTGATTTGCTCTGAGTATTTTTGTAAAATACAAATGTGCGATTCGGATTAGTAAGTGTAAGCATCATAACCACAATATCTGCATCATTTGATATAATTATATGTGTATCATCAGGATATTTTGATTGATTGAGCATTAGATATTTTTTTAGTTTTATTTCAGCTTCATCGTATGTTTCTTTTGTGAATAAAACATTTACACAATAAATTAATTCTAATTGTTTGATATATGGTTGTAATTTATTCGGCAACTCATTCATAAATTCTGTTCCAGGTGTAAATATCAAAGAACTTGTTTGAAGATTTAGTTGTTGTTCAGCCATACACTCTCTTCTTTTTCTTTGTAAAAATAATTTTGCAAAAGGAGCTGGACCATCAGTTGAGAAAGTTATTGAGCGAAGTGGTTTGGTTTCTATCAAAATAGAATCAATAAATGCAAATAATCTGCAAAAGAGTTCATCTTGAGACTTTACACCATACGAACAATAGTGCAAACAATAATTTAAATCTATATACACATTATCATAATATTCCAACCATTTAGATTTAAAAGCATTTGGATATTTGTCAGATATCCATTTACAATAACCTTTGATTCCCATGTTTTACTATTTTGTATCATATATATTGATATATAATACAAATATTTCAAATTTTTATAGTCAAAAAATTGAATAATTTACTATATGATGATTTGATTATCATATAAATAATTATACATCATATATAACATGAGCAAATCAACCCAGAGCATTATTTCAGAGAAATACAATAAAGAAAAATGGACACAAGCCGAAAAAAAGATTTCGCAATTTGATATGAAAATCATTCAAACACTTGTTGGATTAGGAAAAAAAACTACTGTAGAGCACCGACAAGAATTGATATCGATGGGAAACCAACTTTATCTGATTATTCGGGATAATTTGGTATCTGCTGATATTAAATTAATTAAAGATAAAATTTTAGTTGAAGAATTTGAGAAAGAACCTAAAAAAAAGGGAGGCAAGAAACACAATCCACAAAAGCTTTCAGCTGAAGATATTAAGATTAAAAATTCTCAACAAAGAGCTAAAAAAGAAGTTCAAACTATATTTGATTCATTTAGTCCAACTGATTTTAGACCACAATTAGCATTTAATTCTGATATTGTTGAAATTAAGGGTATTGGATTAATGTATGGTGCATGGTTTTTGCTAAATAATGTATCAAAATTCAAAAAAACAAAAAGTTATCCAATCGTGCTTGGTATTATTGTGGCGATTCAGAAATTTCTCAATGCTTCAAAAGGATTTGAAGGTAGGTCGATGATTCAACCAAGCAGTATGAGTCAAATATCATCTCAACTAATATGTGATTTGGATGATTGGTTGACAAAACTATTAGCTGAATTTAAATATAGTGGAATGATAGTATGTGGATATGCACCAGAACTAATCATTTATACAGATTATGATAAAGCTATTCCATCACTTGGAATTTGTCCTCGCACTCATCAAGTCCAATTATTAGATTTTTTTGAATCTAATTTGGAAAATGGATTTTTGTGTGTATACAATCCTATGATTGGTGCAGGTAAAACAACCAATATTGCCTCACTCGCATCATCTATTGAGAGATTGCGTGTTAGTGATTCAAAAAAGTATGGGATGCTCCATATGTTTTTTGTTTGCAATTTAGAATCAGTGATGGATCATGCTGCTAGCATTTGTTTTAATGCAGGTATCCGATTTGCTATTGCCGGTAGAGACCCGAGAAATGATAAGTATAAGATTGTTAATAGTTTTAATTGTAAGACAGCAGAGGAAAGAATTGTAATTATTTGTAGCTCACAAATAGGATTTGAAATAATTAATGATTATACTCTTTCAGAAAGACAAAATGTATTAGTATTTCATGATGAACCAACAATTGGATCAGATTCAAAGGATTCAGATACATTGAAACAAAACATATCTTTGCTAACCATTCCAACCAAGTATATGATAGAGTCATCAGCCACATTTCCAGAAATTGGATTGATTAAGCCAATAATTAGCAGTTTTTGTGAATCTTATCCAAAAGCAAATATTGGAACAGTATATTCTGATGAGATTCAGATAGGTTGTAATATATATAATTTTGATGGTGAGATGGTAGTGCCTCATTTAGGTGTTCGAACTGCTTCTGAGATGAAACTTGTTATTCAGAGTATTCGTAAATCTCCCTTCTTAGGAAGAAACTATACACCAGAAGTAGTGAGGAGTTTATCAGATGCAATGCAAATATTAAAAATATCAGATATTCCGGATATTAATCAGATATTTTCAAATGTTGTCAATCTATCATCCAATAAAGTCAGACAGGTAGCAATGCAACTACTTTGTATTCTCTCAGAACAACCTGATAGTGTGGTTGAGAAAGTATGCCGAAGCAAAATAACTGATACAAAAGATAATTTAGGATTTGATGAAGTGGTAGCACAACCAGATAAAACGGTTAGTTTTTGGGATACTGAAGATGATTCTGATGACCCAGCAAGTGTATTAGATTATAGCTTATTGGTAACCAAACAAGCTTATCGATTTCAAAATACAACTTTAATTGCTACAGATGATCCAGAAAAATTTGTTCTCAAACATATGATAAATTTTATTAAAGAGATTTATCAAACTGATGTAGGAGGTTCAGAGTATAAATCAACAGCTAATATTATGAGTAAATATCAGAGAGATGTTGAAATATGGGAAAAAGATAAATTACCAATAATTAAGAATACAAAAGATGAAGAAAAATTAAGCCAACGATTACAAGAACACGAAGAATTAAAACCAAAAATAAAATTTCCAGCATTTGCTCATATTGGGACAGCAGAACATATCAGCCGATATGCAGGAACAAACTCATCTCTCATATACAAAAAATTTGTTCGAACTCCAATCGATTTATCTGAGATTCCATCAGATATGTTGGTATCAGATGAGATTCTAACCGCACTATATTCTGGTATTGGTATATATGGTAAAAATGTATGTCCTCAATATATGGCTTGTGTGTTAAGACTTGCTTCTGAAGGCAAGTTGGCTTATTTGATAGCAGATGATACGATATGTTTTGGAACCAATTATCCAATTAGTAATGTTATTTGCACTGAGGAATTTGGTACTCAACATAGCACCAATACATTATTCCAACTATTTGGAAGAGCAGGACGTGTAGGGCGTTCATGGATTGCTAATGTGTATGTGACTAATAATATTGCTAAAAAAATTATTGATTATGTGCACAATAGAGGCGATTCTGAACAAGAAGCACGGAATATGTGTGATATATTTGAAAAACTAGTTGTAGAGAAAAAATTATCCGACCAAAGGAAAATTGATATAGTGATGTCGAAGTATATGCAGACACCTCAGATAACAAAATCTAGTAAGGTTTTTTTCACTCAATCAAATCCAGTTATCCAATCAAGTTCAATTGATGATATAAAAGCCATACCAACTCCCCTCAAACATACTCTTATTCCAATCAGTCAAGTTGTCGAACAACCAATTGTATGTGAAGCCAAATCTTCAAAGTCTTGGAAAGATAGACTGTCTCAATCAGATAATATGTCTTGGCGTTCAGATAAACAAGAAGTTAAATCAATTCCTAAATATCAAGTCAAAAAGTCTAATACAGATGTTAATCAACAATCATGGAGAAGAAATGGATGATTATAAAAAATTGAAATTTTTTTATTATTATATATTTATATACAAATATTATTACTTTTAAACTATCTTAAACAAAAATGAGTTTTCCGTCTTTGTACGAGCATTCTTTGTACGAGCGTTCATCCCTCTGTGCGACTACTCTCATTTTTTTTGAGGAATATTTTGGCAAAGTTTTGTCTCAGAGAGCCCGCGACGGCTTCACAGATGCCTTGTTTGTGGTTGACCAGCGGATTCAAAATCCATGGAAGTATCTGACCACGATTCCCAAACTTCGTGGCTTCCGGTGGGTCTGTTCATCCAAACCAACTGGCTTCTTTTTGAACATAAGCCTCGTAAAATTTCGGCATCGCCGATCTGCATTTTGCTCTCGCATTCGTAAGATTGTGCGTCAACGCCGCCACCCCCTCTGTGTTGCTCCTTCTCTGGAAAATCCCAACTTGCCAGAGTGTGTGAATCCGGATCCAAATGTGGATTATATTACAGCGTGTTGTTCACGCCCTGGGTGCCCTCGTGCTGAACTTCGACATAAGCTTGTGATTGAGGAGAGAGAGGCTGATATGTATTTTCATGGCAATCCTAATTGTTGGGGTGGATACTGTACTGATCCTCGGTGTGATGTTGGCTATGGCTTCTTGGTTGATTGTGCTGCTACCAATCCTAAGGAAGCTGATGAGGCTGATGAGGCTGAGGACTTTTAATTTTTTTTTTATATTTAAATTTGAACAAATTTTATTTATTCAATAGTTCATCAAATAAGTATAAAAATTGAAATTTAACAAATATTATAAATTTTAGGTAATATAAATATATTACTCTTAAATTAACTCTAACACATATATTCTCTAGTATGGCTACAGGAAATATTTTTCCAATTGGAGGTTCTGCACCTCAAACTCTTCTTATACCGTGCCGGTATGGTGCGGCTTGTTATTGCACAAATCCAGAGCATAAGAAAAAATATCAGCATCCACCTGCTCAACCACAGCTTGCTATGCCTGCTCAATTACAGCTTGTTATGCCTGCTCAACAACAGCTTGTTGTACCTGCTCAACCACAGCTTGCTATGCCTGCTCAACCACAGCTTGTTGTACCTGCTAAACTACCAATTTGTAAGTATGGTGCGGCTTGTTATCGCATGAACTTGAAACATTTGCAGAATTATCAGCATCCACTTGCTCAGCCTGCTCAACCACAGCTTGCACAGTTCCAACCCATTTCTTCTCGAATGATTGGTTCACAGCAAGCTCAGCCTTTCAGCTTGCCTTACTTTCCCCCCCAAAGTGCTTTCTTTTCGGACTAAGTGGTTTCTTCTCGCCCAAACGTTTGAGGGATTTTTTTTATTTTGTCTTGTCTTGTTAGATTGCTAATTTGAAAAAATTGATTTTTATATCTTATCAATATATATCATATCAGTAGTATTATAATAATGTCATTCTATTTATTTGGTGGTGGAGAAAAACAATTATTGGATCTGGTAGTATCAGATAATCTATCAGAACTACAAAGTATATTATCCAAATCATCATATACTCCAACTGTATTGAATCAACGTGTAGATAATTATTCTAACAACTTATTGCATTTGGCAGTAATGAATTCTAATAGTCAAATAGTAAAACTATTGTTGGAAAAAGGTTTAGACCAAACACATAAAAACAAATGGAATCAAACTCCGTGGGATTTAGCTATCCAGATGCATAATAAATCAGTCATTCAAGCATTTGTAGATAATAATATTTTGAGAGCACAAAATAGTTTTATCAAATTAGATTACAATCCCGCATCAGAATACAATCAGTTAAAGGATAAATTAAATTATGCAAATCAAAAGATTGATATTTTATCAACATCTTATCGCGATCATTTGACTTGTTTGAGTAAAACAGAACAAGTTGATTTGATTAATTTTAAATCAAGACATTCTGATTGTATGAATTTTATAACGGATTATCAGAATCTTAAATCAACAAATAAGATATTAGAAACAGATAATAAAGAACATATTATATCAAAAAAAAGACTCAGAGATGAATCAGATAATTTGATTAGAGAAAACCAACAATTAAAAAGTCAATCAGATAATTTGATTAAAGAAAACAAACAACTTATTATTGAGAATACTTCTTTACTATCCGCCAATAAAAAACTTAAGATTAGTGTTGATAGTTTGATTGCAAATAGTCGCAAACAATAAATATATTTTTTTATTTTGAATAACAATAATATAATTATGGGTCAAGTTAGTTGTCCAAAAGGTAAAATCTACCGCAAATCTTACAAAAAATCCAATAAAGTATCTGTTAAGGGTAATTGTATCAATGCAACCAGTTGGTCGGGAGCCAAAACATCGCTTACCAACAAACGTCTGATAAAAAAAAAAGATAAAATTCATCAAAAAGCTAGACAAATATTTGGAACTCCAAAATGTTCATCCAAACAAATAGTCAGGGAAGGTTATGAGCGTAATGGTAAATTTGTTAAACCTATTTGTGTGGCTTCCCGAACAGGCAAAAAATCAAAACAATTATTTGTCTTGCAATCTAATGATCTTAAACCATATGGATACCAGAAAGTTCAAACAAAATCTAAAAAACAAAGACATACTTCTTTAAAAAAAGCGGTTGAACAATCTAATCCATTATCTATTTCCCGTAAATTAAATGCTTTGAGTATTTTGAATAAAAATTCTAATCCAAAGCTATCTGGTATTTTCAAATCTGATTCAGAATGGATAAAAAAATTAAAATAGTTTATTGAGATGATTGATAAGTCGAACTGCTTGAAAATCAAGTATATGAGCATACATCCATCCACCAAATGTTCGCATCTCTGAAGGAATCTGAGCTAAATTTTTATTATAATACTCAATAACGTTGTCAACAATAATACGATTATTTGTATATGTTCCTTGTTGTTTCATATATTGTTCGGTTCCATTGAGATAATTTTCAATTCCACGTCTACTAATCCGATTATGTCTAACCGCATCATTCACAATATTCATAACCAGTAGGTCAAAACTTTTCAACCAATGATAATTGTTATTATGAGATGATAAAACTTTTTTAACAATATCAATTATAATGTGAGGCACAAACATATTCTCTGCTTTAGTAGATTTTACCAGAAAATAATATTTATTGGTAAAAATTTCCAAAAACTCCAGTGTTTGATGTTCAAATTCAGAATCATAATTAATACTCAGCCATCCAACAACTCTTACCATAAAATATAGCACTCGAGGTTGTTGAGTAGAGTATGTGTAAAGTAGTAGGTAGAAAATACATCCAACTGTGTATATTTTGATTAGATATAAATCCATATAAGTCGGAATCAGATATTCAAGAGAATAATAGTATACGATTGAGATGATAAAAGGTAGTTTGAACAAAGTAGAAATTGCAACATAAAATCTAGCAAGCCAAATCGCACGTGTTGTAATAATTTGTAGGTTTTGGTGAGAGTGAGGTAAATTGTTTTTCTCACAAAGGTCTTTGATAAAATCATCAACTTCTTGTAGTGCCAAAGTAGTTTCAGCAGTGTATGAAAAGTTATCAGCAAAATTTCGAACAATTTGTCGAAACAAAACGTAGAGCAACACATATGAGCCAAAGATTGCAATGTAGAACATTTTTTAATAATAATAATACATTTATTATTATTATTATCAATTAATCATTGATTTCAATTTTTTATATAAATTTAACAAGTTCTACTCATCCACTTTTGTATGTATGCAGATTTTTGTTCTTTTGAACAATATATGAGAAAATTCTTATCTGATTCAAGACTCTGGAGATAAGTAAGTGGAACTCTGTAATATTTGTTAAATTCCTCATATCCCCACACATAATACTTATTTTTGGTCAGATTATCAGATACTAAATTGATTGGTTTACCGATAATCTGACTAAGAATTGTATCCCACCTACCAATATCTGCAAATAATATTTTGACAAATATTTTATTATCTTTTTCAACCATATTATATCTTTTTTCAAAATCAAATGTATCAAATAATGGTATTTGATAATAATTCATAATTTCATCAATAGATTGAGATGTCTCAATAGTATTTAAAAATTTATTATTAAATAATTGGATTCCTTGTTCTAAAGTATAAGTTTCAAATAGATTGGGAACAAATATATCTTTATTTTCAAAAAATGATGATATTTTTCTCTCAATAGGTGTTCTGTATGCATCTATAATATAAACTTTTTTATTCTTAGAAGAATTATCCACCACATCAAATATACTATAGGGTTTGTTATGCATACCTTTCCAATATGAATTTGAATGCAAATGAATCGTTTTATATCCGGCTGCAACAAATGTTTGGTATAATGTCATACTTCCAGATTTTCCACCACAATAAACAAAAATATCAAAATCTTCCATATATAATTATCATATAATAATTCTATATGTTTGAACACAAAAAAGTTTTAACAAAAAAGTTTTAACAAAAAAGTTGATTTTTTTAACATATGTGTATAAAGTATTATAATAAGCATATAATAATAATGAATAACCAAGAAGTAGAAAAACAAATCATAACTTATTTGAGTGGATTACCAAATACATTTGTATTGTTTGATACAATCAAGCAAAATATTAGCTTACAATATATCGTATCATCTGAATTTAATAATATTTGTTCTCAACTTCCACAAAAATATAATAATATCAGACTATCTGATGATAATAAATGTTTGATATACGATTTAGCATCAAATAATAATATAATGCGTATGATTGAAGAATATTTAAAAAATCCTTCAAATAATCAGAATCAAATTAGTTTAACCAAATATATTGATGGAATCAGAACACCAATTCATTTAATTTGTAAAGAACAAAGAAAAGATTTACTACAAATTTTGATAGATAATTTTGATTTTAATACAGATTCTTATGATTCAGAGGGAAACAAACCAGATGACTGTTTGCCTCTAACAAATTGCGGCTATGAGATGCATAATATGTTGATTCGATATAGTTATGATAAACAAATTAATAAATTAATCGCATCCTCATATGAAACTAAAAAATATAATTCGTATTTAACTGAATATATGGTTAGCATTAGAGAGCATAATATTAAACTCAATTCACAAAATATCAAATTAGATGCTGAAAATATATGGTTGAAAGTTATGCTAAAACTATTATTGGTAATTCTATCAGTAAGTCTAACACTAAATTTTTTATAAATAATACAAATAATACAAATAATACAAATAATACAAATAATACAAATAATACAAATAATACAAATAATACAAATAATCTAAATATATAGATATATTGATATATCAGATATTATGGGAAATTTTTGGTCAAATCAAAATAAATCACAAACTTCAACTATCAAAGTATCGGATACCAAAGTATCGGATATCAAAGTATCGGATACCAAAGTATCAAAATATCAACCTCTCAGTGAAGCACAACCACCCAAATTTACAAAAATCAAATACTCACAAGTTTTGCCGACTATTTGGGAAGAATAATTTGACAAAATAATTATTTTGATAATTATTATTATTATGATAATAATTATTTTGATTATAGTTATGGTATTTATTTATATATATTATAATAATAGTGAACAATTTACTAATCAAAATATCTCTCAGACTCACAAAGAGATTGCGGATACAGGAATTAATTGTCAATACTCCCCATTTTCCGATGCATTGCACTGTAAGGCTTATCCAGAATGGTGGTTTTATACCGCAAACAATATATATTGATTCTAAAATTTATAGGTTAAGAGATGCAGGATTGGTAACAGCAAAATCTATTTTTCTAACATTTAGTTTGTTAACCAAATAAGTCGATAAGCCAAATAATACCATTCCCCACACTATATCGATACAAACTGTTTGATAATTCCAATCATCAAATATTGCTGCATTGGTTAACTCATATGTTCCAAATACTAATAAGCCCAACATTGCAGCATCATATACACTTCTATGTTCTCTAATAATAAAATAATACAAACCAACCGCCATAACAGCATAACATAGGATGGCGGGTATGGGGTGCAAAATAAGTTTAGATTTTTGAACTGCTTCAACTTGCTTTGAAAACATATTTTGTGCCGAATATAAGAATATAGAATCTAACAAAACTAGTATACCGCATAGAGTTATAAATCTCTTAACATCATAATTTAACATTATATATTATGATTAGACTTTTTTTTTATCAATTTATTTAATCCTGTATATTGCAAAAAATAATCCGCATAATAATCAGTTACTTTTTGCACATATGGAATTGCTTTGCTATAAGATGCGTTGATTTGTCTAAATATCAACATATTATAATTAGTGATT
>Ga0209597_1001266_pt1 | contig 16620 bp, 28 predicted proteins | sample M_140625_MF_Meta_FD_187316 | JGI IMG/M metagenome (GOLD analysis project Ga0209597, IMG submission 187316) | Freshwater microbial communities from Lake Montjoie, Canada to study carbon cycling - M_140625_MF_MetaG (SPAdes) (version 2) | ecosystem: Environmental > Aquatic > Freshwater > Lake... | reverse complement strand
CTCGACGCGTTCTACCGACTGCTCCCCAAGGGGGTCGACGAGAACGCCAACGGCGACATGGTGCAGATCTACAACCACCTTGACCGCATTGCCAGCTTCTCGGGCGCCGCGATCATCAACGTGCACCATGCAAGCAAGGGCGACCAAAGTCAGAAGGGCACCACCGACGTCGGCTCGGGCGCTGGGTCAATCAGCCGGGCAACCGACACGCACATCGTGTTCTTGCGCCATCGCGAGGAGGGGTGCGTCACCATGCGGGCCGTGTGCCGCTCGAGCGCCCAGCCCGATCCGATCGTGCTCAGGATCGACCCGCCGAGCGTCACCCTCGAGCCAAACCTTGACCCCGCTGACATCTGGACGCCCAAGGGCAAGCCCAAGGCCCGCGTCTGGTCGGTTGACGAGTTTGTCGCGATGTTTGTCGACGGCAAGTGCGCCAAGGGTGAGGTAGTCGAGCGCGCCATGTCGCACGGCATCGCTAAAGGCGAGGCGCGCGAACTGCTCGCCACCGCCGAATCGCTCGATCTGGTCGAGGCCGAAACCGTGAAAGGGGTCGGTGCAGGGAGGCCGCGGCAGGTGCTCAGGCGCGTCGGTAATTAATTATTTCCAGCCTTATAAAGAAGTAGTGGTAATTAATCCCGACACGAGATCGGGATGATTACCATCCACTACTGGAGATAAATATGAACTCACGCGCTAAGGGCGTCCGCGGTGAGCTAGAACTCTCGCACGAACTCAATGCCAGAGGATTCACCGCTAGACGATCACAACAGTACTCAGGCGCTGGACTTGACAGCGCAGACCTGACTGTCCTAGGACTGACGCCGCGACTCGAGTGCAAGCGCGTAGAGGTCTATCGCATCAGTGAATGGGTGCAGAAGGCCAAGGAAGACTCACGTGGTGGGCCGTGGATCATCATGTCGAGGCGCTCGAATGAGGGGTGGCTGGTCATGCAGTCACTCGACCAGTGGTGCAACGACAGTGCATACGCACATGAGGCTAAGGCGGCACGCCTCAATGCATTCGATGGGCCGCTGTTGTGAGGTTCAAGCATGACGCTGGCTTTCCTACTGTCTTCAAGTGCAGACAGGTGAAGGAAGCTCAGATCAGCACAGGCCCGCACACCAAGTGGGGTCGCATGAGACGCATCCACTTGCGCTCCTCCCCGTGGTGCATCGACTGTGGTGCCGTTGCCGAGGAGGTGCATCACGTCGTGCCTAGGTCCATCGCGCCCGACCTGACGTACAACTGGGACAACCTCGCAAGCCTGTGCCGCGTGTGCCACCAAAAGCGTCACGGCAAATCTACATATGCGAATCGTAAACCGCATATGTAGAGGGGGGGTAAATTTTGGGCGAATTTGAGGGGGTACCCTCATCACCTGTCTACGGGAGGGAATTGTGAACGCTGAAATCCGCATTCTTGCGCTCGTCGACGGCATTCTCGACGGCAAACTCGCCGGCAGATGGATCCACGCCGCGGCTCGACGATTCCGCGCCGACCTTGAGCGCTCCGACCTCGTCATGGACTGGGAGTCGGTCGACAAACTCGACGACTTCGTCGGCACCCTGACCCTCGTCGGCGATGACACCGGCAAGAAGTTCATCTTGGCCGACTGGCAACTGTGGGTTCTCGCAAATCTGTGGGGCTGGCGGTGGACAGAAGACGGCCGGCGCCGCGTCAAACTCGGCGTCATGCAAGTAGCCAGGGGTAACGGCAAGACCACGCTCATGGCCGCGCTTGCATTGTGGGACATGATTCAGGCGCCGGGCCGTCGCGTCCACGTCATCGCAAACTCGGAGCATCAGGCGGAGATCTGTCTCGACACCGCTCGCACGATGGTCGGCCACCTCGAGGGAAGCGACCTCGAGAAGCTCTATGATCGCATCATTCGCCGCGATGACGACTGCGAGTTCACCGCGTTGCCGGCGCTCGAGCGCTCGCTCGACGGACTCAACCCGTCGTGCTGGATCGCGGACGAGGCGGCGGAGTTCAAGGGGAGGTTCCTCACGAAGCTTCTGACCACTGGCGCCAAGCGCCGCGAGTCGCTCGGCGTCATCATCAGCACGCCGGGCAGCACGCCGGACAACATCTACGGCGAGATCATCGCGACTTGCGAACAGGTTCTGCGCGGTGAAATCGAGGACGACAGCATGATGCCGATGCTGTTCGGACTCGACCCGACCGACGCCGACGACGATCCCGAGATGCTTCCAAAGGCTAACCCGGGCATTGAGTACGGGCAACCCGACGCCAAATCGCTGCGCCGCGCCTTCCAAACAATGCGCCAAAGCCCCGCCGGACGCGCCGAATGGAACCGATATCACTGTTGCAGGATGACTGAGGGCGGTCACAACTGGCTCGACATGAAGAAGTTCCCGCTTGGAAACGCCCCGAACTCGAGTGAATTGGAGGGCCGCGCCGCGTGGATCGGGCTCGATCTGAGCAAGCGCGGAGACATGACGGCGCTCGTGGTGGCGATCCCAATGGAGGACGGACGCATTGCGCTCGAGGGGCACTACTGGTGGCCGGCGCAAGATGTCGCCCAGCGCGAACTGGACTACCGTCTACCGATCCGCACTTGGGCCGCCGCCGGCAAGATCACGTTGACGCCCGGCGCCATCATCAACTACGAAGAGATCGCCGAGCGCATCGACCAGCTGGCGCTGCGCTACAAGATTCAGATGATCGCCTACGACCAGTACGGCGCGCGCGATCTGGTCGCCATGTTGACCGAGCACAACCTCCCCATCCAAGCCTACTCGATGGGCGTTGCAACGTTCGCGCCGGGGTGTCAACTCTGGCAACGACTGTGGGTCGGCGAGCGTCTCTGTCTCGGCGAAGATCCGATCCTCCGCGCCGCGTGTCGATCCGCCATCGCTCGCCGCGACCGCATTGGGAACATTACGATCGGCAAGGAGCGCGACTCGAGCACCATCGACGCGCTCGTCGCGGCCATCATCGCCGTCCATTCTTGGGGCGGAGACAGCCAAAGCGTCTACGAACAATCGTTAGTTTAGTGCAGGCTTGAACTGTTACTACCCGCAACGATGTGCACATGCTGCGGGGATTCTTGCAACGCATGTTCGTGGGGCCTTGGACTTCCACCATTCTTGCCGATGGTGCGTTCTCTACGCCGTCAGTCAACGCGACCAACGCGATCCGCTACACGCCCGTGTACCGCGCCGTCACGCTCATCAGCAACGACATCGCGCGCATCTCGCTCAGTGTCAGCGACACTGGCGCAGACTCACTGCTCGCATCGCCATCGCCGTACATGAGCGCCTTCGAGTTCCGCCGCGCAATGACGATGCAGGTGCTGCTTTACGGCAACGCGTTCGCCGCAATCAATCGCAGCGTCGGCGGCGAACTACTCGAGCTGATCCTGTTGCAGCCCGACACCGTTAGCCTCGACCTAACCACTGGCGTCCCGCTCTACCGCACGCAGCAATACGGCATCCTCACCGCATCGCAGATGTTCCACTTGCGCGCGCCGAGCACCAGTGGACTGTGGGGAGACAGCCCGATCAACATCTGCCGGAACTCCATCCAGTTGCTTGCCGCTCAGGAAGAGATGGCGCTTCGCACTTACATCAACGCCGGCAATCCGAAGATCGCGCTCGTGCACCCGGGCAAGATCAGCAACGAAGCGATGCAGCGCATTGAAGCGGACTACGTCAAGCGCCACGCCGGCAGCAACAACACTGGCCGACCGCTCGTGCTCGCCGAGGGCATTCGGCTTGAGCGCATCAGCAGCACCATCGACGACAGCGGACTTGCGACCGCTCGACAGTTCAGCATCGCAGACGTCTCGCGCATCTATGGCGTACCGATGTCGTACCTGAGCGAGAACGCCGGCCCGTCCTACGGAACGCTCGAGTGGCTGAGCCGCATGTACGTGGATTCGTGTTTGACCCAGTGGCTGAATTGCTGGGCGAGTGAGATCACTGCGAAGCTCCAGAACCCATACGACTCCGTCATGTGGGATCTGGACGAGATGGTTCGCCCGGGCATCGCGGAAACCATGTCGGCGCTGCGCACCGCTGTCGAGGCTGGCTTCATGACCAGAAACGAAGCACGCGACGAACTCGACCTGATGCCACTGCCCGGACTCGACGCGCCGATTGTCGCGATGAACATGGGCACCGGCGGCGGCAAGACCAACCTCGGCACCGACACAAGCGGAAACGCTGGGACTCCAAATGATTTCACGCCGTGACTTCACATCGTCGCCCGCTGTCGAAGGTCGCACCCTCACGGGAATCGCCGCCGTGTACGGCCAGCCTTCGCGATTGATTCGAGAGCAAGGGCGCTCATTCACCGAGCGAATCGCCCCGGGTGCATTCGGCACGGTCGGCGATGTGAAGCTCTACTACAACCACGACGCGTCGATGCCGCTCGCGCGCACGCAGAGTGGCACGCTGAAACTCGACTCACGCGCCGACGGTCTGCACTACACCGCAACGCTTCCCGAGACAACGCTCGGCAACGATGTGCGCGAACTGCTGACACGCGGCGACCTCACGGGCGCGATGTCGTTCGGCTTCTTCGTGACCAAAGACACTTGGAGTCCAGACCGCACGGAGCGCACGGTGAACGCCGCGACGCTCGTTGAGGTGTCCCTTGTGCAGGATGCCGCTTACCCACAAACCAATTCGAGCCTGCGCCATGTTGACGCAGCACTAGACGCAGCCGTCATCGCACGGCTCGAACTCCACATTCAAAGGATGAGCAACAATGTCTGACATCGACGAACTGAACAACATCAGCCACGAGTACCGCAAGAGTCTCCTCAAGTACCAGCAGCGCACTGGCCTCGCACCGCAAACCGTCGACAGCGTCGGCAGCGGCGAGGAGAAGCAGAAGTTTGACCGCATGGATGCGGACATGACCGCAATCGAACTGCGCGCTCAGGACGCAGCCGACCGCAAGAAGCTTGCCGAGCGCATCGCGAAGATCGAGGCGCAGCCACTGCTGGCGAGTCGCGCATCGGGCGGATCAATCGCTCGCGCAAACTCTCGCGACTCTGCCGAGTACGCAGACCTCTGGCTGCGCGGCGTTGCCACTGGCGACTTCACCGCGCTGCGCGCAGCGACTGACATTGCGCTCACCACTTCGGGCGCAGGTGTTCCGACCGACATGGAGCGCCGCATCATCAACAAGATGCAGCAAATGGGCGTAGTCCGCAGCCTCGCGAAGGTGAACAGCATTGACAGCAAGCGCACTATCACCGTCGAGGGCGCGCTTCCCGCTACCGCTCTCATCGGTGAAGGCGCTTCCGTCACGCAAGACGAAGTCACTTTCGGCACTGCAATCAGCGTGGTTCCGTACAAGTACGCGACTCGCTTGACCATCTCGCAGGAGTTCATCGAGGACGCCATCGGCAACGGCGGCATCGGCACTGGCCTCGCGTACTGCGCCGACAAGTGCGCGATGTCGATTGCACTCAAGCAAGAGGAAGCATTCACCGTTGGCACTGGATCCTCGCAGCCTCAAGGATGCATGGGCGCTGGAATGCAGTCCAAACTTGCCACGCTCAGTCAGGTGACTGACCTCTCCAGCGCCGCGATCACCACGATCACGGCTGACAACATCATCGACACCTACCACCTTGTGCCGCCCGAGTACCGCATGGGTGCGAGCTTCTCGTGGCTGTTCCACGACACGTTCCTCAAGACCGTGCGCAAACTGAAGAACACTGGCAGCACCACCACCAGCGGCGCTTACGGAACCGACTACATCTGGACTCCGGCCAACTCGACCGCTGACACGATGGTCGGCGGCTTCCCCGGAACTCTGTACGGAACTCCGTACCGCGTTGCCAAGTACGCGCCAACCGCAACCGTCGACGCCAACATCTTCGCGCTCATCGGGAACTTCGAGTACTTCGAAATCTTTGATCGCACCGGCATCACTTCGTTGGTCGACCCCTACAGCGAGAGCGCAACCCATCAGGTGAATCTGATCGTGTACACCCGTACCGACAGCCGCATCATGCTGGCGAACGCTTTCGCCGCGATCACCTGCTGATCTTTTCTTTTCCCGGGTGCTGCGCGTCGGAAGGCGCGCGGCACCTTTATGACGGTGCCACTCTCCACAATCAAGTCGGCGCTTCGTATCGATTACGACGACGACGACACCGAGCTGATTCGCTTGCGCGAAGCGGCCATCAGTTTGATTAGTCGGCGCACCGAGTTGCTGCTCTACGAACAGACCGCGACGATGTACCTGGCTAACTTCGCGGACACGCTGCTGTCCGCGTACCCATACTCGTCATTCACGAGCGTGGTGTACAAGGACGCGAGCAACGTCACCACCACAATGCCGGCGACCGACTACTGGATCGACAAAACGCAAGGCCCGATGTTCGTGTTGCGGTTCCTCGAGCACCCCGCGATCTACGAAGGCACCGCGATTACGGTGACCTACGCCGCCGGCTACGCCACGATCCCGAATGAGATCGTGCACGCGGTCATCGCGCTGACCGGCGCTTGGTATAACAATCCCGAGGCGAGTCAGCCCATCAGCCTTGCCGTCGTGCCGTTCGCGCTCGAGTACATCATCGAGGCGTGCAGCGTCAGGAGCGGAATCCGATGATCAGCGGCGGCCGACTTCGATTCGCTGCGACCGTCTACCGAGCCGCGACGACGACCGACGTGCTCGGCCGACGCACAAGCACGTTCACCGATGTCGGCGACATGCGCGTGGACATGCGCGAGGCAGGATCGTCGGAGGTCAGTTACGCCGACGGCGTGGCCGTGGTGGCGAACTACGAACTGCGCGCGCGCTGGCCGAACATCGCGCGCCTGACTGTGACCGAACTCGACAGGCTCGAAGTGCGCGGGCGCACGCTCCGCATCAACGGCATCCGCAACCTCGATGAGCGCGACCGCGTTGCCGTGCTCGATTGCAGCGAGGTCACATGATCGAGTCCACGATCATCGGATGGATCGGAGTTGCGACCACCGCCGGCAGCCGCGTGAGCGTCGGCGCGCGCTTGCAGTCGACCACGTTGCCAGCGCTCGTCATCGATCTGACCGAAGGCTCTGCCGCCGCGTTACCATCGACCACGCGCAACCTCTACCAGTATTCGCTGTCGATGTCATCCGTCGCCGACACGATGTTGGCCGCGCAGAGCCTCTCTGACGCCGCCATCGCACTGGTGAAGACTGGCGCACTCATCGCCGGCGGATGCGCATATGAACCCGTCTACGCCGTCATCCAGCCGCCCAACGTCGGCGAGGGTGACGAAGTCGAACCCGCAATCGTGACCGCCACCATGACCATCATGTATCGAGCATAACTATGGCAAGTCCAACCACTCTCGCACTGTTCAGTTGGGGCGGTACAACGATGCCATCGGTGGGCAGCGCGACCGTCAGCCTGACCCAGTCGCCTATCGACATCACCGACCTCGGCTCTACGTACAAGAAGCACGCCTACGGATTGCTTGAGGGCACGGTTAGCCTCGAGTTGTTTTACAACGAAACCGACCACAAATTAATCACGGACGCCCTGACCGCTGGCGGCACCGCTACTGCTTTGGTTGCGTGGGCTTCAAGTAAATCCATCAGCGGAACCGCGATGGTCGAATCTTTGTCGATCACCGTCGCGCCCAACGGCGTCGCCACCGCCAACATCGAACTGCGTTTCACCAACGCCGCAATTTCCACCGATTTCACATGATTTCCTCTTTACTTTGTCGCCCACTCGTGCTCGAGTTCCGTGGGACGCAGATCACTCTGCGCCGCCCGACGGTCGCGCATCTCGTCGCCGCCATCGATGCGACCGAGCGCGGCGTCTACATGCCAGCGTGGTACGTTTGGAATCACGTCATGGACGGCGACGCGCAAGCGTTTGATACGCTCGAGGCGGTCATGCAGCTCGACGCGCCGGGCGTCGTGTTGCTCGGGCGAGAGATCGAAGGACTGTACTTGGAGGGATTGGACTCACCCGGGCTGCGCGCGAAATCCTGAGCGCAGCCAACATAGAGGTGCGACTCGACAGCCCCGTCGCTCTGTACCACGGTCTGCATAGTTCCAAAGGCATGGCTTACGATGTCGTCAAACTCATTCAAGATGGTCATGGAGGTCGACGGCCCGAACGTTGAGCGCATCAACGCGGCGCTTCGTCGGCTTGCACAGAAGGACGCGACGAAGGCCATCAAGAACGGTTTCCGCGAGTGGACGCGCGTCGTAAAGAAGAGCGTCATCGCGCTCGCGCCGCGTGGTCGACCGAGCAAGACGGAGCGCGTGCGCGGCGAGACGCGACCCAACCCACATCTCAAGGCGAACGTCACGACCAAGGTCAAGGGCTACAGCAAGGGACAACTCGTGTGGGCTGCCGTCGGCATCAAGGAGCAGAAGGGCACGTACAACACGCCGCACTGGTACGCGCGATGGGTCGAGTTCGGGCACGTGCTCAAGCGCCGCGCCACGAAGGAAGAAGAGTTGCGCAACCTGACTCGCGGCAACGTCAAGAAGAAGGAACGCACGACGACCACCATCGGACACGTCCCCGGCAAGTTCTTCATCGCGAAGGCCTACGCGATCAATGAGATTCGCCTAATGCCGATCATGGAAGAGCACATCGCTCGAATGGTCGCGAAGGGGCTCAACTAATGGCGAAGGTCTCCAAACTCAACATCGCCATCACTGGTGACAGCAAGGGTTTCACCGCCGCGACCGAACAAGCCGCAAGGTCGATGAAGAAGCTCACGGCTGATGCGTCGAAGACCAAGGCGAACTTCGGTCAAATGAAGGGCACGTTTAATCAGACCGCCGAGGCGCTTGCGAAGTTCGGCGTTCAAGGGCGCTCGCTTCAGATGCTCGGCGGAATCACTGGCATCGCGTCGATGGGGCCGATGGGCGCGGCGCTCGCGGGCGCTGGCATTGCGCTCGCCGGCATCACCGCCGCCGTCAGTTCGACGGTGCAGATGGTGGAAGCAATACCCGACCAGCGCAAGAAGGCGCTTGAGGCGCTCAAGCAAAACAAGCGCGACGACCGAGTCGGCTTCGAGCGTTTTGGGCTCACGCGCAGCCTTGCGGAGGGCACCGTCGGCCAGCGCGCGCCAACCGCCGCGACGGGCTTAGGATTTCAAGGCGGCTTAAACACGGGATTCGCAAGCCAGAACAGTCCGCAGACGCGGCTGAGCAGCTTGTTGTTGAACGAACTTCCCGGCACGCTCGGCATCGGCGTCGGCATGAGCCTCGGCGGTGCGACTCCCCAAGCGCAAGACAAGTCGATGTTTGAGGCGCTTATGGGAGAAAACACGGGCACGCAGATCGGAAACGCCATCAGCCTTTACAACGACGGCATCAGCATGTGGAACAAGATGAAGGGCTGGGCTTCCTTTTGAGCATCACCTACAACATCAACTCACGATCTTGGACTGATGCGGGCGCCGGCGGGCAGCAGAGTCTGCGCATTAACGTGCGCGCCGTCAGCACCACACGGCTTGACTCGTCGCTCGACTCGACGTGGACAACGCTGCGCGACGGATCGGTCGGCAAAGTGATGAGCCTTCTGACCACATTCTCGACCGCGAACCTCATCGGAACGTTGCGTCTGCGCGAGTACACCGTGACAGTCGTCCCGAACACAAACGAAACAGTGTTCGACATTGCTGGCATCTGGAATAGCGAGTATCGCTGGGCAAACATCACCGGCGGCACGCCGATCATGCACCTGCCGCCGCAAGTTGAGTTCACCGCCGGCGAGCGCATGACCACCGTCTACCGAAATCAGACTTGGACAACTGGCACCAGTGCCAACCTGAACACGACCACCGACATCGGTGGCACGAAGGTCGATCAAGCCGGCAAAGGCGTGCCCGTTCGTGTTGCGACGATGGACATCAAGGTGAGTCTGCTCATCGACACGTCGCAAGGCACGACCACGGGAACGCTCGTCAGCGTCTACGACGACATGAGCACGATTCAGGGCACGTGGAACAGCGTGAAGTTCCTTCACTGGTCTGCCGGCGAGGTTTACTGCCTCAGCGCCGACGTGAACCATGTGCGCGACGAGTACTACCGCACGACCTACGTGTTCCGATGGGATCGCTGGTCGGACTGCGAGCAGATCTGCGAGACGGACGGCGACGGATATCCGTACCTCGTCGGCGGTCAAGCGAAAACCGTGTTCTGGAAGTCGCTTGTTCGAGGCACCACCAACTTCAACATCATCTTTGACACGCAGCCAGACTCCGCGCTCGCAAAGCAAATCTGCCTCGAGGGCAGTTGGTTGACCTACCCGTGATCAATCGACGCTCCGACCTCAACAAGCTGCGCACGGTCACGCAAGGGCCCCAGTACGCCGAGCGCGCTGCGCATGCGCGCGTCGAGGCAGATCGCGGCATGTACATGCTTGCGAAGATCGAATCTTCCGCCGCCATCGCAGGAACGATCTACCGATACCTCTACACGTGGACACGCGCCGAGATCAAACTCTCCACGGCTGGCAGCGGCAAAGACTTCCAAGTCCGCGCATCCGAAACCTACTACACCGGCACGGCGCTCAACATCTGCGAGGCCGCGAACACCGCGACCTTCATCGGCCCCGGCATTAACCCCGCGAACATCCCGTCGGGGTTCTCATTCAAGCCGATCGCAGGCTACGTCCTGCTCTTTCCTCAGCGCCGCATGACCGTCGGCTCCACTGGAACCGAACTCGTCTGGTGTTTCTACGCTGCTAATTCAATCGATGGAGTGTGCGCATAATGGCTGGAAACTACGACATTGTCATCGAGCAGGGCGCGACCTTCTCGCTCGCCATCACCGTCACCGGCATCGACCTCACTCTGTACAGCGCACGCGGTCAAGGCCGCACGACGCACGAGTCACCCGACAAGGCGTTCACATTGTCGACCGCCATCGCGTACTCGTCGCCGAATAGCACAATCACCGTGTCTTTGACCGCGACGCAGACCACCGCGCTGCCCGCGCCTAGCTCTGGCGTCTACGACGTTGAGTATGTTTCGGGCAGCGGCCTCGTCATCACGCGCATTCTCGAGGGCTCGTACCGAATCACGCCAGAGGTCACGCGATGAGTTCGGTCACGGTCACGCCAACCGTGCAAGCCGTCACTGTTACGCCGACGGCGCAGGCCGTCACGATCACGACGGGCTCAGTCATGCAGGCAGTCGCCTACGCGTCGCTCACTGGGTACGCAATCGCGACCACCTTGTTGGCCACCGCGAACGCGTTCTACGACATCAAGAGCCTCAACCTCACCGCGGGTACTTGGATGGTGACGGCTTTTTGCCAGGCAACGACGACCAGCAACGCGCACGAGTTAACGGTGCGTCTATACGATCCGCTGACCTCGACCGAGTACGGATCATCGAGCACCTCCGGCGTGCGCAACGCCGCGACTGTATGCCCGAATGTCACCGCAATCATCGTCGTCGCGACGACCGCAACCGTTAGCCTGCAAGCGTCATCGAGCGGCACAAACGGACTCACCGTGCAGTACCTCACCAGTTCGACATCATCAACCAAGTGCACCGGCATCATCGCCGTGCAGATTGCATAGGAACTAACACATGGCAACGAATCAGCTTTTCATCTCAGTCAACGGCAGCGGTGGAGCCGCTAAGGCATTCGGCACCGACACAAACGCTCGCGACATTCAGTTCACGACCACGGGTGCCGTTTATGTCGTGTTTGATGAGGCAAACGCTAGCGATGCCTCCACATCATTGGGCACCAAGCCGCTTGTGCTTGCCGCTGGCAACATCATCACGATGCCGGGCGTTGTGATGAGCAAGGCTTTTGTGCGCAGCCAACTGACCACCGGGACCGCCGCCTCTATCATGTGGTACACGCCGTCATGACCATCGAGCTCCTCGCCGCCGTGCTTGCGATCATCGCGACCATCGTGTCGGCGACGCTTGTGCTCGCGTCCAAACTAACAACTCTTGAAGTCGCGATTGCGCGGCTTCAGGTAACAGTCACGCAGTTCGAGGCGCGCATCGCGGCCCTTGAAAAATGGAGGGATGTCTGATGATGAACTCACCCAAAACCACCCTCGCCGGAGTCGGCGCGATTCTCGTTGCTGTCGGTGCCGCACTCGTCGCGATGTTCGACGCTGACCCGACAACGATGCCGCAGTGGGATGTCGTGATCGCGGCGGCGCTCGCGGGCATCGGCCTGATCTTTGCGAAGGACTCGAAGGCGCCTAGTGCTTGAGCGCATCATTGCAACCATCACCGTCGGCCTCATTGCCTGGCTTGATAAGCGAATGTCGCGCGAAACAACTGCTATTGACGCGGATGTTGATCGCGAGTCTTTGCGTCGCGCTGCTGCTCGACTGCGCGTTTGGTTGCGCGCCAAATAGGACGGTCTTCGTTCCCGAGGCGTCGCCGATGCGCGTCGGCCCCAGTTCCTCGATGCGCGTGTGGATGCGGATCGACGGCGTGTGGACGCTAAGCGGCAATCGGATCGATGTGCCCGAGGGTTGGTACTTGGTAGCACCGTCGTGGATTGAAGAGAAGCCTGAGCCATGAACATGGCGAAGGTCTGTTGCTGCGACGAGAATCCATGCTCCGGCACTTGCGGCTTCGCCTCGACCTACCTCATGAACAACATGAGCGGAACGCTTCAAGCGGTGTGGCGCGATCTCAGGCACCCATTCGATTGCACCACGTGTGGCAATGGTTGCCCCACCGACCTCATCAACGACTTTGAACTGAGCGTCAGCTGGAATCTGTCGGCGGCTGTGACGCTCACGCGCTACGCGATCCCGAGTGGCGGTTGCTGTTACGCGGTCATCGGCAATCTCGAAGTGACGTGGTCATGGCGCAGCGAGCAGGACATCTGGTGTTGCGCCGGCTTCGGCACTGGTTCGCCGTACCTATGCGAACTCGACAATACCTACTCGGGCACGACCGTCGTCCCGTTCTGCTACACGGTCGTCTGTGTGAGTGGCAATGGAAACAAGTGGAGGCACTCGCTCACGATCTGCGATTCGAGTTGTGCCAACGTTGAATTGTTAGTTACGACTTTCTGCTCGAACGATGGTTGCGGTGGAGCTTCTTGTAACGCCATGCCCGTCTACGACCAAGGACTGCGACTGCAAGGCGCTTGCTATTCGTGGTACTCGACCTACAAAGCGCTCGACTTGCTTACGCCGGCGGATTACACACCGCTCGGCGTCTGTGGACAGTTGTCAAAGTGCAGCATTGAGTACTCTGGGCAAGACCCGCTAGGACTCGACACGAGCTGTATGCCGACGGTTGTGCAGAACGTGATTTCCTACGGCCCGTTTGCGCCGATCATGGTGCCCGACTGGCAAACACCAGACGCCGCGTGCACTCAGGTCGCAGAGGTTCCGCTCAGATTTACAAACGGGAACTGCGACCGAGCCTTCGTGAGTTGCGACGACAACTGGCAGTTCCAATCGAACTGCTGCGACAGCGGCATGTCGTCGACCTACGTTCCGCCTACATTCACCTAATGCCTGACTCGCGTTGCCATCACTGCGCTGACGGACGCTGCACGCTGCCAGCCGCGATAGCGGTGCTGGGTGACTCGCCGTCAGCGGGCGCCTGTTCCATCTGTGAGCACTACGACGGCCCGTGTCGGGGCCTAGGCGACCGCGTGGCTGCGGTAGCGGCTGTCACGGGCATCGCGAAGGTGGTGCGCACGGTCGAGCGGGTGACGGGCAAGCCTTGCGGATGCGCGGAGCGGCGTGCGGCGCTGAACGCGGCGATGCCGACCAACAACGCCTAAATGCCATAATGCAAAGATTCCGTAATGCATCCCCTTGCATTATGCCGATGCTGCATTACGGTGATAGACCAACGCGGGACACCCGCAGAACGGAACTCAAATGGAAGAAGAAAAGCTTGACCTCAACGAAGTTGCCAACTTTGACCAACTTGCGGATTGCGTTATTGATTACGAGGAAGCCAAAAACAAGTTGAAGAACGCGCAGCAAGAGTTTGATTACGCGCAAGAGGAACTGATCGCCGCCGCGATTGAACTTTGTAATACCCGCCCATGACCATCGACCCCATCCCAACCCCGAAACCACGCACTGTGTGGGCCGTATCAACTGGCCCTTCGACTTACGATCGCATCAGAGCGATCGCCAAGGCCCGCGGCATATCGAATGCGATGGTGATCCGTCTCGCGATGGACGCCTTCGAAAACATCCAACCCAAAAAGGAGACGCGCAATGCATGACTTCATCATCGCGGCGGCCATCGCCGCATTCTCCGTCTTTTGTCTCGTCATGGCGCTCGCGCCGATCATCATGGAAAAAGGAAAGGACGGCTACGACGATGCAGCGTGACAACCCCGAACACCGCACCGACAAGGTCACCTACAAGCAGTCTTACGACTACGGCGCTGCGCCGTCGCGCACGATTGACGGGCAGGACGTCGACCCGCCGACCGTCCGCGACCGGCTGACCGCGCGAGCCGAAGCCATCCGCGCCGGCGACAAGGTGACCGCCGACTTGCTGGTCGAAGCCGCGACCACGCTCTACTGGGATCGCAAGCTTCTCGCGGCGTATATCGCCGCGTGGATGGCCGCCAACGACCAGATGCGCGAGAACGACATCGAGCCTCGCGAACTGTGGCCGACGCAGTCAGTGAGCGCCCAGAGACACGCTGACGCCGTGAATCGGGAGGCCATCGGATGTCGAGCCACATAATCGTCAAGAAGGTCACGCCCGAGGTCGAGGCGCAACTCTCCGAACTGGGGCACCAGAAGTCAGTGCTCGCTCAGATCGGGCCGCGCATCATCCGCGACTACAGCACCACCATCAACGGGCGCGTGTACATCCACGTCGCCGGCGCCACGATGGTCGCGGCGGTGTTCGGGTTCAGCGTGCGCGAGCGCTCGAACAAGCGCATCGACGTCGACGGCGTCGGCGGCTGGGAAGCCGTCTGTGAAATCACCCGCGACGGCGTATCCGTCGGACGGGGTTCGGGACTGGTCATGGACGACGAGAAGATGTGGAGCACCCGCCCACAGTTCGCGCGTCGTGCGATGGCCTCGACAAGGGCGGCGGGCCGTGCCCTCCGTCTGTTCTTCGGGCACATGCTGCCCATGCTCGGCGACAAGGTCGCCAGCACAACCGTAGAGGAAATGCCAAATGAAGAAGAGTGAAATCATCAGCCGCCTCCGTCTGCTCATTGCGGACATGGAACAGCCCGAACAGCCCGCAGAGGCGCTCGGAGCATCGGCGCCGCGACAGCCCAAACAGCCCGACGGCCCTGACAACTGGCAGCGCGGTGTCTGCAACTTCTGGAGAGTCAAGCAGACGGCCAACGGAAAGACGATGGGCAGTCTGGGCATCAAGGACGCCCCTGGCTTCTACAAGATCTTTGACGAGAAGATCCTTGAGAAGTTTGACCCAGTTCGCGAGGGTCAGCAACTGGAGTACGTCCTGAAGCCGTGGAACGACACGTTCACAGTTCAGAAGATGCGGCTGGTCGGTACGGTGCCAGTGGGCGCAAGCAAGGCTTCTCACGGCATTGACGCGGACGAAATCCCGTTCTAGTCGTCAAGCATTCACTGACAACTGACAGCGCTCCCGTGTGGGGGCGCTGTCCTTTTTACGGAGGCACCATGCAAATTGACGACGCAACAGAACGGGCTATGTATCTCATTGGAGTTGGCAAACTGCCGGGCGTGGCCATGGCCATCGCGGCGGAGGAATACGGGCTTGACCCGTCCGAAGTGGCCGCAGCCGCCGCATTACGGGGGGCACGCTACAGGCTCGAGGAGCGCGAGCGCGACGGCACGTGGACAAAGGAGTCGTGCAAGAAGTTCCTCATTCGCAACCTTTCGCCGCGGGAATGGGTCACCCGGCGCGCCCGCCAGTTGGTCGCGTGGACGTTCTTCAACACGATGATCACCGAGCGCGGCACCCGCGACATCCTGAACACATGGTTCGACTGGATCGACGAACATGGCGACATCACCAACGATGAGATCTCGGTAGCCAAGGACGAGCTCTTTCGGCTGTGGTCGCTGATGCCGCCGGCTTACGACCCGCGCCCGATCACGCGCCACGATCAACCGATCAACGACTGGGAAACCCGCGACCCGTTCAGGCGGTGGATCGGTGGACGCTGAACCACTCTTCCACATCTCGTCCCCCAACCTTCGCAAAGGCGTCCCAGACTACCGCCCGTTCATCGTCGATGGCCTCTTCCGCCGCGGCGAAGTGGTCAACTGGATCGCCTCGCCAAAGGTCGGCAAGACGTGGATGCTCTACGGGCTCCTGATGGCCATCACCGCCGGCGGTTACTGGCTCGGTCGGAGGGCCTCCAAGGGCCGCGTTCTGCTCATCGACAATGAACTCCACCCCGAGACGGGCCTACAGAGGCTCCACAAGGTCGCCCAAGGCAGCGGAGCCGACCTGACCACCGTAGACGACCACCTGAGCGTGGCGTGGCTCAGGGGTCAAGGTAGTTCGTTTGAGGCCATCGAGCATAATGTCCGCCAGTTCCCCAAAGGGCACTTCACCGTCATCGCGCTCGACGCGTTCTACCGACTGCTCCCCAAGGGGGTCGACGAGAACGCCAACGGCGACATGGTGCAGATCTACAACCACCTTGACCGCATTGCCAGCTTCTCGGGCGCCGCGATCATCAACGTCCACCA
>Ga0209597_1001265_pt1 | contig 16621 bp, 8 predicted proteins | sample M_140625_MF_Meta_FD_187316 | JGI IMG/M metagenome (GOLD analysis project Ga0209597, IMG submission 187316) | Freshwater microbial communities from Lake Montjoie, Canada to study carbon cycling - M_140625_MF_MetaG (SPAdes) (version 2) | ecosystem: Environmental > Aquatic > Freshwater > Lake... | reverse complement strand
TGTTATATCCTTTTTAGTAAAATAAATATATGTAATCTTTTTATCTAAGTTATTGAAGATGAACGTTTTTTGATTCTACGCGAATATTTTTTATGTTCTGTCGAATATTTGAACATCTATATATATATAATGATTAAAAAGCAGTCGTTTTTTTGTAAAATTTAAGAGGTGATTATTTAGCTTGATTAATCAAAATAGAGTCTGCCATTTACCCATTCAGAGCTTAGTTCAGCTTCTTTTTTTTCATAAAAACCCAAGGCTAAGGCATTCCATTCTAGAACTTGCCAATCCAATCTTTTTACTTTTTTATCTTTTGCAATTTCTATAACTTTTTCGAAAAGCATGTTGCCAATACCTTTATTACGATGATTTTCTTTAACATAAAAATCCTCTAGATAAAGACTTACACCTTTCCAAGTAGAATATGAGGTGTAATAAAGTGCAAATCCAATTATCTCCTTTTTGTTTTCTGCAACAATAGCTTCGCACAAAAAGGATTGGAATAAGTCAATACTAAGTTGTTCAGCTGTATTACTAACTTGCTCTGGGGCTTTTTCATAAAGGGCTAGCTCCTGAATCAAGGAAAAAATAGCCTGTTCATCTCCAAGTTTAGCTGCTCTTATTTCCATTATTTTAAACCGTTGAGGTCATAGCGAATTGTAATCCCTGTTTTAAGATTTCCAGTAGGAAAGCTTGTTTGTACTTTGGGAGTATTTAGTTGTTGTTCGTAATAAAAAATTGCACTTAAGTGATCTGATAACTTGTAATTTGCATCAAGCTTAAAGCTTATAACTTTTTGCCCTTGAGTTGCTTGATTTGTATTTTCAATAATTTTCCGAATAATAATGATATTGTCTCTGAATGAAAAATTAATATTAATGATTAAGTCACTTTTCTTAATTCCTTGAAAGGGTAATTTTAGTTTTGGAAAAGTTAAAACTGTTCCAATTACAATTTCTTTACCTAAAACCTCAGTAACTTGATTATTACTTAGAGAAAGTGTTGTACTTCTATCTTTTCGGAATTCAAAATTTGTAGTTAAACTTTTTCCTAGGATATTCCAAGTTGCTAAGAATCCATACAAAGGGCCAAATTTTTCTGAGATTTTTACATTTTGAATTTGTGTACTAGAAATAAAATTATTATTTAAATCTCTGGAAGTTGAAAATCCGTTGGCATCTTGACTTGCATTCAAATTTGTCTGCATACCACTCACTGTTATTGTTGAAGAATATGCATGATTGAGTTTAAAACTTTTCAAGAATTTTTTTGTAAACTTAAATTTTGTGAGCCCACTATAATTCACTGTCCAATTAGGCAGTGGAATATTATTTAATGGATTGATAGCTTTTTCAGAAATTTTATTTCCAGAGTACGCTGATAAGAAAGCGCCTATAACAACATCTTGATGTGAATCAGAATAACCATCAGAAAATCCATTTGGCAACAAAATCGAATTTGGATTTCCTCCTCCAATTAAATTTGAAACTATTTTTCTATTCGATAAAAGTTGATTAAAAATAGCTGAAGAGTTTTCAGGCCCTGATTTTACGAAAGCTGAGTTTAAAGTAATTGTAGAATAGGTTAAATTTTGAGTTGTAAATTCACTCTGATTTTGAAATTCTGAGTCGTTAGGATTCCAGCGATAAAAAGAACTTGTATTATTGCTATAATTTCGAGTTACATTTAGATTAATAATTAAATCTTTTAAAGGTTCGAGCGTTGATTTTAGAATTAAGTTTGCTGAATGTGTAGCAGTAAATTGTGTGTTTAGGTTTTCATTTTGAACTAACCAGTTTTTATTCCTTGCTAAATCTGCAACATTGTAGCCATTAGCCCTTCCAAAAATATCATATCCTTGTTTCCCAAAAATAAATCCTGCTAAATCACTTGTTCTATTATTCATCCCCAAAACACTAGTTTCTTCATTAAAACCTGGAAGTAAGGTTCCGTCATTAAGAGTATATGTCCCAGAAACATTTCTAACTGTCATAAGCATGCGGGCAAGAAATCCATTTATTAGTGGCACTTCTTCTTTTTCTTTTTCTTTCTTTCTAAGTTCTTTTTCTTTTTTTCGTTCCCATTTCCTCTTTTTCCGTTCGTGTTGTTTAAGTTCTTTGGGTGTCATTTGATCTAGTGGTTTCTCAGGTTTATATTCTTCAATTTTATCAGGAACTTTATTTTCTTTAGCTTTTGGATTGTTTTTGTCTTCAGGTGTTTTAGGATTCAGGTTGTTTCTTCCAGTTGCATTTCCCTCAGCTAATACTTTCTTTAAAAGGCTATATTTATTGTATAGATTAATAAAATTTGCTTGTAGTGTAAGATTAATTGCCCGGTTATTTTGGATTATATTTCCAAAATTACTTTGACCAAGTGGCGCTCTTTGCCAGTTAAAGGTTCCTGTATATTTAGTATTTGCACTTAACCAATTTGTGAGCGGGAATTTATCAAAGGGTACAATGTAGCTTATGGAATAATTGTGCGAGTAATCCATTGTCTTCCCTCCTGTGTTAATTTGTGATTTAAGAGTATCAATAAACTCACGATATCCTTCTGGATTTAATTTTCGATCAATCCCATGATTCCCTTCCTCAAAAATTCCTTTGTTAATAGCCGAAAAAGTTGTTTTAATATTTTTAGTTAAATCATAACCTATTTGATAATTCCGTGTTAAATCAAATCTTTTTAGGTAGATAGGTGCAAACTCATAATCTGGAACGAGGTTATTTCTTATCTGCCTCTGATTAAAGATTCTAGAATACTCATTACTAAAGGATATATTTTTAGGCAGAAGAAAAAGATTAAAATCTTTAATTATTGCTAGATTTTTATTCTTTTGAACTGGTTTCCATTTTTTAAATGGTTCAATTCCTTTACTAGAAAAAGTGTAATTATAATTTAATGATCCAGTCCATGTCTTAGTATTATCATAGTTTGTATTGAAGTCGCGTTTTAAATTCTCTGAAAAAGCATAAGTTGTGGAAAAATTTGATATATTCCAGAGATGTGGTTTACTACCTGCTTTCAATTCTTTACGTACGTTTGTAAAATTAAAAGACCGACGTTCACTAAAATCTTGCCCTAATTTTGCGCGCTCTTTTCGAGTTGCTAAATCATAGTCTTTAAGTTTGATGTCAGGATTGAAGGGATCATATTCAGGATTAATTATACCCCTTGAATATCCATAAAAAAATGGAAGAGACAATCTCGCCTGCTTCCCAAAAAATTGACCTAATTGTAAAGTTGTATTTATGTCTATTCCAATTTTCTCATTTCTCTGTCTTTCTTGAACCCGACTTTCAACACTTCCCCAATTGATACCGGAATAATTCCCTGAGGCAGCGATAGTTCCAAAATCTGCTAGTTGAACTTGCATTTGACCAATTGCCGCAGAACCACCTTCACTTACAAAATCTGTTAAGCGCAATTCATTGACCCATACAATTGCACATTCTGCATCTCCATTATCGGGTTTCCATATATTATTTGGATCGGTTTTAAGCGGATTTCGTACCCCAACCATTATTGTTTTGATTCCTTGTAGGTTTGGACTACCCTTAACTTTTATTTTCCTTTTATCATTAGCTGGGTCAGGTGAACTATATTCTACAATATAAGAAATTCCATTTGCACCTTGTTCAATTTTGGAATTCCTTTCCTTTTTTAAATCTAAAAGATCATCAAAAACAATCTCCATATTGTTATTCTCTGGCCAAATCGCATCAGGACTGGTTGCCCCCCAATCTGTTACATCCATAGGGATTTCGTACTCATAATAGTTTTCTACAAAATCAGTTCCAAGACGAACAAAAAGGGTTAAGTCTTGATTGTTTAGTGTATTTGGTATTACTTCTTCAGCATGTACAAACATTTTTAATTTTTTATAAGTTCGAACATCAAACTGTACATTTCGATATGCTGCCCTTGCATCTCCGTCTTGTAAATTACATACCTGAAGCATTAGCGATTGCTCATTCATTTGACGTTGATATACCTGAGAAGGATCAATTTCACGCGTTATTCCCGGAGGAACTTCGTATTTTACAGGGTAGCGCTGATCATTTTCTTCTACATTTACTGCACCAATATTAAATGTTGTAAGATTAGGGTCAGTTTGAATGCTAAGTCCTGCTTGTGTTAGGTCTTGTCTAAATCTTCTCCATTCTCCTCGAATTAATTCAAGTTTAGCAAAACGAAGAACAACTTCCTCATCAAAATTCTTTAAGAACATTCTCATAAATCGAATAGAGCGAAAATCTTGAATGCCATTTACTCTTTTTTCGTAATCTACTATTGGAACTTTAAACTGGTACCATTTTTCAGTTTTATTCCCATTTTGAAAAGTTTGAACATTCGTAATATAATTACTTCCAACTTGCATTTCATTTGGACGAAGATTTACTTTGTATTGAAAATAATTTTCAGTTTCTGAGAGATTATTATCTTGATTGACATCCTCGATATCTGGTCTGTTAGTTGCTTGTGTTGGATATCCAGCGCCATTTAAATTATTTGAAAATCCTGTTGTTGGAGAGTTTCCTTCAAGTCCATTATAGCGTTTATATCTCTTTAGAATATCTAATTGTTGTCCATCAAAATCATCATCGAGGTAATAATTATAATCGTCTTGAGAGGGGTCATTTATAATTTTATTTTTTGTTTCAGTTGTTAATGCAGGATTATTTTGCACCCAATTCACAAAATTTAAGTAAGCTGTTTGTTCATCCGTACTTTTCCATCCATCAAGCCCCACATCCTGGTTTAACCGCGCCTCCTCATTATTATCAAAAGCGTTTACGATTGATTGTTGAGAAGAAATTCTTGACCATACAGTAGTATCAATATTATCAGTTGACGATGTAGAAAGTGCAGGCAGTCCATTTTCATAACTTTTTCGAGAATCTGGAAGAATATCTTCAGATATATTTCCAAGATTAAAATACAATTCCCCACCTGAATGACTGCTATTTGGATTTGCATTTTCAGCATCTTCATTGAAGGGGTCGAGTACCCAAAACTGAATAAACTCAATATTTGTTTGCTCGAAATCATTCGTTGATAATGAACGCATAATTCCTCCCCAACGATTTTCCGGATTTAAAAAGGTTCCATCAGGATTTACAGTTGCGGTAGTGTCATAATTATACATTCCTCTTTCAGAAGGATAATAGGCAAGGTCAAGGACGGAAATATTTGGGATTGAGCCATATTGTTGCTGAAGATTTGGAAAAATATCTGTTTGATTAACCAATCGCATTCTGCTATCATAAAGCATTTGAGGATTTTGTTTTATGTGTTCAGGAGTGAGTGAATTACTTTGGTAAAATACTGGATCTATCATGTACCATGCTATCTTTGATCTTTTAAATCCAGCCGATAAATTTTTATTACTTGCTTCAGGAAAAAGGGTTGGTTGACCCTGAGGAATGGAGGCCAAGGTCCAAGAAGTTATAGATTTCAAATCAATCACACTTTGGGCTGCTTCAAAATCATCTATGTAGGAAGTCCCTGATTTATTTATAGCTCTAGGTTGTCCTGGAATTAAATGCGCAAATTCTCCAGTAAATGATACTGTTGACATTTGATTAGTTGAGATTATAGGTAATAAATCAATTAATTTTGTTAAAAACGGCGCGTTTAGCCTCAATGCTAAATCTAATCCAATAATATTATTTTTAAATGGTTCACTTCCAAAATCCACTTTTTGAGTTACAGGCCGCTCCAGCATTCTAATCCATGTTCCTCCAATTTTAAATTTATCATTAAAGCGATATTGATAATGCCCACCCATCATTGATCTTGCTTGAAATCCAAAAACTGAATTACTTTCAATTGATACTTTTATGGGTGTATTGGATTCTAATATCCCAGAATTTAAAATCTTTACTCTTCCTAGATTATAATCTACAGTGTAATCAGTTCCTTCAATTAAACTTATTCCTCCTGCTGTTACAGTAACAGAACCCTGCGGAACATTTAAGGCATTTAATGGAATATCTGAACTTATAGATGATTGACATTGACCTTTGAATACAAATCTATTTTTACTTGGTATTTGTTGGGCTGCAGTTTTTGTTGAGTCATAAAGTTCTGTAAAAACAACTTTGTCAATTATAGTTTGAGCTATTCCAACATTTTGAAGTTTAGCTTTTAAAGTTTTGCCAAATGGTTCAACAGTTGAAAAGAAAATTCTCCCAGACTTTTTATTAATTGTCCCTCCATTTTCAATTTTATTTCCAACTTGATTGAATGCAGAAAAATCAAATACTCCGTCTGAAAAAGGCTGGTTATTTTGATTGATTTTATCCATATCCAATAAAGTAACAAGTTGTTTATCGTTAACACCATCCATTGGATAGAATGGAACTAAAACAGATGTTTCAGGATTGTTATAGAGAATGTCTAATCTGAAGCCTATTTGATCAACTTGCGCCGACTGAATAGAATAAACATTTTTCATCATTAAATCCCATATTTTATTTTTAGGATTTGTAATGGTAGGCTTTAATAATTTTAAAATTAATGCTTCTTGCCCATTTGAACCATCAGTCGAGAATTCTCCAATTTGATATGTTTCACCTTGATTGGTATATTCATAAGCAACAGCAAGAACTTCATCATTATTTAGATTTGTATTAAGTGAAATATATCCTAAAAGCGCATTGTAAGTAAATTCTGTTTCGCTAAGTTTCTTTGCATTTTCCACTTTTTCAAAATGAACAGCTGGAACAAATGGTCCAGGAGAAGTAACTTGATTTGATAAAACTTGAACAGAATTAGAAAAACCACGAATTAAGGGCTGTGTAGATGCCCAACTATACAAAGAATTCACATTATTATCAGGCTCAATATTTGTAGAAAAATTACTTGGGTTTCCTTGACAATTTTCAGGCTTTGATTCTCCTAAATCAGCAAAAGCTAAAATATTTCGCGTATTTTCAGTGACACTTGTACGATTTGTAACCCATACTTCTATTCTTGTAATATATGTTGTAGAACTTACAAGAGGAAGCGTTGACATTGCTGCATCATAATTTTGTTGATGATAGAGGTTTAAAAAATAATGTTTGTTAGCATCGTAGTTATCTGCAGTTAAATTGATTTCTTGAGTTTGTGCTTTTCCTGCAACATTAATTTCCGTTCGTTTGCCTTTAGAGGATGCTGCTATTAAATCAATTGTGGCACGACCAAATTTTAATTGTGTTTTTGCACCAAATAAAGTCTGAGACCCTTGAATTAAAGTTGTTGGCAAAGTGAGAGAAACATTTCCTAATGCGATTTTTTGAAGAATTTGATCTTCAGTTCCTGTGTGTTCAATTTTTGAGATATTTTCAAAATCAAAACTTGCTCCAGTATTGTATTTCGTATTTAGTTTTAGCTTCGTTCCTATTTGACCAGTAATGTCTAGATTAATATTTTGATTAAAATCAAAGCGTGTAATTCTCCTCTGTCGAAGCGGTAACATCGGGTTGTCAACACGGGAAGATGAAAGCCCAAGCGATAATTCTAAATTTCCCCCGGGGATAATTTTTATTTCATCTGAACCAAAAAAGTTCTTAAAAACTTTACTTTTTATTTTGATTGGTAATTCAAATGCTCTGTTTTCTGTCGTTTGTTCTTCAATAATTTCCTGCCAATCCTGTGTCATTAATTTACGTTCCTCGTATTTTAAATATTCCTCTAATGTCATCATTGACGGATTTCTAAAATAAAGACCATTTCCTAAAGTTTCACTAAATATATAAGTCCCAGTTTCTGGATCATATATAAGTGATTGAGTAAGAGCTGTTGGATCTCCTAGGTCAAAACTTTGAGGTGTATTTTGTGTTGGATTTAATGGATTTGTAATTGGAAATGGAAGTCCTATTTGATTTTGCGCCAAGGAAAAAGTAGAAATTACCGCAAAAAAACCAAATAAAATGATTCTAGTTATGTGGAAGTTAAAATAGGTAAAAATGAATTTCATTCTATTATAGCAATCGCAGAGCTTCTTTAATTAATTGTTCAATTGTTTGTTCTCCGCCGTCTATTTTATCTAATACTTTTTCAGTAGATTTTTTATCAAATCCGAGAGAAACTAATGCATTTAACGCATCAAATCGATTTTTATTGCCGTTTGAAGCCATTGTTTCTGTATTAGTACTGAATTTAATAACCTTGCCTTTTAGGTCAATTATAACTCTTTGTGCTGTTTTAGCACCAATGCCTTTAATTCCTTGAATTGTAGTGACATCATCTGTTTGAATTGCATGTGCTATTTCTTCTGGAACAAGAGACGACAGCATAATCATAGCCGTGTTTGGTCCAATACCAGAAACGCTGATTAAATAATTAAACATTTCACGTTCTTCTTTTGTGAAAAAGCCATATAAAATTTGTGCGTCTTCGCGAACAATGAGCTTGGTATGTAATTTTATCTGTTCGCTATTAGATAGTTGAGTATAGGTGTTTAAGGATATTTTAACTTCGTAACCAACTCCAGAACATTCTATTAATAATTCTGTCGGATTTTTCTCTATTAACTTGCCATTTAATGAACCTATCATAACTTATTTATTTTGTGCGTCAATAACCGCAATTTTTATCATATTTATTATTTCCCTCACTGATGATCCTAATTGTAATACGTGAATTGATTTTTTCAAGCCTACTAATATTGGTCCAATAGCATCTGCATCAGTAAGTTGTTGTAAAAGTTTGTAGGAGATATTTCCGGCAGAAAGATTTGGAAAAATAAGTGTATTTACATCTTTATTTGTAAGCTGTGAAAACGAAAACTTTTCATTCATCAAGTCTTTGTTTAAAGCAAAATTTGCTTGAATCTCTCCATCAACTATTAATGCAGGATATTTTTCATGTAAAATTCCTACCGCTTTTGCCATCTTTTCAGAATCTGGACCTGGTGAAGAGCCGAAATTCGAGTAACTCAATAATGCAATCTTTGGTGTTACTTTCAATCTGCGGATTATTTTAGAAACATTATAGGTTATTTCTGCAATTTGTTCTGCAGTTGGGTTAAGATTAATGGTTGTATCAGCTAAAAATAAAGGCCCTCTTTTAGAATTTAAAATATACATTCCTGAAACTGTATTCACATCTTTTTCCAAACCAACAATACGTATTGCAGGACGAACAGATGACCTGTAGCTTTTAGTTAAGCCAGTAATCATAGCATCTGCATCTCCTTGATCAACCATCATCGCTCCAAAATGATTTCTTTCACGCATAATTTGAATAGCTTCAAATTCTGTAAATCCTTTTCTTTTCCTTCGTTCAAAAAATGCCAAGCCATAGACAATTCTTCTTTTTTCTTCCTCTTCTGATTTTGGATCTATAATTACAATCTCAGGTAATTCTATAGCATATTCTTTTATCAATTGAAGAATTCGCTGTTTTTTTCCTAGTAAAATCGGAAATGCGATACCTTCTTCATAGGCGACTTGTGCTGCTTTAAGAATTTTTACATTATCTGCTTCCGGAAACACAACTGTTTTCGGATTGCTTTGTGCCTTTGAGGTAATATCACGAACAAGTTTATTATCTAGTCCAAGTCTACTTTTTAGTTCATTTTCGTATTTATCCCAATCTTTAATTGGATTTTTAGCGACTCCAGAATCCATTGCAGCTTTTGCTACTGCTGGGGCAACATGATAAATCAAACGTGGGTCTAAGGGTTTTGGGATAATTTGATCTCTTCCGAAAGAAATATTTTTCTCGCCATATGCTTCAAGAACTTCTTCTGGAATTGTTTCTTTTGCCAGTGCTGCGATTGCTTTTACCGCAGCTAACTTCATTTCTTCATTTATCGTAGTTGCCCGAACATCTAAAGCGCCTCGGAAAATGAATGGAAATCCCAAAACATTATTTACTTGGTTGGGATTATCGGATCTACCTGTCGCCATGATAATATCTTTCCTAACAGAACTTGCTTCTTGATATGAAATTTCAGGATCTGGATTAGCTAAGGCAAAAACAATTGGATCCTTAGCCATTGAGGCAATCATTTCTTTTGAAACCAATCCTGCACGGGATAATCCAAGAAAAACATCTGCTTTTTTAAAGGCATCATCAAAGGAAATTTCTTTTTCATGAACAGCAAATAAAGCTTTCATGTTATCAATATCAGTTCTTTTTTTATAAAGTAAACCTTTAGAATCAAACATGAAAATATTTTCTAGTTTAACACCTAAGGTTTGGTATAACATGCAACAAGCTAAGGCAGATGGTCCAGCACCAGAAACAACAATTTTTACTTTATCGATGGATTTTTTTGCTAGTTCTAAGGCATTTAGTAAGGCAGCAGAAGATATAATTGCCGTACCGTGTTGATCGTCATGCATGATCGGGATATCCAACTCTTCTTTCAAGCGCCTCTCAATTTCAAATGCTTCAGGTGCTTTAATATCTTCTAAATTTATTCCGCCAAATGTTGGAGAAATTGCCTTGACTGTCTGAATAAAAAGTTCAGGATCGCTAGCATCAATTTCAATATCAAAAACATCAATATCTGCAAAAATTTTAAAAAGCAAGCCTTTTCCTTCCATTACGGGTTTTGCTGCCAATGGACCAATATTGCCTAAGCCAAGAACTGCCGTTCCATTTGTGATTACAGCAACTAAATTTGCTTTGCTAGTATATTTATATGCATCATCTTTGTTTTCCGCAATTTTAATGCACGGTTCAGCAACTCCTGGCGAGTATGCTAAGCTTAAATCGCGTTGTGAAGCATAGGGTTTTGTGGGTACAACTTCAATTTTTCCGGGTTTTCCGGAAGAGTGATAATCTAGCGCTTCTTGCTTAGTAATTTTGGACATTTCATTCTATTTAAGGACCTCAAATATACGAAAAAGATGCTAGCTTTTACTTAGGAATTACTTCAGTAATAAGATAGATTTAATAAAATTAAGGAATTACAAATCGAATAATTTCTCAAAACTGTCGATGCCTTCAACCATCATTATTTCTGGCTTTTCTAGTATTTCTTTTACTTTGACTAAAAAACCAACAGATTCTTTTCCGTCAATAATTCGATGATCATAAGATAAGGCAAGGTACATTATTGGGCGAATCTCAACTTTACTATTAATTGCAACTGGTCGTTCAACGATATTGTGCATTCCTAAAATAGCAGATTGTGGAGGATTGATAATAGGTGTAGAGAGCATCGATCCAAAAACCCCGCCGTTTGTGATGGTAAAGGTTCCACCTGTCATTTCTTCAGGTGTAATTTTCCCATCTCTTGCTTTAATTGCTAAGCGCTTTATTTCTCTTTCTATTTCTACTAAGCTCATTTTCTCGGCATTTCGAACAACCGGAACCATTAATCCTTTTGGAGAGGAAACAGCAATTCCAATATCAGAATAATCGTGAAAAATCATATCTGTTCCGTCTATTTGACCATTTACAGAAGGGAAAAGTTTCAGAGCTTCGGTTACGGCTTTGGTGAAAAAGGACATAAAACCTAAATTTACTTCATGTTTTTTGGCAAAAGCATCTTTATATATTGCTCTTAAATCCATAATTGGCTTCATGTCGATTTCATTGAATGTCGTTAACATTGCAGTTTCATTCTTTACAGCAACAAGTCGCTCTGCAATTTTTCTGCGTAACATTGACATTTTTTCTCTTCTCGTGCCTCTTGCTCCTCCATTTAATGCTCCTGATGAAGTACTTATTCCACTTTCTAGTGCTTGAAGTACATCTTGCTTTGTAATTCTTCCATCTTTTCCACTTCCAATTAAGTGCTCATTTGAAAGCGATTTTTCAGCCATAATTTTAGCTGCTGCAGGAGAAGGAAGTCCACTTGCATAGGTTTTTTCCTTTTGAATTTCTGAAGTTCCGCTTGTTTTTTCTTTACTAGTTGGCTCAGAAGGCTTTTCATCTTCCTTGCTTTTACTCGAGGAAAAACCTGCAGGTTTCGCTGCAGATGTGTCGATTAAACAAACTACTTGGCCAACTTTTACAACATCACCTTCTGCAGCTTTTAAAGTAATTATTCCACTTTCTTCAGCAGGAAGTTCCAAGGTTGCTTTATCCGAATCTACTTCTGCCACTGCTTGGTCCTTTTCCACATAATCACCGTCAGCAACTAACCAAGCCGCAATTTCTACTTCTGATATTGATTCTCCCGGACTAGGGACTTTCATTTCTAAATGTGCCATAATAATTTCAAATTACTTTATTTTCCAACTGAAATTTTAGCAAAAGCAAAGATTTCGCTGAATAATTTCGCTAATCTTTTTTCATGTAATTTCTTTGAGCCTTCAGCAGATGCTGCGCTTGCAGGCCTACAAATTCCTATCAAATTTAATTTTCTTAAGTTCATTGCCATGTATGTCCAAGCTCCCATATTTGATGGTTCTTCTTGTGCCCAAACAGTATTTTTTGCATCGTATTTTTTAAGAAGTACATCGATTTGTTTTTGTGGGAATGGATATAATTGCTCAATTCGAACGAAGGCTATATTTTCAGTTTTCAAGTCTTCCGCTTTTTCTTTCATTTCGTAATAGAATTTCCCACTACACAAAACAAGCGTATCTACTTTTTTGGGATCCGCATTTTTGTCGTCAATTACTTCTTGAAACCCTCCGTTTGCCATTTCCTCTAAGCTTGAAGTCGCAGCTGGATAGCGTAAAAGCATTTTTGGAGAAAAAACAACAAGTGGTTTTCTGAATTCACGTTTCAGTTGTCTTCTTAAAAGATGAAAATGATTGCTAGGAGTAGACGTATTTACTATTTGCATATTTAAATCCGCGCATTGTTGCAGAAATCGCTCCATTCTCGCGCTTGAATGTTCTGCACCCTGACCTTCGTATCCATGAGGCAGTAATAAAACTAATCCACTTTGTGTTGCCCATTTATCCTCTCCAGCAGAAATAAATTGATCAATCATTGTTTGGGCACCGTTAAAGAAATCTCCAAATTGTGCCTCCCAAATTGTAAGTCCATTTGGAGTAGCTAATGAATAACCGTATTCAAATCCCAACACGCCATATTCGGAGAGTAAGGAATTATAAATTTCAAATTTTGCTTGTTTCTCAGAAAGTAAATTTAAGGTCTCAATTTTCTCTTCTGTATCTTCTGTTATTACAACAGCGTGACGGTGAGAAAAGGTACCTCGTTCAACATCTTGCCCTGAAATCCTTACCGAATGCCCTTCATTTAAGAGACTAGCATATGCAAGCATTTCCGCAGAACCCCAATCCATTTTGTTATTTTTGAAGGCATTCAATCGATCCTCAAATATTTTAGCAATTTTCCTAAAATATTTTTTGCCTTCAGGAAGTGTTGATAATTTTATGCCAAGGTTAAACAGAATTTTCTTGTCAAGACCTGTCTTTGGAGATTCTTCAAAGTCTTTAGCAGTTCCGTGTCGATAATCTTTCCATATCAAACTTAAAAAATCAAAAACAGATGCTTTGTCATTCTCACGAGCTGCATTAAATTCATCTTCTAGAAACTGATTGTAGCTATCTTCAATTTTCTTAGCTTCATCTTTGCTAATTAGCCCTTCCTCTTCAAGTTGTTCTTGATAAATTACTTTTGGATTTGGGTGTTTCGCAATGATATCATATAATTTTGGTTGCGTAAATTTTGGTTCATCGCCTTCATTGTGACCATATTTTCGGTAGCATAATAAATCGATAAAAATATCTCTACTAAAAACTTGTCGGTATTCTACTGCAATTTCTATAGCTTGAACCACCGCTTCAAGGTCATCTCCATTTACATGAAATACAGGACACAAAGTTGTTTTAGCAACATCTGTGCAGTAGGTAGACGAGCGTGCGTCAATATAATTTGTAGTGAAACCTACTTGATTATTTACAATTATATGAATAGTTCCTCCTGCGCGATAGCCCGCAAGTTGCGCCATTTGAATTGTTTCATAAACAATACCTTGTCCAGCAATGGCAGCATCTCCATGAATTAATACGGGGCATACTTTCTTTTCATCCATGTAAACATGGTCAATTTTAGCCCTTGCAATTCCCTCTACTACTGTATTTACAGCCTCGAGATGCGACGGATTTGGTGCAAGTGTAAGCCCCATTTTTTTACCGTTGTCAAGTACTATGTTTGAGGTGAAACCTTGGTGGTATTTTACATCGCCATCAAAAGTGCTTTCAAAATCAAATTCTTTTCCTTCAAATTCACTAAAAATATCTCTAGGTTGTTTTTTAAAGATGTTTGTTAAGGTATTCAGTCGACCACGATGAGCCATTCCCATTACAAAATATTCAACACCTAACTCAGACCCTTTTGTTACCATGGAATCTAAAGCAGGAATTAATGCTTCTCCTCCTTCTATTGAAAAACGTTTTTGTCCAACGAATTTTTTTCCAAGAAAGGATTCAAAACTTGAGGCCTCATTGAGTTTTTTGAATAGTTGAATTTTGCGTTCTTTTGTAATTTCTGGACGGTTACTAATTTCTATTTTTGTCTTAAACCATTCAATTCTTTCGGGGTCACGCATGTAAATAAATTCAATCCCGATCGATTGACAATAGGTGAGTTCAAGGTGAGAAATAATATTTTTTAATGTATCTGGACCAATTCCGATTGTTTCGCCTGCTTGAAAAATACTTTCTAAGTCTATTTCTGCAAGTCCAAAATTTTCGATTGATAAATCTGGAGTGTATTGACGGCGCTCACGAACAGGATTTGTCTTTGTAAAAAGATGTCCTCGAGTGCGATAACCATTAATCAGTTGTATAACTTTGAATTCTTTTTGAAAATTTTCAGGAATTTCGCCACTGTCTTCATAATTAGCTTGTGCAAATTCAAATCCCTCAAAAAATTTCACCCAACCACTATCAATACTATTTGGATCTTTTTGATATTGTTTATACAAGTGATCGATTGCATTCAAATCAGCATTCCCCACATACGAAACTTTATCCATGATGATTGATGTTCTTTAGGAAAGCAAAGTTATTAATTTCATTAGGAAATAAAACTATTTAGAAAAGTAATTCTATTTTTTTAATTGGGTTTTATCAAATTTATCACAAGAGCAAAAATCAATGAAGAAAAAAATGTGATAAGCGCTACTTTTTTTAATTCTGGATCTAAATCTTTTGGTTCAGAGGTTTGGAATACTCGTTTTAAGTGAAAAATCAGTGATATTGAAGGGATTAAAGCTACAAACAATAAGAAGTTATAGGTTAGGGCGCTAATTACTAATACAGAAACAAACCAAAAACTCAGCCCTAGGATAATTAAAAACCCATGATAGTATTTTGCTTTTTCAAAACCCATAGATACAACAAGTGTATTTTTCTTTGATTGCTTGTCATTTTCGTGGTCCCTTAAATTATTTAAATTAAGAACTGCTGCACTCCAAAGTCCAACTGTTATTGCAGGTAATAATACCAACCACTGAAATCCCTCTCCATAGAGCGAAAAAACTCCTAAAGTACTCACCAAACCAAAAAATAGAAAAACCATTAAATCTCCAAATCCATGATAGCCGTATGCTCTTTTCCCAATAGTGTAAGTTATTGCTGCAAGAACACAAGATAAAGCCAAGCCAACATAAAAATAGATGAGGTCTTCACTTAGATTTTTAGCACTTATATAAATCAAACTTCCGGCAAAAAGTAGTGCCAGTATGGAACATATTATAATTCCTATTTTCATTTCTTTTTTGGAAATAAGTCCTGCTTGAACTGTTCTTTTTGGTCCAATCCGATTGTTGTTATCACTTCCTTTTTGACTGTCTCCGAGGTCATTGGAAAAATTTGATAGTATTTGAAAACTGATGGTTGTCAAAATGGCAAATAAAAAAATAAGAGTGTCCCATTTATCAAGTAAGGCAGCCATTCCAGAACCAATAATAATTCCAGAAACAGATAAAGGCAGAGTTCTCAACCTCATTGCATCAATCCAGAATTTGATTTTTGACATTTTTTAAAATATTAATTTTAGTCTTTATTTTTTGCTTTCTTATAAACGGGAACTGTAGAGCAAGGTTCTCCATACATCAATGAATCAACATGCGGCTGTAAATGATTTAACAAAGTGACGAGTGCAAATTCAGGATTTGAAATATCGCTACATCCTTTCACAATAACTTTTGCATTTTTAAATTTAGCTGTATCAATTTTCCCAATATTTTCTGCTATAAGTTGTTTTTCTAGATCAATTTTAGAACCGACACAGATACATGCAGCATGTGGATGTAGCGCAGCTGAAACAAGCATAAAAGCCCAAGTTGGAATAATAGCATCTGCTGAACAATAAATATAAACTGACTTTCCTCGATAGCTTTCCCAATCTGCATTTTTAATCCAAAAACGAAAATCTTTTTCCTTGAGCACAAGTCCTTGCCATAAATGAGCGGCTAAATCGAGACCAAGCAAAATACTTGTTGGTTTAAAATCCGCAAGGTCTAATTGAATCAAGCCACTGTCTTTGATTTTATTCTTAATCTCATCCATGTTGCAAATTTAAGTTTTTTAATCGTCTAACTTTGATTCTAAATTAAAAAAATCAGTCACTATGTCAGTCTTTTTAGGAAGGCACATTCTTTGACATTAATACTTAAAATTATGAATAACCATCCTCAATTTGATAATCATTTGCGCAATGCATATCCACCAGCATTGTTGGTTGTTGT
>Ga0209597_1001262_pt1 | contig 16642 bp, 10 predicted proteins | sample M_140625_MF_Meta_FD_187316 | JGI IMG/M metagenome (GOLD analysis project Ga0209597, IMG submission 187316) | Freshwater microbial communities from Lake Montjoie, Canada to study carbon cycling - M_140625_MF_MetaG (SPAdes) (version 2) | ecosystem: Environmental > Aquatic > Freshwater > Lake... | reverse complement strand
AGTCGATGGAGACGGCGGCCGCACCACAAACGCAGACCTTGCCCATCTGGCGAGCCACGAGCGCGGCGTGCGAGGACACCCCACCGCGAGCGGTGAGGATACCTTCGGCGGCAATCATGCCACGGAGATCTTCCGGGGAAGTTTCGATGCGGACGAGGAGAACTTTCTCGCCCTTCTCGGCGGCGATGACGGCGCGATCGGCGTTGAAGTAGATCTTACCGGTGGCGGCACCAGGACCGGCTGGGAGACCGGTGGCGATGGCCTTGGCCTTCTTGACTTCCGAGAGGTCAAAGATTGGAGCGAGCAACTGTTCGAGCTGGTCGGCTGGGTTGCGCATGATCGCAGTTTCCCAGTCGATGAGTTTTTCCTTCACCATGTCGGCAGCGAACTTCAGCGCGGCGGCGGCGGTGCGCTTACCGTTACGCGTCTGGAGCATGTACAACTTGCCTTCCTGAACCGTGAACTCGATGTCCTGGACGTCCTTGAAGTGCTTTTCAAGGGTCTGGCGGACCTTCATGAGCTGGGCGTAGCTCTGGGGCATCACGTCCTTAAGCTTGCTGACCGGCTCAGGGGTGCGGACGCCGGCGACGACGTCTTCGCCCTGGGCGTTGATAAGGAATTCGCCGTAGAACTCGTCTACGCCGTTGGCGGGGTTACGGGTGAAAGCGACGCCGGAGCCGGATTTTTCGCCGGTATTGCCGAACACCATGGCCTGGACGTTGACGGCGGTACCCCACTCGGCGGGGATGTTATATTTGCGGCGATAGACAATCGCCCGGTCGTTCATCCAGGATGAGAAGACGGCACCAGCAGCGCCGTTCAGCTGCTCCCACGGGCTGTGCGGGAAGACCTTGCCGGTGCGAGCCTTGACGAGAGCCTTGAAGCGCTTGACGAGCTCCTGCTGGTCTTCGGCGGTGAGGGCGGAGTCTTCGACGTCGCCCTGGTATTTCTTGTGCTTAAATTCTTCGATGATGGTCTCGAAAGGCTCGTGGTCTTCGCCTTCGCGCTTCTGCACGCCGAGGACAACATCGCCATACATCTGGATGAAGCGGCGGTAGCAATCCCAGGCGAAGCGCGGGTTGCCCGTGGCCTTGGCGAGGGCGTTGACGGACTCATCGTTGAGGCCGAGGTTGAGGATGGTGTCCATCATGCCCGGCATCGAGTCGCGAGCGCCCGAGCGGACGGCGACGAGCAGGGGCATGCCGGAGGTGGCGCCGAACTGGGTGCCCATAATCTTCTCCATGTTCTTCACACCGGCTTCCATCTGAGCTTGGAGGGAAACCGGGTAGGTGCGCTTGTTAGCGTAGAAGTAGGTGCAGACTTCGGTCGTGACCGTGAAGCCGGGAGGCACCGGGAGGCCGATGCGGGTCATTTCGGCGAGGTTCGCGCCTTTGCCGCCGAGCAGGGCCTTCATGGAGCCGTTGCCGTCAGCTTTACCGTCGCCCCAGGTGTAGACGACCTTGGTAGACTTAGTGGTTTTGGAGTTGGATTGGGTTTTCTTAGCCATGGTAGAGGAATAGGTGGGAGGTGACGGAGATAGCCAGACGACGGGCTCAGCGACTATCGACGAAGAGCAAAAGAAGGGCAAACGCCCCAGTGCTGTCAATGGATTAGGGGGCGAAACCACCGACCCCACCCCTGCGGAGAGGGAAGGTCCCAAGCAGCCAGCCCCCGCGGTGAGTCGCTTAACGTCAACTTCGCAATAGCGCCAACACCGCCAAGACGACCGCTATCAGTAACAGGGCTAAAATACCGATTTTCCAGCCGCTTGACTGGCCCGCGCTGCCTTCGCCGCGTTCTTTTTTACGAAAAGCCCTCCGGCCGACCGAGGTGACGTGCTGCACGGTCACGTCTGGGTAGGCCCGACCTGAGACTACCTTAACTGTCCCTTTGATGAGCCCCAGATCGATGAGTTCGGCAAAGGCCAAAGCTTTCCGCTCCGCCGGGAGGCGGTCGAAGGCGTTACATTCACGGCCGACAATTAACCTCTCCAAACCCAGTTTGGCATCGGAGGATATGTGGCGCCGGGTGGACTGTGGTTCTTCTTTGCTCAAGCGAACGATTGCTGAACTGTTGTCATCACCTTTAAGACTGCTAAGGTGCAAATCTTTTCGGGAATGTAACGGAAATATTATCCGATTAAATCTAAGCCCAAGCCCCCGCCACCATGCCCGCAACCCCGACTGACCTCCCCGTCGCGCTTTCCATCGCAGGTTCCGACAGCGGGGCCGGAGCTGGCATCCAAGCCGACCTTTTGACCTTCGCCGCCAACGGGGTCTATGGCACCACCGCCATCACTTGCCTCACGGCCCAGAATCCGCTCGGTGTCTCCGGCGTCCAGGCGACCAGCCCAGCGTTTGTCCTCGAACAATGCCACCAAGTCACCCGTCATTATCGTCCGAAAGCCCTGAAAACAGGGATGTTACTGAATGTCGAAATCGTCGAAGCGGTCGCGGGCTTCATTGCGGAGGCGAAAATTCCCGCCGTCATCGATCCGGTCATGGTGGCCTCTAGCGGCGCGACGTTGCTCTCCGCCGAAGCCGTCGCCGCGGTCGCTCGTAAACTCTTACCGCTCGCCGCGGTCGTCACGCCGAACCTCGATGAGGCGACCATCCTGCTTGGACGAAAAGCACTGGGCGGGACCCAGGGCCCAGCGGAAGCGCTCGAACTGGCCCGCCGCTATGGCGTTCCCTTCCTCGTTAAAGGAGGCCATGCTGACGGGGACGCACTGGTTGACGCCTTGGCTTGGCCCGACGGTCGCACGCTCACGCTCACGGCCCAGCGCATCCCCGGCATCGATACACACGGCAGTGGGTGCACGCTTTCGGCCGCTATCACGGCACACCTAGCCCGCGGGGAATCTTTAGAAGATGCCGTCCGCCTGGCCCACGCTTACCTGCAACGCGGAATGCATAATCCTATGCAAGTCGTTGGTCTTAAGCATATTAGGCACTAAATTACTATTTTTAGGGGCTGGCCTTTAAACCCCGCCGGCGCCCGACCGAGGCAAAGCGGCATTTTGCCCCGCTGAAAGCTTCCTATCCGATTTTCCCCGGTAAAGCCACACCCCGGGTAATTCCAAGTTCACCCGGCCGACGGCTCGGCCCCTAAAGTCTCTTCCCTACGATCTTAAAGTGAACAGATTTTCACCCACCTAGATTCTGAAAGGGTTATTCACACTTGCCCCCTTCCCTCCCGCTCCTTTTCTAACCCATTCCCTGCGGTCACCAACCGCCCCCCTGAACATGCCTAAAAAGAACGCCGCCAAGCAATCCTCCTCCCAAACTCCGACCGCCGTCTCCGCCCAGACCGGCGTCAAGATGCGCGGCTGTGATGTCATGGTACGTTGCCTTGAGAACCTCGGCGTCGACACGATCTTCGCTTACCCCGGCGGCGCTTCCATGGAGCTCCACCATGGCCTCATCCGCTCGAAGAAAATCCGCACCATCCTGCCACGCCACGAACAGGGCGGTGCCTTCATGGCCCACGGCTACTCCCGTTCGACCGGTAAGCCCGGCGTCTGCATGGCCACCTCCGGCCCGGGCGCCACGAACCTCGTCACCGCAATCGCCGATGCGCACATGGATAGCATCCCGCTCATCTGCATCACCGGCCAGGTCTACCAGCAGTTCATCGGTCGCGCAGCTTTCCAGGAAACCGACTTCTACGGCATGACGTTGCCGATTGTGAAGCACTCCTTCCTCGTCCTCGATTACAACGAGTTGCCGAGCATCATGTACAAGGCGTTCAAGATCGCCACCACTGGTCGACCAGGCCCCGTCGTCATCGACATCCCGAAGGACATCCAACAGCACGAGTGGGTCCCGGTCTTCCCCAAGAATCCCGACGACGTTTCCATCCTTGGCCTGCCGACGCCTCCGAAGTGCGCCGACAGCGATCTTACGCAGGTCCTGCACCTCATCGAGAAGTCCAAGCAGCCCGCGCTCTACATCGGCGGCGGCATCCTTTCCGGCGACGCCCATAAGGAACTGCGTGCCTTCGCCGAAGCCACCGGTATCCCCGTCGCTTCTACGCTGATGGGCCTCGGTGCCTTCCCGTGTGATCATCCGCAATCTCTTTACTGGTACGGCATGCACGGCACCGTCGCCGGCAACTGGGCCGTCTGCAAGAGCGACCTCCTCATCACCATGGGCGCGCGCTTCGACGACCGTATCACTGGCGCCATCGAGAAGTTCGCCCCCGACGCCACCATCGTCCACATCGACATCGACCGTTCGGAGCACCAGAAGAATAAGTTCGCGCACTACCCGATCCACTCCGACATCAAGCACGCGCTCGGCCGCATGGTCACGCTCGCCAAGAAGGGCTTCAAGAAGCCGGACCTGAAGAAGTGGTACGAGACCATCAACGGCTGGAAGAAGGAGCACCCGTATCCGTTCAGCTACGAGCGCAAGACCAAGCACATCCTCCCGCAGGAAGCCATCGAAGTCCTCTTCGAAGAGACCAAGGGTAACGCCATCATCTCCACCGGCGTTGGCCAGCACCAGATGTGGGCCCCGCAGTATTACCGCTTCAATGAGCCCCGCCGCTTCATCAGCTCGCTCGGCGCCGGCACGATGGGCTTCGGCCTCCCGGCCGCCATCGGCGCTAAAGTCGCCAACCCCGACGTCCAAGTCATCGACATCGATGGCGATGGTTCGTTCCTGATGAATATCCAGGAACTCGCGTGCATGAAGATTGAGAAGATCAACGCTAAGATCCTCATCCTCAACAACCAGCACCTCGGCATGGTGGTGCAGTGGGAAGACCGCTTCTATGCTGGCACCCGCGGCCATACGATCCTCGGAGATGCCAAGAATATCGGCTCTCCCGACAACCCGGGTGGCCTGTACCCTGACTTCGTTAAAATTGCCAATGGCTTCGGCATTAAGGCCCGCCAGGTCATGAAGCGTGAAGACCTCCGCGCCGCCATGCGCGAGATGCTCGACCACGACGGACCCTACCTCCTCGACGTCATCGTGCCGTACACCGAGCACGTGCTCCCTTTCATCCCGCAAAAGAAGTCGGCGATGGAGATTCTGACGAAGTAATCGCGGAGCGATTACTTCGAGGGGATAGCGGCCAGCGGTTGGGATACGCTGCATCTGGTAGCGACAGCACTCAAAGGGGAACCGGAGACCGGATGATTGGCAGGAGGTTATATACCCGTAGTTAACTTCCCGGTTCCCGATCTCCCTTTGCAGGAAATCCTAACCGCTAAACGCTTCACCCTTGGGCTGGCGACTGCGTCGCGTCCGTTCGCACGCAACGCGAACCTGGCTGGCCTGATCAGAACGCTACCGTCGCCGGGTGGGAGGTGAAACCTTCGGCTTCGAATAAAGCGGCGGGCTTCATCCTGACCAAGCCCGCCAAGTAGCGATCCGGGACACGCTCGAGACGGGTGTTATAGAGCGTCGCGATATTATTATGATATTCGCGGGCCAGGGCGATGCGGTCTTCGGTCTCAATGAGCTGCTTGCTCAAATCATTAAATAACGCCTGGGCGCGGATTTCAGGGTAACTTTCGATGACAGCGAGGATGCCAGGCGCGAGCGCCTTCACCGCACCACCTTCGGCCTCTGTCCACATTGCGGTCACCAACGCCTGCACCGAGGCCTCATGCTCACGGAAGCCCTGCACACAGGCCGCGAAGCGCCCAATAAGGTCCGTGCGACGCTTTAACTGCACATCAATGAGCGAATACGCCTGCGCCACGCGATTGCGGAGGCCGATTATGCTATTAAAGGCCATCACCGGCCAACTCACGACCCGCGCCAACAGGTGGAGACTCAATGAAATCAGGACGCCCAGAGGAATATAAATAGATATAGCCGCCATCCCTTCGGCGAACATTTCACCGTGGAGATCAAATTCAATATCGAGCGCATCTCCGGCGATTGCCACAAGAATTATTATTAAAAGACCGAAGTATACCTTAAGGACAGGCCCTGGCCCGGCGGTTGCGACAAGCACGGCATTAAAAGCTATGAACCACCCGGCTAAATCCCAAGCCAACGCCCTCCCGGACATCTCGTCGCTGATCGACTCTTCTGTGTGGCCCGAAATGATGAACATGTCTGCTTCTTCGCCTTGGGCGATCTGGGCCGCGACTACGTTGGGGCGCTCGCTTGCTCGCCCTCGGATAAAAACTTTACTACCTACGGTCAACGCGTGCTCGGTGAAAGTACGCTGACCTGTGGAACCAGTAACTGATTCACGTGGGCCTTTGGCGTAATAAAGCGGATCACGTTTAGTCACCGTTTTGACAAAAATCTCGCAGGGGTCGATTTCGGCCCCTGCTGGGTTCACCCAAATAAATCCGGTTTCATCCTGAACGTAGAATCCTATCGAATGGCAGCCGGAAGCGACGACATCAGCGCCGGATTCTCTATTCTTACCGCTTCCGCGGACCCAATGCTCTTGGACTTCCCAGCGGTAGTGGACACAAGGCTTAAGTACTAGATGACTGATTAAGGGTTTCTGGCTGACGCAAACGCCCTCGACCTCGACCTGGCCAATGAAGACCCCGAGCGCCTTGGATGTCGGCGTATCGGCGAGCAAGCGCCGGTTCCGTTTATGATTCAAGGAAACCTTTAGAGCCGCCCATGATAAAGGGAGAACCAAGGCAGCTGGGACCAAGTTTATGACGCGGAACACACCCCAACACCTATCTCCAGCCAAGCCCAAAGCGAGAGCCCAATGCGGCATCGGACGGTCGAATCCAACTGAGCCGCCGAAAACTCCCTTAACTATACAATAACAACATTAAAATGACCGACCGATCGCTTGGCCGACCCGATCACGACCCACCATACGGCCGCAAACGGACGCCACGCAGGGGCGCCCCACCCTAACGACAACACTCAAAGGGGAACGGAGACCGGATGATTGGCTGGGATTATATACCCGAAGCATACTTCCCGGTTCCCGGTCTCCCTTTACAGGAAATCCTAACCGCTAAACACCAACCGCTTCATCCTTGGGCTGGCGACTGCGTCGCAAGCCTCAGTGACCCGCGAGCCAGCGTTCCGCTTCGATCGCTGCCCGGCAACCCATGCCAGCCGCGGTGATGGCTTGGCGGTAAACGTGATCCGAGCAATCGCCCGCCACAAAGACGCCCGGGACCTTGGTGCTAACCGTGTTGGCGGCCGCCACGAAATAGCCGCCTTCATCGACGTCGAGCGCCGGCGTAAACGCCTTGGAATTTGGCACGTGGCCAATGGCGACGAATACACATTTTACGCCTAGGGCGCGGACTGCACCGGACTTCTCGACGACTTCCAGCGTGTGGACCTTGCCGTCAGCACCACCGAGGACTTGCTTCGGCGTGACGTTCAAGACGAGCTCGATCTTCGCGTGGTTCTTCACGCGCTGGACCATGATGTCAGAAGCACGGAAAGTGTCGCGACGGTGTGCGAGGTAAACCTTGGAAGCGAATCGGGTGAGGAAGAGGGCCTCTTCACAGGCGGAATCGCCACCGCCGACCACGGCGACGGGGACATCGCGGTAGAACGCGCCGTCGCAGGTCGCACAAGTCGTGACGCCGTTGCCGCCGTAGTATTCCTGTTCACCAGGGATACCTAAGAAACGTGGCGAGGCGCCCGTTGCGATAATCACCGCCTTGGCCTCGTAGGTGGCTTCACCGCCGACAAGTTTCTTCACCGGGCCAGAGAAATCAACCGAGTCGATCCGATCCCAGGCGAACTTCGCGCCGAAGCGCTCGGCCTGGCCCTTCATGTTCGTGATGAGCTCGTTGCCGTCCACGCCATGGACGAAACCAGGGAAGTTCTCGACCTCGGAGGTCGTGGTTAACTGGCCACCTGGCTGGCCACCCTCGAGCACCAGAGGGCTTAGGCCGGCACGGGCGGCGTAGATGGCGGCAGTGAGGCCGGCGCAGCCGGTACCGAGAATAATAACGTTTTCAGCCATGGGTATGGCTTCATCTTGAGGCCTCCAAGCCAACGGCAAGGCGGAAAAGCCTCCCGTGAACAAGTGAGCTCTCAGTGGGCCAGACCTGCCCAATGGGGTCAGGCACCAATAATGGGGTCAGGCACCAACATTGGGGTCTGACCCCATTATTGGTGCCTGACCCCATCGCGGGCGGGTGGGGATTAATCGTCTGGTCGGCCGTTTCGGGGCTGGATTCTGCGGTTTTTGGGCTTTGACTCGGCCTTTCCATACTCAGTCTGCACCCTTTCGCGCCCGGACCCATGTTTCTCAGTATCCTCAAACTTTTCGCTGGCAGCCATAACCGGACTTTCCTCCGCAAATGCGCCCCGCTGGTCAAAAAAATCAACGCCCACGAGCTGGAGTACCAGCGCCTGTCTGACGACGCCGTCCGCAGCAAGACCGCCGAGTTCAAGGCCCGCCTCGCCAAGGGCGAATCCCTCGACGCCCTCCTCCCCGAAGCCTTTGCCGTCGTCAAGAACGCTGCCCGCCGCCTCTGCGGAACGACCTCCATCGTCTGCGACCATGAACAGACCTGGCAGATGGTGCATTTCGACGTCCAGCTCATCGGCGGCATCGCCCTCCACCAGAAGAAGATTGCCGAAATGGCGACCGGCGAAGGCAAAACCCTCGTCGCTACCCTACCCCTTTACCTGAACGCACTGACGGGCCGCAATTGCCAGCTCGTCACGGTCAACGACTACCTCGCCCGCCGCGACTCCGAATGGATGGGGCACCTCTTCAGCTGGCTCGGGCTCACCGTCGGTTGCATCCAAAACCAGATGGGCAACGAGGAGCGCCAAAAGGCCTACGCCTGCGATATCACCTACGGGACTGCGTCCGAGTTCGGCTTCGATTACCTGCGCGATAACGGGATGGCCCTGAGCGCCGGCGAACAGGTGCAGCGCGAACACTACTTCTGCATCGTTGACGAAATCGACTCCATCCTCATCGACGAAGCCCGCACGCCGCTGATCATCTCCGGTCCCGTCACCGAAGAACGCGAACCACCGTTCATGCGCCTCGTCCCGCAGGTCAAGGTGATCGTTGACCTCCAGACCCGCTTGGCCACGCGCCTCATCATCGAAGCGGAAGCCGAACTCAAGGACCTTCCAGACAACAAGGAGCCCTCGACCGACACGCTCGATAAACTCTGGCTGACCGCCCACGGGATGCCGCGCAATAAATCCTTCGCCCGTCTTATGGAGAGCGGTCGCTGGCGTAAGCTCCTCGAGAAACACGAAGGTATCCTTGCCAGCGAAGTGGAAAAGGACCGCCGCTACCACCTCAAGGAACGTCTCTACTTCGCCATCAGCGAACGCAACCACGAGTCGGACCTCACCCAGCTCGGCCGCGACACGCTTCGCCCGGGCGAGCCCGATGCGTTCGTCCTGCCCGACCTCCCCACGCACTTCGTGGAGCTTGATAGCGATACCAGCCTCACCCCCGAGAAGCGTTCAGAACTACGCAGCACCGCCGAGGCCGCCTATATCAAGGTTTCCGAAGACATCCACGCTATCGGCCAACTCCTCAAGGCCTTCGCCCTTTACGAAAAGGACCGCCACTACGTCGTGCATGAAGGCAAGGTCATGATCGTCGACGAGAACACCGGGCGAATTATGTCGGGCCGGCGCTGGAGCGATGGCTTGCACCAAGCGGTCGAAGCCAAGGAAGGGGTTACCCTCGAGAAGGAAAATAAAACCTACGCGACCGTCACGATCCAGAACTACTTCCGCATGTACGAGAAGCTGTCTGGTATGACGGGAACCGCTGAGACTGAAGCCACCGAGTTCAACGAAATCTACAACCTAACGGTGGTCACTATCCCGACCAACCAGCCCTGCATCCGCACCGACGCCAACGACATCGTCTTCAAGACGCGGCGCGAGAAGTACCAATTCGTTATCAAGGAGCTCACCGACGCCAACAAGCGCGGACAGCCCGTCCTCGTCGGCACGGCCTCGGTCGAAGCGTCCGAGACGCTCAGCCGCATGCTCACCCTGGCCCGCATCCCACACAAGGTGTTGAACGCCAAGCACCACGAGCAGGAAGCCGACATTGTCGCCATGGCTGGTCAGAGCGGTGCCGTCACCATTGCCACCAATATGGCTGGCCGCGGCACCGACATCCGCCTCGGCGAGGGCGTGCGTGAACTCGGTGGCCTCTACGTGCTCGGCACCGAGCGCCACGAATCCCGCCGCGTCGACCGCCAACTCCGCGGTCGTTGTTCGCGCCAAGGCGATCCGGGCCGCTCCCGGTTCCTCGTCGCCCTTGAGGACGACTTGATGCGCCTGTTCTCCAACGCAGGCATCATCTCGTCGTTGCTGGAAAAATCTTTTAAGGAAGGCGAACCCCTCGAGCACCCCTTACTTGATCGCTCCATCGGGACCGCTCAGAAACGCGTCGAAGGCCAGAACTACTCGATGCGCAAGCGCCTGCTGCAGTTCGACGATGTCCTCAACCATCAGCGCCAGATTGTCTACGGCCTACGGAACCGCACGCTCCATGAGGCCGACACCCGAGCCAACCTGCTGTCCGTGGTCGGAGAAGAAATCGAAGAGCGCCTCAAGACAGCCTACCCGGACCTCGATGCCAACCCCGACCGCGCCGGCGCCGACGCCTTCGTGGCCTGGTTCGTATCGACATTCCCGATTCGCTTCGCGGTGGAGGAACTCCTCCCACTCAACCACGACCTCGCCACCGCCTCCGTGACTAAGAAAGTCGCCGAGCTGCAGAAGAGCCGCGAGACGAACGAGTCGCCCGAGATGCTCAATTACCTCGAGCGTCACCTACTGCTGCGCTCGATTGACCGTAACTGGCAGAACCACCTAACGGAGATGGAAGAGCTCCGCCGAGCGGTCAACCTCCGCGGCTACGCGCAGAAAGACCCGCTGAACGAGTACAAAACGGAAGCCTACCGAGCCTTCGTCGAACTCATGCGCCAACTGCGCACGGACGTCTGCTCTAGCCTCTTCCGCACCGCCTCCTCCATGGAAGCCTTGGAAGCCATTCTCCGGACGGCTCAAGGCCAAGTCGTCGCCACTGGCCCCGCTGAACCCGGCACGCCCGAAGATCAGCCGGAAGCAGAAGCGACCCCAGAAACGATGCAAGCGAAGCAAGAACCTTTCCGCCGCAATGAAGCCAAGATTGGCCGTAACGCCGTCGTCCGCATCCGTAAGGGCGACGAGACGCTCGACCTAAAGTGGAAGAAGGCCGAGACGATGGTGCGCGATGAAGGCTGGGTCGTGATCGAAACGCTGTCCGAATGACCGACCGACGTCCGGCCCCCCGCTACTCCGACGCTTGGCTGTGCTGGGGCGGACTGGGCCTGACGGCGTTACTCCTGCTCTTTAGTTTTCCTCCGCTCGGCCACCCCTTCGTCGCTTTCTTCGCGCTCATCCCGGCCACACTCGCCGCCGCGGCTGCGCCCGACTGGCGTCCATGGCGACGCGCGGCCTACGTTACCAGTTGGCTACTTTGGGTCGCACTCCTTGCGTGGCTTCGCCACATTTACCCACCGCTCGGTTGGCTCGGGCTCGTGCTGTTGACGGCCTACTGCGCGTTATACCCGTTCCTTTGGTTGCTGGCCCTCCGCTGGATTTTTCCGGCCTGCCGCGACGCCGGTGCACCGGCCCGCCTGCTGGCGACACTCGGCCTCGCCGGCGCCTGGGGCCTGCTCGAATGGTTGCGTACCATCGCGCTCACGGGCTTCGGTTGGCTACCTTTCTCCGCCAGCCAACAAGGGAATGGCGTCCTACTCACGCTCTGCGCGTGGGTCGGTCCGACGGGCCTGTCCATCGGCCTCGTACTTATTAACCTCGGGCTGGCCAGCTGGATTGTCCGTCTCCGTGCCCTGCGCGTCTCGGCCGACTCGCTCGAGCCCGTGACGCCCACGAGTTGGCTCCGACGTTTAACGCCAGAGCTTTATTTGGGTTTGGCTGTCATCGCGGCCGGCTTCTACTGCACGCTCCAGCAACTCGCCCGCGAAGCCCCCCGACAGGAAGTGCGGATTGCGGCGCTACGGACTGACTTTGATCCCACAGAGAAATGGGACAGCACTAAACTCGACAAACTTGCGAAGGCTCTGAATAGCCTGACCGTGGCGGCGGGGCAGGAAAAGCCTGATGTCGTCCTCTGGCCCGAAGCCGCCCTCCCCCTCTCCACCGACAACGCTGGCTATGTCACGTTCCTCCGCGGCAACGTCGCCGGGGCGGGTTGCCCGCTCCTGATCGGCGCTATCGAACCGCGCAAGAACGGCTACGCGAACAGCGCCATCGTCGTGACCGCGGAAGGCCTCGCCAAGCCGACCTATGCCAAGCGACACCTCGTCCCGTTCGGCGAATACGTCCCGCTCGCCGACTGGCTACCGCTGCGCAAAGTCGTCCCCATCACGGAAGACTGCGTCCCCGGCGACGGCGCGACGCTCTTACCCCTAACGACCCGCAGCGGCTTCACTTTCTTGGCCGGGCCCTTGGTCTGCTACGAAGACGTCTTCCCCGAACTAGCCCGCGAGCACGCCCTAGCCGGCGCCGACCTCCTCGTTGTCGTCACCAACGATGGCTGGTATGGCCACGAAGCGGGGGATGCCCAACACACCGCGCATTCCGTGCTGATTGCGGTCGCCACGGGAATACCCGTGGCCCGCTCTGGGAACGCTGGGTGGAGCGGGGTCATCACCCACCGTGGCATCCTCCAACCCACTAGCATACCGGGAGTCCCCTTCAGCGCCATCGCCCATCTCCGCCGCGACCGTAGCGAACCCACTTTTTGGGTCCGGCATGGCGATTGGGCCGTCGGCCTGGGCGGTCTCTGCTTTGGCCTCACCTATCTCTGGCGCCGGCGGCGGCTCGCCCACGCGGCGTAGGCGAGGAAATCTGCAAGTCCGTGTCGACCTGCCTTAAAAAGGCTTCATACTGAACTCACCCCGACGTCGGACAAATCCGCCCCTTGGCCACGCTTACTCCTAACTATGCGCCTCCTGCTTGCCTGCCTCGGCCTTTGCCTGGCCGCCTCCCTTCCCGCCCAGGAGGTCAAGAAACCGAAGTCCGAATTCCCGGCCGCGGGCATCGCGACCTTTAAGCTACGGATCAAGTCGATCCCCGTGGTGGCCGTGAAGGTCAATGGCGTCACCCTTAACCTCGGCGTCGACACGGGTTGCCAAGGCAACGGTGTGTTGACCGAAGCCGGCGCACGTAAGGCTGGCATCGAAGTGGCCTTCACCTTGCCCACCATGGGTAATGATGGCCGCGGCGAGACCAACTACGGCTACATTGAATCGCTCGCGGGGGGCGGTGCGGCCTGGAAGGACTTCCACATGGCCATCATGCCACTCACCGGGATGGACCTGGATGGCTTGGTGGGCGCGGACATCCTCTTCGAGAAACCCTTCTACATGGACCTTACCAATGCGGTGATGACGCTCGGTAAGACGCCCGACACTTCGGCGGCGCATGAGGTCGCCATCTTTAGCCGCGGCGGGCACTGCGGCGTCAACATTGAGGTCGAAGGCCAAAAGGTGCCCATGATTATCGATTCGGGCGCCTCCAAGTCTTACATGAGCTCGCTCAAGTTCCGCGGCAAAACGATTTTTAAAGGCTATGTCCCCGTGGCTTCGGTCCGCGGCGTCAGCCTCACCCGGGTCGAAGTCTGCCAAATCAAGTCCCTTCGTATCGGTGGCGCCCCGCTGACCGGCGTGGAATTCCTCCGTGACCAGGAGCATAACCTCTTGGGCGATGATTTCCTGCGAGCCCACCCGATCGCAGTGGACATGGCCGCGCGTCGCTTCTGGCTGTTTGAGTCGCAAGGCAGCGCCAAAGGTAGTAAGTCTATTCTTCCTACTATTGTGGGCACGCCGACGGAGCCTGCGAAGGCCACCCCAGCACCCGTCAAGTAAGCGAGTTGCTTAGCGACGCCGACCGCTGCTAGCACCGCCGGCGGGGCCACTACCCTCTTCGCCTTCGGCTTCCTCGGGCGCTTCTTCGTCGTCCCACTTGAGCTCCTTATCGAGCTTCTCGTCGTCTTCGACTTCTGGCAGGTCGGAGATTTCTTCTGCGGCGGACGTGGGACGCGCCGGCTTATCATCATCGTCATCTTCGCCAGGGACCTCATGGCCCAGCGGAACGAACTCAAGGATGTCGGTGATTTCCTCGAACGCGTGAATATCGCGGCCTTCGATCAGGGCCTGATTACGCAGTTCGCTGAGCTGTTCATCCACGTCTTCAACGGTAAGCTTCTGCTCCAGTTTAATCGTGTCATTGATGAGCTTCACGCGGAGGCGCATGATGTGCTCGAGAAAGTCGGCATAGGAACCCTTATCGCCGTCCTTGACATTCGGGAGGGCAAAGAGCTGCTCTTCGGAGTCAAGGATGTGCTCCGCCACGCGGGCGAGGCGAACGGTTTCATCCTTCTCGACGGAATGGACCTGAAAAGGAATAAAAGCCGCTTCGAGGATTTCGTTCGAGAGACCGTACTCGCGGAGCGGATCCATCATGTCCAGGACCCACGGGAGCTGGAATGGGTCGAGGATACCGAGGCCATCGGGCTCGTAGTGTTTGGGGTCGGAATTTTCTTTCACCCACCAGGTCCCTTTATCCTTACTTAAACGGATGGTACACCAAAGCAGTTTGGAAGTCGTGGCAGCCATGGGGGGTTGATGTGCCCAAGTCTGGCGGGGAGTCAAGAGGGGTCGAAACAGTCCTTTCACCCAAACACCCCTAAGGATTGCCTTCTCCGCTTTCCTTCCGCGTTTTCCTCCCTTAACTGCAGGGGATGTCTTTCCTGTACGATAAAGTGGCCTCCAAGGCGCTCTACGCCATGGACCCGGAAACGGCTCACCAGGTCGGCCTGCGGGGGATGGGGCTGCTTGGCGCTATCCCTCCCCTCCGCTGGTGCTTAGAGCGGGGCCTGACCCCGAAAGGCGGTAAGCCCATCGAGGCCTTTGGCTTGAAGTTCCCTAACCACATCGGCTTGGCGGCGGGCTTTGATAAGGACGGCTTGGGCTGGCGGGGTGCGGCGGCCCTCGGCTTCGGCCATGTCGAGGTCGGCACGGTCACCCAACACGCCCAAGCTGGCAATGAACGCCCCCGTGTCTTCCGCTACCCTGACCTCAAGGCCGTGGTGAATGCCTACGGCTTCCCGAACGCCGGCGCCGAAGCCCTGCGCCAACGCCTACTCAGTCAACCAAGCCGCGGTCAACGCGTCCACCCGCTCGGCATCAACATTGGTAAATCAAAGATCACGCCGCTCGAAGAAGCTCAAGGGGACTACCTGCATTCCTTCAAACTCCTCGCCCCGTTGGCCGACTACCTCGTCGTCAACATCAGTAGCCCCAACACCCCTGGCCTGCGGGCGCTCCAAGACCGCGCACCTCTTGTGAGCCTACTCTCGGCACTAGCCCGCGAAAACCGCACCACCCCTGGTGGCCCGGTGCCGCTGCTGCTCAAAGTCGCCCCTGACCTCAACCCGCACCAACTCGAAGACATCGTCTCCGTGGTGAGTGAAGTCGGCTTCGCTGGCATCATCGCGACGAACACGACGATCACCCGCCCGCCCGGCACCGAAGAATGTTCTGCCAAGGGCGGCCTCAGCGGCGCACCGTTGCTCGAACGCTCTTTAGAGGTGGTGCGCTTCCTCACGAAGACTAGCCAAGGACGCATCCCCGTCATCGGTTGCGGGGGCATCACTTGCGCCGCCGACGCTGGCCGTTTCATGGACGAAGGGGCCTGCCTCGTGCAGGTGTATTCGGGCTTAATTTTCCGCGGACCAGAACTGGCTCGTGAAATCGCCGAAGGCCTCGCTTGGCGCCAGCGTGACTGGGTCTAAAAATCTATGCGCTCCACTCTCCTCGCCCTCGCCCTGTTCGCCGCCAGCCTCGCCGTAGCGGCGCCCCGCCCCGCGGCCAAGAAAGGCGATGCCATGGCGGCCGACTCCTGGCGGGCCACCGGAACCATCTTCGAAGGCAAAACCGTCAAGACTGGCGTGCTCGACTTAAGTGAGCCCGGCCTCGTGAGCGGGGATGCCCCGGTCGCCGCGGTCAAAATCCTCTCCGGTAACGATAAGGACGAAACCGGGGGCGAGGTGATTGTACTCATGCCACTGGATCGCTTCCAGGATTTCGTGGCTAACTTCTCGCAGCGCCAACTGGGCTCCAACCGCGGCGGATTCGGCGCACTCTCTAAGGCCAAGACCGTGAGCGGGACGTTCGTGACGATTAAAGGCGAAGGCGCCCTGCTTTTCGGGCTAGACGCCAAGGAAGCTAAGGCACTCGGCAAGCCGTCCGAAATCCTCGCGGCCCAATTGCAGCTGGCCAAAGACGGCGTCCAAGCGACCAAGCCCGGCTGGACCGCTCAGGAATTCAATGTCGCCAAGGTCGGTGCCGCCGGTGCACCCGAAACGACCCGGGAATGGGAACGGCTCCAAGGCCTGCTGGCAGCCCAAACGCTGGCGGCCAAACAGCCGCGCTGGAAAAGCAAGGAACTCCTCGACGCCCTCAAGGCTGGGACGCCTCGCTTCACCGTCGAAGATCCCGTCGCGAAGGTCGAGTGGACCTTGCTCTGGAAATAAGCGGGGTGCGGCTTACTTGACGGCCTTGGACTTCTCGCGGACCGGGAGGTGCACTTCCGACTGTTTCATAAAGAACGGCACGAAGGGACTATTCCAATACACGGCGTAGGCCTCCCCAGCTACCTCGCACTCC
>Ga0209597_1001261_pt1 | contig 16645 bp, 12 predicted proteins | sample M_140625_MF_Meta_FD_187316 | JGI IMG/M metagenome (GOLD analysis project Ga0209597, IMG submission 187316) | Freshwater microbial communities from Lake Montjoie, Canada to study carbon cycling - M_140625_MF_MetaG (SPAdes) (version 2) | ecosystem: Environmental > Aquatic > Freshwater > Lake... | reverse complement strand
TCCCCTCGCACGGCGTACGGTCGCAAAGTATCGCTCGATTGAGCGGATTTTGCCAGCACGACTTCGTAAGCGCAAAATCGCTTAAACCGATCTGTTTGTTTTCCCTTCAAACAGCTAAACCCCGGATACTCTCCGGGGTCTTTTTATGCCTGATGACGCAATCTAGCAGAAGCCATCTGCAATCTGATTCTCAATAACATCCAATACACAAAGTTGAAATCCAGCAGGGATCAATCATTATAGAAGGCTCACCAAAACACGACACACAACAGCAATCTGGAATATTCTTCTATCAATGGGTCTATAGTTTTCTTTTAAACTCGCTGAATTTCATCGGTATGCTATTGGTATGCGCATGGTTGACATCATCAGAAAGAAGCGGGATGGGCTTGCCCTATGTTCCGATGAAGTCGCCTTTGTAATCCACGGTGTCACAGCTGCCAGCATCCCGGATTACCAGACCAGCGCCCTCTTAATGGCAATCGTCCTCAATGAAATGTCCGATCAGGAAACCGCTGACCTTACGGCCGCGATGGCCTACTCAGGCGAGGTTCTGTCGTGGGATGACCCTTTCTCAGTCATCGATAAACACTCGACCGGTGGCGTCGGCGATAAGACATCCCTCATTGTTGTCCCGATCCTCGTGGCATGTGGCTTATATGTTTGCAAAATGAGCGGACGTGGTCTTGGCCATACCGGTGGAACCCTAGACAAGCTCGAGGCCATCCCTGGTCTGTCGGTTACGCTTTCAAGCAAGACACTCCAAAACCAGACGCTGCAAGTGGGCGGGGCGCTTGCGGGACAAAGTAAGTCGCTTGCGCCCGCGGATGGCATCCTGTATGCGCTCCGTGATGTCACTGCAACCGTCGAATCGACGCCTTTGCTCATTGCATCCATTCTCTCGAAAAAGCTAGCCGGTGGTGCTGGAAATCTTCTCTTTGATGTCAAGGTTGGAGATGGCGCATTTTTGCCAGAGCTTTCTGCGGCACGTAACCTCGCGGATGGCCTTATACGTATCGCCAAGCTCCATGGTAAACGGGTTCAAGCCCTGATCACGGATATGGACCAGCCTCTCGGCAGGATGGCTGGCAATTCCCTCGAAATCATCGAAGTTACTGAGCTGCTCAACCCACAGACATCCACCAAACCCGATAGTCGTCTCTACACACTCTCTGTGGCACTGGCGATAAATGCATTGATTCTGGCAGAGAGCGTTTCTGAAACAACTGCCGCTAGCCGTGTACAAACGGCGCTCCAATCTGGGGCGGCATTTGATGCATTCAAGGTCATTGTTGCCGCGCAGGGCGGTGATACGCATTTCCTCGATAACCCACAGCTGTTTCCATCCGCGCCCGTCATCAAACAGGTTGCGGCGCAACGCTCCGGATTTATCCAACGTATTCCCGCTCGCACAGTCGGCGATTGTGTCGTACGTCTCGGTGGCGGCCGTGCTGTCAAAACAGATCCCATCGATCATCGCGTTGGCATTGAGACACATTTCCATGTTGGAGCTACTGTTGCCACAGGAGATGTGCTCTTTACGATACATGCGGTATCTGATGCAGCAGCAAACGAAGTGGATGTTCTGCTCACAAATGCCGTTGTCATTTCAGATGATTCGGTAGTTGTCCAGCCCATCGTGGTTGAGAGCCGATCATGATGTACCCCGTCCGCGGCCCCGTTTTACTGCTGCTAACATTGTGTGGAGCAGTAGCACTGGCGGACCCAACGCGTGCACAACGGCCGCTGCGGGTCGCATCACCACCTCCTGGTGGCCGGGATGCATTTATGCCTCTTCCAAGCACAACATCGGCGGACTTGGCACGGCGTCTCGCTGCGGATCCAAAGCTCCTGAGTGCTTATGCAAAGCACTTTGGGGTGGATCCAAAACGGATTCCAGCATTTGTCAAAGATGCGCTGGTCCTACGTCCGCTCTCAAAAGCACAAGCGGTTGTCACTTACGGCCGGACACCAACGGGACATGTCTACCCGGTTCGGCAGATGTTGCCTGCGGGGTCACAGGTTTGGATGACACGGGATGGCAAGGCATGGTTAAAGTGGAAATGTACGAACCCGCTAGGGACAACGCTACCGATTGTTCCAACACCAGCACGTGAAGGTAGTGGTTCGGTGGACTTCCAGTTGGACATCAATCGACCCGCAAGTGTCCTGAGTCCAGTCCCTGCGAGTCAGAGCGCCATGACTGTCCTAAGCCTCCCAGTATCTGGAGATCCCCCATTATTGATAGATTCGCCGTACAAACCAGCCCCATATCGAATCCTCCCACTCGGACTTGGACCTGTAAGTGAACATTCATCTAAGAAGAACTTATCCCCGTGGCTTTGGGCACTTGGAGTAACGCTTCCACGTGGAACCCGGACATCGAATACGATTCCAGAGCCATCCACACTGGCTCTCGTGGTACTGAGTGGCGCCGCCGTCCTTCCAATCATCCTCAAACGAACAAGAAAAATGTGAGTCACATTGGGAATCGATCAGCCCAGGTTCCAGATGACCATCACGACAATGCTCAGTAAAACAATCGCCAATACTACAACCTCTCATGTCTACGACCGGTAGGGATTGGCTGGAACAGCTTCAGCTTGGCTTACGATTGATGTGGCGTGATAATGCTTTTCTAACCAGCAGTCTTGTGGGCCTTACGCTCTTTGAGGACTTCGATGACCATCGGGAGAATGCTCAGCAAGACAATCGCAACCACGACGAGCTCGAAGTTCTTTTTTACCGTGGGGATGTTGCCAAAAATATAGCCCAATGGCATACATGCCCCAACCCACGCAACCGCACCCAACACACTAAATGTCAGGAAACGGGAATAAGGCATAACACCCATCCCGGCGACAAACGGCGCGAGCGTCCGAACAATCGGTACAAAACGGGCCAAAATGATCGCTTTGGGGCCGTGCTTTGCAAAGAACGCTTCCGTCTTTTCAAGGTTCTTTTTGTTGAAAAACTTGGAGTTACTACGGTCAAAGAGACGGCGGCCATGGAATTTACCGATGTGGTAGTTGACATTGTCACCAACAAGCGCGGCGACAATGACGACCGGGACCAGAATAGCGACATCGAGAGGCTTATCCGGGCGCGCCGAAATAGCAGCGATCGCGAAGAGCAGCGAGTCACCAGGAAGCCATGGGAAGACAACAACTCCTGTTTCAACGAAAACGATGCCAAAGATCGCGGCATAGGCAAGCGGACCAGCGGTGGCAAGCCATAAAAAGAAAGGTTCCAGCAACTTTGACATAGGCTTTTTGAGTATACACAGGGTTAGTGCATTGTAGGTAGAAACCTAGCCAAGCTTACGTGCATCTATAGAGTGGCGCAGAGACTGCTTGCGAGCGGTACGATATGCAGGAGAAATAATATGGCAGACCAGCTTCCGGACGCTACCAAAGGTGTAGCCAACTACATCGATTCCTACCTTGATGTCCTTAAGTCCCTCTTGGACAGCCTCGACAGAAGCGTTTTGGAAAATGTCACCGAGCTACTCTTTGCCACTTGGAAGGAAGACCGTCGCCTAATTTTATGCGGCAATGGCGGCTCAGGATCCACATCCTCACACCTCGTCTGCGACTTCCAAAAGAACATTTATCTCGATGGTGGCAAGCCATTTGAAGTCGTTGCCCTGACCGATTCCCCTGCCCTCCTGCTTGCGTGGGGGAATGACACATCTTTTGAGAATGTCTTTGCTGGACAAGCACGTACATGGGTCCGCAAGAATGATGTCCTGATCGCGATTTCCGGCTCTGGAAATTCCAAGAATGTGCTTGAAGCCGTCAAGGTTGCGAACGAAGTTGGAGCAACAACCATTGGCTTCTGCGGCTACGATGGCGGAAAACTCGCCGAAATGGTCACCATCCCCATCGTGGCCGAACGTCGCAACATGCAGCAAGTCGAGGATGTCCACATGATTCTTGGACATATCCTCTTCTCGGCGCTAAGAGACAAAATCACCGGCTACCTTCCATCCGCAAGCTGATGTCAACTTCGGTTCGCATCGCGTTTCTCGACCGGGATGGTGTGATCAACCAATACCTCCCGGGAGAATACGTACAAATACCTAGTGATCTGATAATCCTCCCCGGGGTTGTTGAGGCTATTCGGATGCTCAACAATGCTGGCTGGCATGTTGCGATGGTCACAAACCAGCAAGGCATCGGCAAAGGGTTGATGACACTGTCCGACCTTGATGCTATACACGCAAAGCTGTTTGCAGAACTAGATGCTATCGATGCGAGGATTGATGATGTCCGGATTTGCCCACATCTTATTGCAGATGCTTGTCCCTGCAGAAAACCAAAACCTGGGATGATTCTTGACATCGCGACAGAGCTCGGTGCCGATGTCAGTAATGCTGTTTTCTTCGGCGATACCGACTCCGATGCCGCAGCAGCCCGGTCCGCTGGAGTCGGTGCATTTCATCTGATTCTGGGTGGAAAGCGTACCGCAGAAGATGCATTGCAAACAAAGTACTTCCCTACGCCTCCAGATGGCGTTTTCCAAAATCTATTGTCCGCTGTGACTACGCTGCTACAGGCAAGCGACAAATAGAAAAGACCCGAGAGAAGTCCCCCGGGTCTTGTTTCTTGTAGCGGTCCGCCGCTGATCTGGTTAGGCAGCAGCTGGCGTCGGCGAGATGCCACCCGTTGGCGCTTTGGCCTTACGATTCCAGAGAATCTCTAAGAGGTTGCTGCTCGGCCCCATGATTGTGAGCGCATAGTACGGCGCATGCGTTGCGATATGGTCGAGCCCCATGCGTGGACCAAAGTAGCGGAGCACACACTCCATACCGGCCACCAGGAATGCCACAATCGTCTGGCCCTTCTTGCTGTGCATCGTCGTCTTTGGATCCGTGATCATAAAGAGGACAAAAAGCTGATACATCGGGCCGGTGATCGGAGCGATCTCCTGTTGAAAACGAATCAACAATGGCGATACGTCATCACTCAGTATTGCTCGCAACGCCGCAAAGAGGAAGAAGAACAGCACATACGTTCCAGAAATGTGGAAGCGATTTAACCGGTAAACAATCACACCACCGAATAGCCAGATGATCATCATCGGCAAAACGTGGTTGCCCCACTGAATCGACAACGATGCCACCGTTTGCGGAGCGATCAGCAAAAGTGCAGCTACTGCGAAGTTGGATGGATTCCAGAGGTGCCGACCATGCAGGCGAATGACGTATTTACTCAAAATCGCGATACACGGAGCAACCAAGTACGGCCACCACTCTGGTGAGCGCACGAGGATGCCACAGCTGATGCCGCCGACCCAGGCAGATGCCAAATGCGGGAGACGTCCAACGATGAAATAGCCGATGGCCATTTCTATGATGATGCTGGTGCTAAAGCAGGCAACTGTCTTACGCCAGTCTTCGAGGATACCGAAAAATAAGTGTCCAATGACTAGAATGGCAGAGATCAGGATTGGACCTACGAAGCGGGTATCAATTTGAAACTTACGCGGAGGCGCAGGTGACATAGTGATTGCAGGTGTCATGATGCAGTTCTTTCTACAACGTCTACAGTCGAATCCACCTTTGGATTGACGAGTGTTTGAAGTTTACCCCCTGGCCAGCGAATTTCGATCTTGTCAACATTTGTAGTTTCTCCAAGACCAAAATGCAGGCGATGGTCGTTTTGTGCACAGAAACCCGTCCCGGCGGAAAGTACCTGGGTCTGCTTCATCCCCGCCCAGTGCACGGTAACCATCGCGCCTATCGCACTCCGGTTCACCTTGCTTGAACCCGTAACATTGACCTTTATCCAATGGCGTCCAGGTTTGACGGTGTTCTTATAGACCAGAACGGGCCCACGTTGGTTGGCTGTGACAACATCCAATACACCACGGTTCCAGAGATCAACCAATGCAACTGCACGGCCATCGTAGAGGTCGGTTGCACCAATCGCCTGACCAACTTCCTGGAAGCGCCCAGCGCCATCATTGGTCCAAACACGCTTCTGCTGATAGCCGGAAAGGGAGCGGCCACGCACAGCAGGCCAGTTCTCCGCTTTGCGGATAAGCGTTCCATTGCCGACGCTGAACTTTGCGTAGTCATACCAATACGACAGCTTTTGATCGAGGGAAATGTAGCCATTTACAAGATACATATCCTGAGTGCCATCGTTGTTGAGGTCACCAAACTGCGCTCCAAAGCTCCAGCCGCCGTTTTCGAGGCCAAGCGCATTTGCCTGGTTCTCATAGAGGAGCTGGCCTGGTTTATTGCCATCTTTGGGAACCCAGACGTTGTTGCCCTGCTGAAGGAGATTGTCTTCCCAAATGTTCGAAACTTGAATGGAGAGGCGGCCATCATTGTAAATGTCGCCCATAACGGCATTCATGCCAGACTTTGGCTGCTGGGTAACTGCTTCCTTTCCGATGTCCGTGAAGCGCTTGCCGCCATCGTTTCGCCACATCTCAGCCTTACCATAGTCGTTAGCGAGGAAGATGTCCGGGTAACCAGTTCCGCGTAAATCGGCTGCAATGGATGCCAGCGTCCAAGCATTCTTGAGCAAGCCAACCTTTTCGGTGACATCCTCAAACTTGCCGCCACCAAGGTTACGCAAAAGATGCTTAGGCGTGCCGTTGGTCGCGTACTCAAGCGAGTCCGGCATAATATCGGTGGATGTCAGGTTCCAAAGGTCGATTTTTTCGTTGAAATAACCACACATCAGGATGTCGACATTGCCATCCGAGTCGTAGTCGAGCAGACTCGCCGTGTTGGTGTTCATCCACTTGGGCAGATTCGCTGTCGCGGTAATGTCGGTAAACGACTTCCCCTGATTACTGATAAACAGCTGTGTTACTCCCCATTTGTAGACAAGAAGGTCATCCCAGCCGTCGTTGTTGATGTCGCCCCACAGCGCACCCATCGAGACACCGGTGCCGGTTTTGTTGACATCCGCGATGCCCAACTTGCCCGCAACATCCTCAAAACGCCCATCCCCTAAATTGCGATAAAGAACATTCTTCGAGTCTTCAAGTGAATTTGTGAAGTAAAGATCCTGCCAGCCATCTTTGTCAAAGTCGCAGACGGCGATTGCCGCACCCATGTCCGCAACGCGCTCCTGAATCGGAGCGAGCTTGGGATCTAGCTTGGGTGGTTGATGGACGAAGTCAATACCCGATGCCTTTGCAACATCTTCAAGCTTGAAGCCATAGCGCTCGACAGCCTGTGGATCGGCTTTTGTCAGACCATTTGCTGAGCGGACATTCTTCTTGTTCAGCTCAACAGAGCCCCATAGCAGACCAACAAAGGCTAACGTGACAAGAGCCTGTTTCCACTTCGGTGGGGTTACGGGCGTCATTTATTGCTTCTCCTCGCGCACACGGAACGCATTATGGAACCAATGCTGGGTCACGAAGCGCGTGTGGTAATCAATCCAGTCTTCTGGATGCATGTTGTACACCGGGTCATCCTGAAGCGTCATCGGTAATTCGGGGTAATTCGCCTTGCTGTGCGTCGGCAGTGGAAGCACCGTTTGGCCGAAGGTTGTGTTGATGTTTCCATCTTTTTCCCAGCCATCCCCAATAAACACAAAGTCACGAACCAGCCCCTTGGATGGCGCAGGAACTTCTTCGAAGCGCAGCTGCATTTCATCCCCAGCATTCATGATGACGTAGCGATCATCCACTTTCTTGACGAGTGGCAACACATCCCCGAAGCGCGTGTGATACCCGCGCAGGTCACGCCAAACGGGCGCGCAGCCAGCAAGCTTGTCGTAGCTGAGAGGGAGCTCCGGACTGGATGCATCCTTAGGACGCACCTCTGAGAACCCGCGGAAGACGAGCTCTGCGCTAAGCTGCTTTGCTCGTGTAACCTTGATAGCAGATTTGTCGATGCCTTCTGCCCAGCGGAGCTGGTCCCAGAAGATTTCAAGGTTGGTCCGAAGGCGCAGCTTAGTGATGCCCTTTGCGACATCATCGAAGCGGAGAACAATCGTCTTCAGCTTGCCTGCAGGGAAACCAAGGCCACGTCGAATCGGAACCCACTTGCCTGCAGGATTTAGACCTTCGAGGACAAGCCCACTTGGCGGAGGCTGGTCAGGGTTTTGCGACATCGCGACATTGATCGATGTATCCGTCGGGTGCAACCATCCACTCGCCACGACATAGAGTGGTTTACCAGCAGGAAGGCTTGCCGGAAGCTCCATCTCGATCCAGTGGTCTGCGGTCATGCCCTGATACTTTGAGCGACCAAAGTCATCCACGTAGCTGCCTTCACGCTCGGCGACCAGAGATGAAACATCATCCCCCTTCCAGCCAACAACTTTAGGGAATGCTTGCGGCTTCTTGGTCGGAATAACATCGAGGAGCGGCGGAGCGACAGGTGAGAAGCGCTCATCCACCCAAATATCAGTGCCTTCGGGATGGTCAACGGCCATCAGACCAACGGTGTCGAAGAAGTGGGTTTCCTGTAGCTCAGCGGTGATGCTCAGCGGGTACACGCCATTTCTAGCCTTGAGCTGGTCGCCACGGACCTTGACCCAGTCCTCGGTTTGCAGGACGCCGGCCGTATCCTGCGCGTTGATTTTGAGGCCAAGTGGGCTGCGCCAAATACAGTCGGTCACAAAGACCATTTTCTCGCCATCCCATGTAAACAGGAATGGACAGCTTCCACTGAGGCGCTGGTCAAAGACGACGGGGCCGGTTTTGAGGTCGGTGCCAGCTTCAGACTGTGCGGTCCCGGATGGCCAAATAATACGAGCGATGTCGAGGGTGGCATCTTGGCCGAGGCCGATATGGACCTGAGGGCCGGTGATGGGCTGCTTTTGGTAGAGCAGGCCAGCGCGCATTTCGACCTCGCCTCCTATTCCAAATGCGTTTATTTTGACTGTTGGGCTATTTGGACGCTTGGCCTTTAGAGTAAAGACCTGCCATTTATAGGCTTTCGGAGATGCGCCATTTGCAACAAAGACGCGCCCATCGGCATTGCCAACGGCATCCAGGATGCCATCTTTATTGATGTCAACCAGCGCCTGAACGGAGCAAGAAGCATCCGGGGCAGGCACAAACTGTGTTGTGTCCTTTGCGAGGAAGACTGACGAGGCGGCTTTGTTACCAACCACGATGTCGATTGCACCGTTGTTGTCGGCATCCTGTGCGACAAGCGATGTAGGCTCGGGCTTACCCGTAACGATGACCTTATCTGCCGCCCAAGACTTGCCATCCCCGGCATCGGTGATGACGTGAACCGCTCCCGTTTTGTCAACGGCAAGGACATCGAGAGTCGCATCCCCAGTGGACTCACGCACTGTTAGAGCTGCGATGCCACTAAGCCCAGCTGGTGTATCGCGCTTTCCGTAGAGACCACTGCGGTCATTGCGGAATATCTGAAGGGCACCATTGGTGTCGGTTACAAAGATGTCATTGTCGCCATCAGCATCGATGTCACATTGTACAAACTTGCTGATGGTACCCGTGAGGCCGTTGAGAGGATTTTTGACGATGCCAAACGTGCCATTGCCACGGTTTAGGAGGAGGGTAAGCCCCCCTGCAGCAGGTGCGACGAGGGTGTCGAGGTCGCCATCCGCTTCGAAGTCAACCGTCCAAGCACCGTTTGCTGGCACGGCTGCGAGACTCGCCAGCCCAGCTTTGGCTGTACGGTCAATGAGCTTGCCTCCGGTGAAGTCAAGCGCTCTGAGTCCGCCTTTACTTGCGACGACAAGGTCCAGCTTGTAATCGCGTGGGCTGTTGTCGTTTTGAAGCTGTCCAACGGCATCATCGAGGTCGGTTGCAACAACGGACTGCACGCCCGCGGGCACAGCGATGCTTGCGGTACCGGCTGTTAGTTTGCCACCGAGGGCGGAGATGACAATCGGATCGGAAGTTTCATCCAAAGCAAAGGCATTCACATAGTCTGCTGATGTCTGCTTGGCATCGCTGGGAAGCGCATAGGCAAGAGCTGTATCTGGAGCGGATGCGGTCGCTGGAGGGTTTTGCAGCTTTATAAAGCGAGAAAGTGGCTGGCCGACATTGGCTCCTTCAAATGCGATTTCCCGCTTGCTTGCCTGAAAATCTGGATACTGCCCCAGGGTATTTTCCAGCATCGCGGTTGTGCGCTTGATAAGCATCGGAGCGCCACTTGTAGATGTACGCTGCAGATCAGCAAATAACGCTCTTGCTCGCTCTGGCCACTCGTTGGTACGGCTACCAAATGCATCTATGCATTTCGTGATGGTCGTGCGGTCGCTTGCATCAGCGGCGGTTCGGATTCGGTCCAGAAGTGCCTTGGTGTTCGCGGGAAGGATGGCGATGATTTTGTCTTGCGCCTCGGCCATGATTTTGACGCGATCGGCGCCACTTTCACGGTCAGCCATTTGTGCGACGAGGTACCAGGCTTTTACATTGCGCGGATTGGCATCGGCGGCCTTACGATAGAGGGCGAGGGCATCGCCGAACTTGCCATTCTTCTCGGCCAAAAGCCCGGAGAGCATCGTGAGGCCTTCGCTCGTTCCGCCAAGCTCATTTGCCTTCTTGATTGCGGCTTCGGCTTCCGGTGTTCGGTTTGTGCGTAGGAAGTGCAGCCCAAGGTTTGCCCACGTAGCCGGCTCTCCTGGTGCAAGCTCGGTTGACTTCTTGAGGTTTGGTTCGATTAGGTTGAGGTTGGCTGTTTCCAGGGCAACGGTTCCGATGGTAAATGCCGAAACGGTTTGTTTGTACTCGGGCGTGCCAAGATTCGGGAGGCCTTTGTTCCCAAGACAGCCGCTGAGCATGATTGTGGATGCCAAAATGGTTGCCATCCCAGCCGTATTTTGCACCGAATTCGCTTGCCGTTTCAACAACTGGCGGTCCTCCGCTTGGTTTATCACTGCACAACCTTTGTGCCATTTCTCACATCTTTATACTCGATTTGGCATCGAACGGCGCACACCTGTACCAAATGCATTTCGGAGTACATAACCGACCGCATTGTGCACTTTTGTCGATGATTCTTAGATACAGTTACAGTTCAGCAACGGCATTGTTTAGGATTAGGCGTGGACATCAACGCATCCGCCGTACTCAATTGTGATTATTGCGGTGCTTCTACTACATCGGATAAATCTATACACCTCAGTTGATTCACAACCAATTTCGGGGAAAACCAAACCACAGCTCCCGCTCCAAGGTGCTGAAAATGGTAACTCTCGTCTCTTTTGTGGTGGCCTTTGCCATCACCTGTTTTGGTTCCACCAAGCAGTCTCCAGCTCTGGCAGTCAATGCAGTCACGCCGCGCCATCCTGGTGTCGTGATTACAGCTGCTCTTCGTCGTACGGATGCCTATCGGGATGCCCGGCGGGCTCTCCTTGGCAAGCGCTATGCCGTGGCACAAACCCTACTGCATTCACTCCTTCAACGTCCATGGATGACATCCTCCGACAGATCGTTTATCGCACGTCAGCTCCATTTGGTTCGGGCTGCGGCAGCAAAAGGCGGTGCAAGATGAACATCCAAAACCTCTTGATCAGTCTAGGAATTGCGGTCGTAATGTCTGCTGTAGCGCCAGCTAATGCGTTTCCATCAGGTCAAACCCCGGTTCCCGGACCTACTCCGATACCAATCTCATTTTCAGACCTGCCTGCCACTGGGGATGCCTATCCTTGGGAAGGCAGTGTGCAATCCGGATCGCTGCCAGCAGCTATCGTGTCACTCAACAGAAACCTTCATTACGCACTCCCAGTGGTCCAGTGGCATGGCAACGGTGCGCTTGTCATTGACATCGCCCTGCACTACAACAGCAAAGGGCTTCCAAATGCTGCCATTTCGCAGGGTTGGAGTGTTTCCACCGATGTCGAAGCGCTGCAGGATCCCGTATCGGGGGATGTAATTGTTCTCTGCGGGGATGGTCGCCGTATTCCGTTTACCCGAAATATCGATGCCAGCTTTAGTGCGCCACCGGGGGTAGCTGACCGCCTTGTGGCAATAGCAAGCGGGTTGAGCTTCACACAAGCAAACCGCGACCGCTATGCACTGAACTCACTTCCCGGTGGGCGTTTTCAAGCAGTATCCCTTTCGGACCGCTTTGGTAACACGGCTGTCTTTGCTCGGACAATGGATGGCAGGTTAGCATCGGTCACCGATGATGGAAGCCGTAAGGTTACCTTTACCTATACGAACGGACGGCTGGCAGCCATTACCGATCCACTTGGTCGCAGCTGGCAGCTCTTTTATGGAATTGCGGGACTGCAACGTGTCCAGCTTCCATCCGGGGATACCCAGCGGTCAATGCAATTTGCCTACAGCCCCGCAGGTGACCTTGAAAGCATCACGGATGCCGCTGGTGCAACAAACAGCTTTGTCTACGATGCAAACCATGCTGTCCAGGAAGGAATCTCGCCGCGTGGTGGAATGACACGCTACCAGCGAGATGGCAATCGTTTGCTCGTGATAAATCCTCTTGGCCAGACGAAGGCACTAACCTTTGATGCCCAGAATAGGCTGATACTGGAGGTGCGACCGGATGGAACCAGAACAGCATTTCAGTGGAACGCAGCGAATCAGCTAAGCAGCTCTATCGATGCCCGTGGCGCGGTTGAGCAGTCTACATGGGATGCATCCGGGCGACGTCTGACACGGATCCTGCCCGATAACCGGAAGCTGACTGTGGTGAATGACATCGCTGGCAACCCACTCCAGCTAACGTTGGCCAGCGGGAAATTGTTGAAATATACGCATGGTGCTTTTGGTGAACGGACAAGCATGACGCTTCCAGGTGGCCAGAAGGAGGTCTATTCCTATGACTTAGTGGGGAATATGACCAAAAAAGTGTCCCCACTTGGTAATGCAAATGCGGTTGTGTATGACATTCAGGGAAATGCAATTCGTTTAACAGACCCTCTTGGAGGCGTGACGACGGCAGGCTATGACGTACTTGGGCGGCCAGTCGAGGTACGGGATGCATCCGGACGCGTAACTCGCCTCAGCTACGATGTGGCTGGCAATGTCACTGTCATCGAGATGCCCGGTGCGCGCCGCTGGCTGGTTTCCTATGATGCCAATGGTCGGCGCAAGCAGGTCACATCGCCTGATGGAACATCGCAGCGCTACATCTACGACCCGGATGGAAATCTTACATCATTTGTGGATGCCGCAGGAAACATGACGTCGTATGCGTACGACATCGGGGGTAACCTCGTCAGCCGGGTGGACGCATCTGGTCGGATGTCTACCTTCAACTACGATTCTGTTGGCAGGATGGTTACAAAGGTCTCTCCACTCTCTGGAGTCACTGCCTATCAATGGTCTGCAACAGATGAGCTGGTGTCAATCTTGGATGCCAATGGTAAGCGGATAACAGTAACCTATGACCTTTGTTCTCGCCAAACGGCTATCACAAGCTCAGATCTTTCCGCGTGGGGACGGTTCACCTACGATGCTGATGATCGGCCAATACAGCTTGTAGATGGAACGGGTACGACCAAATGGTACTACACATCAAACGGTCTTCCGTATCAAGTGAACAGTCCAGGTGGGGTTGTGACACACACGTACGATGCGGATGGACGGCTGACCGGAACCAATTTCGGAGGCAAAGCGGTTCGCTATATGCCAAATGCCCGCGGAGAGATTGCTCGGTTTTATGCACCAAATGGGAACTATGCAAACGCGATCCGCGATCCGGACGGTGGCTTTACCAGCGTACAGTTCCCGGATGGCAGGAGTGCTCATTGGCAACGGGATCCACTTTCAGGGGATGTCACAAAGCTGTCAGTGCGATCAGCGAACGGCAGTGAGCTGTGGAGCCGGGATTATTCCTACGATGCCAACGGACGCTTGGCTGGTATGCAAAGTCCATCCGCAAGCATCACTGTCGGGCGTGACCTGATGGGCAATATCAATCAAATCATACGCGGCTTGGGTCCCAGTAGCTCTACAACATCGATGATGTTTGACTCGGTGGGCCAGCTGTCATCACTTGGAGATGCAGTTAACTCCGTTCCAACGGTGAGGGATGCACAAGGTAGACCCCAGCGGGTTGGCGAGTGGCTGATGACCTATGACCAGGCTGGGAATGTAACTCAGCTGGATCTGCAGGTCGGTGGAAGTGGCTATCGCTTAAAGTACGATGCATCCGGCCAGCTCGTTGGTATCGCAGAAACTGGAGGTGCATTACGGAATGTAAGTCTGCAATACAGTGGTACAGGCCAGTGGACCGGTGTAAATGGCATTCAGAACGCTGTTCTAGATGCTGCATCACATACCCCTGTGGCAGGGCCAGTTAATCCGAACTGGTTCACAGATGACCAGCTGCAGTTCAGCATCGATGGAACAGGCGTTTATCACTTCCAGGTTCCAGACCCAGTCGGGAATCTGATTTCCATCGACGATGTCAATGCCGCCCAGGATGTCACAACGGCCTTGCCTGCACAGCATGCAGGATTTGGAGGACGACAAGGCCCAATGGGATTGCCATTTGTGCGCTTCGGCGCACGCTGGGTGTTTCTTGGAACTGGGATGTTTCTCTCACCAGATCCTATCGAGAGTGATCTGAGCGGGTATGCGTATGCGGACAATGATGCATTTTCAAGCTCGGACCCATTCGGACTCGAAAAGCTTGTGTTTACGCCGATTGGCCCTGGAATTCCAACACGCTATGGTGGGATTACGCAGGGCAAGCTTCAGTTACTGGATGACAAGGGTGGAATACGTGCCACTTGGCCTGTCAATACGGGAGGCTACCGGTCTGGTGATACGCGAGTGCCTCCAGGAAAACCAACCCGCCTTCCGCGTGGAACCTACGATGTCACATTTCCACGGCTCCGTACCGAGCCTCCGATGGTCAGGCAAGGCTTTGGTTTCAGCTTTGACCTAGATCCAAAGTTTCCAACAAACCGTTCTCTCATCCGTATCCACCCAGATGGCAACAATCCAGGAACGCAAGGGTGTATCGGGGTCATGGGAACCCGCAGCGAGCTGGAAAAGATGTACCGCTTGCTGTCCGAGCTGGTGCGAAAGGAGGACCTTGACCTCATCGTGAAGTAGGCCATTCCCCCAGCAGTATTCTGGCACAGCCACTGCTGCTGGGGGTTCTCATGTCTCCAAAGGAGAACTTAATGCAATCAAAATTAAAACTGCCCACCATGACATTGATGCGTGGTGGTGTCGAGGTCGCTATCCGGCTCGTGTCTGTAACTGTAAATCAGAAGCAGGTCAGATCAGTCAACAACCGATACTTTGTAGGTGATGCTCGGCTGCATGGAACTGACGAGATACCCCGTAAGCCACTCAGTGGGTTCAGAGTACAAGTTCAATGGGGCAAGGGTACCCCTTGGTACGGGAAGAAAGCTCCGATTTTTCTTGCACAGCATAGAGCATTTTCTCAGCACTCACTCAGTGAGGAACCGGCGGCCGTCTTGGTCGTACCCGGAGATAACGATCAGGATTTTCTCATCACAGTTTCTGGGGGCGATGCTGCGGGCAGCTTCACTTGGTGGGGAGTTTATTCTCGCTTTGGGCTGGGTTCATCGTTTTCTGAAGGGCCTATCTAGTTACGGGATCCCATGTGTTGGCCGAGCTTTGCTCGGCCAACCCAATGATTGCTTGCATCCGATACACAATGTAAGTAAGGATAGGCATATCAATGTACAAATCCAGCATCACCGGAGAGACCTGCAATGCCACTGATTGATATGCCACTGGATGCGCTCAAATCCTATATGGGTACTAATCCACGTCCAGATGACTTTGATGCATATTGGGATGCTGGCCTTGTAGCGCTTGACCAAACCGATCCGGATATCACTCTAGCACCGGCCAATGTTTTGTCTAAGTCAGCGGATTGCTTTCACTTGACTTTTACCGGTGTCGGCGGTGCGCGCGTATACGCAAAGTATCTACGCCCTATTGGGCTTACAGCACCAGGTCCGGCAATCCTGATGTTCCACGGCTATACAGCAAATTCGGGAGATTGGTCAGACAAGCTGGCTTATGTGTCGCAAGGGTTTTCTGTCCTGGCAATGGACTGTCGCGGTCAAGGAGGCCAGTCAACAGACCCGGGTGGAGTCAGCGGAAACACTCTGAGCGGACACATTATCCGAGGGCTTGCGGATGCTCCGGAACGTCTCTATTACCGAAATGTCTACCTGGATACGGTGCAACTGGCACGGATTGCTGGGCAGCTTCCAAATGTCGATGCCAACCGAATCGGGGCCCTTGGCAGTTCACAGGGCGGCGCATTGACACTTGCCTGCGCAGCCTTGCACCCAGCAATTCGGAAAGCCGCTCCAACGTATCCTTTTTTGTGTGATTTTCAACGAGTATGGGAAATGGACTTAGCAAAGGGTGCTTATGAGGAGCTGGCTACATTCTTCCGGCGCTTCGACCCACTGCATGAGCGGATCGATCAGTGGTTTGAGCGTCTTGGCTATATTGACTGCCAACATCTCGCATCGCGTATTCAAGCCGATGTCCTGATGCCGATTGGCCTAATGGATGCCATTTGTCCTCCGAGCACACAAATGGCGGCCTTCAACAAAATCACATCCCGTAAGGAGCTGTTGATCTACCCAGATTTTGGCCACGAGCATTTGCCACAGGCAAGTGACGTGGTTTTTAACTTTATGGCGGACTTGTAGCGAAGTTCTTGTCTTGTTAAAAAGCCATAGCTGCGGCCTATGAAAAGGAATAGTTTGGCAGACAG
>Ga0209597_1001260_pt1 | contig 16652 bp, 15 predicted proteins | sample M_140625_MF_Meta_FD_187316 | JGI IMG/M metagenome (GOLD analysis project Ga0209597, IMG submission 187316) | Freshwater microbial communities from Lake Montjoie, Canada to study carbon cycling - M_140625_MF_MetaG (SPAdes) (version 2) | ecosystem: Environmental > Aquatic > Freshwater > Lake... | reverse complement strand
CCTGGTAGGCCTTTGGCTGACGGGCGAAGACTTCCATCGAAGGCATCGAGACCACGCGGACGCCCGCGCCGAGTTCTTCGCCGGCCGCGAGGGCGAGCGAGAGTTCACTGCCCGTACCGATGATGATGTGGGTGAGGGCGGCGGTTTCCTTGCGGAGGACGTAACCACCCTTGAGCGTGCCCTGGCGGCGCGTAGCGACCGGGACGGCGTCGAGGGAGGGGACGTTCTGACGGGAGAGGATAAGGGCGACCGGGCCGTCTTTACGGGCGACCGCGTGGGCGAAGGCGGCGGCCGTCTCTTCGGCGTCGCCCGGGCGGACTACGTCGAGGTTCGGGATGCAGCGCAGGGCGCTCACGGTCTCGACCGGCTGGTGGGTCGGGCCGTCTTCGCCGACGCCGACGGAGTCATGCGTGAAGATGTAGAAGGCCTGGAGCTTGGCGAGGGCCGCGACGCGGATCGACGGGCGAAGGTAGTCGGAGAACGTCAGGAACGTTGCGCCGGAGCCCTTGAAGATGCCGTGGTAGGCCATGCCGTTGAGGATGGCGCCCATCACGTGCTCGCGGATACCGAAGTAGAGGTTGCGGCCGGCCGGGGTCGCGATGTCGAAGTCGCCGGCGTCCTTGATGTAGTTCTTGGTCGAACCGTGAAGGTCGGCGGAACCGGAGAGCACGAGGGGCGAAGCCTTGGCGACGGCGTTGATGCAGGCCTCGCCCGAGAGGCGGGTGGCCAGGGCGTTCTTGCCGAACTCCGGGATGGCGGTGAGGAGGGACTGGACGTCGCCGTGGTCGCCTTTCTGCGCCTTGGCGAGGAGGACGGCCTTCTCGGGATTGGCCTTGGACCAAGCGGCGAAGGTCTGCTGCCATGCGGCGTGCGCGGCGGCCTGCTGCGCCTTGCGGGCGTTGAAGTAGGCGCGGGTCTCAGGCGAGACGTAGAACTTCTCTTCGGGTAGGCCGAGGGCCTTGCGGGAGGCGTCGACGAACTTCACGCCGGCTTCGCCGTGGCCCTTGGAGGTGCCTTGGACTTCGGCAATGCCCTTGCCGATGACGGTCTTGCAGATGATCAGCTTCGGCTTGCCGTTCTTGCTGGCGCGGGCCTGGTCGAGGGCTTCGGCGATCGGGGCGAGTTCGTTGCCCTGCTTGACGGTGAAGACTTCCCAGTTGGCGGCTTCGTAGCGCTTGGCGGTGTCCTCGTTCTGCGTCTTGGAAGCCATCGCGTCGAGGGTGACGTCGTTGGAGTCGTAGAGCATGATGAGGTTATCGAGGCCGAAGCGGCCGGCGAAAGAAGCGGCTTCCTGCGAGATGCCTTCCTGGAGGCAACCGTCGCCGGCGAGACCGACCACGATGTGGTCGAAGATCTGATGCTCGGCGGTGTTGAAGTGCGCGGCGGCCATCTTGGCGGCCACGGCCATACCGACGATGTTACCGGTGCCCTGGCCGAGCGGGCCGGTGGTGGCTTCGACGCCGACGGTCTCGCCGAACTCAGGGTGACCCGGGGTCTTGGAGTGGAGCTTGCGGAAGTTCTTCACTTCCTGGAGGGGCAGGTCGAAGCCGGCGAGGTGGATCCAGCTGTAGAGGAACATCGAGCCGTGGCCGGCCGAAAGCACGAAGCGGTCACGGTTGATCCAGGCAGGGGCGGCGGGGTCGTGGCGGAGGAAGTTGCCGTAGAGGACGGAGCCGATTTCGGCGGCACCGAGCGGCAGGCCGAGGTGTCCCGAGTGGCAGGCGGCCACGGCGTCCATGGCGAGGCCACGGGCTTCGGTGGCGGCGCGGGAAAGGTCGGCGGAATTGTTGAGCGACATAGGCTTAATCCGTAAGGGATAAACGGGTGGGGTTTCCAGCCTTGAATGAGCCTCGAAACCCCTCCAAAACGGTCACATGTCCGACAAAGAACTCGAAGAAGGCCTGGCCCTACGACTCGACTTCGGAAAATTGCGGAAAATCGCTGCCGGGCAGGCCGATGTCATCCCCGCCGTGGCCCAGGACGCGCAGACCGGCGAAGTGCTCATCCTCGGTTACGTCAACGAGCTCGCCCTGCAGACCGCACTCCGTGAAAAGAAAGCCACTTTCTGGAGCACGTCGCGTAATGAACTTTGGATCAAGGGCCTGACTTCTGGCGACTTCCTCGAGCTCCTCGAGGTCCGCGTTAACTGCGAGCAGAACTCGATTCTCTACAAGGTCCGGCCGGCCGGGCAAGGCGCCTGCCACACGAAGGAGAACGGTAAAGCCCGTTCGGGTTGCTACTACCGCCGACTCAAGGCCGACGGTTCGCTGGAGAAGGCCTGAGCCTTAGCGTCGACGCAGCCCCTGCAGCACGAGGTCCGTCTCGATATCGAGGCGGATGACGAGCAGCTTCGTGCGTCGCGTGATACGATCCGTGCCGGGTCGCGCGGCGAAGCCGAGCGCTTCGTAGTCGCCTTGTTTTTCCGTCAGGCGTTTGAGAGCGGCTTCGGCTTCCTCGCCGGTGCGATACGCGAAGGCGATGGTCGCGACGAGGAAAGCGCCGTCATCGCTTTCTCCGACCGCAATCGTGGCGGTCTCGGACTGAGCGCCAGCTTCGATGAGCGCACGGCCGAGCCAGCGTCGGCGTGCAGCGGCCTCGAGGAGGCCAGACGCGGGGTCGGCGTGCACCAGCAGGTAGCCATGCGGGACGCCGCGCAACTGCACGCGGGCCAGGCCTGGGATAACCTTTCCGCCTTCGGGAATTTCCGGGGTGTCAAGCGCGAGCTCGGCCGGTTGTCCGGGGATGAAGCCGACGGTCACGCGCTGGGCTGAACTCACGGAGGGACGTGCGAGCTGCTCACGCAGCGTGACACGCTGTTCTGGCGCGGCGAGTTCCGGCAAGGCGTTGAGCACCGCGGCGGCGGTACGCCGGCCGATCGTCTCCGCGGGGATGATGAGCGCGACCTCTCGGCACCGTGGGTCGATGCGGAGACGGAGGGCCGCCGGATCGAGCCATAGCCAAGCCAGTCCGCTCGCCATCGCGAGGAAGGCGAGCAGTAGCCACGGACGTCGCATCGTTTATTTAGCGGCGGGCGCGATGGGAGCCTTCTGGGCCTTCTCGTGGATCGCCTTGGCGATCGCCTTCATCGCTTTGTCCGCCGAGTAATCGAGATCGAGCGTCACCTGCTTGCCTTCGCCGCCGATGCGGATCTTCTGCACCAATTCTGCGAGCATCGCCATGTTCTCCTTCTCCTCGGGCGACTTACCGTCGTCGTTCGAGAGTCCAATCAAGGCGAAAGCCTGTAGTCCCGTGATTTGCTTGCGCATCGTCGCAGCCTTTTCGGCGCTCACGAAGCTGGCGGCGGTCGCGAGTTGCAGGTCGGTGGCGTTTTCGCCGAGCACCAGGGAAAGGTCTTCGGCACCGTCCCCCCTTTTCTCCATCTTCGTCGCGTCGGCGTAGAGATAGAGCCAGCCGTTTTGGACGGCGGCGAATTTCGCCGATACCGCGGCGGGGAGCTGCGCGGACTTTTCGCCGCGATCGGCCGCGGCGAGGGCGCGGTCGAGGAACTCCGCACCGGCGATGATCAAGAGGCTTTCCGAGTGGGCGACGACGTAGGCGTCCTTGGCATTGTCCTTGGGTTTCTCACCGGAAAGTTTCTCGATAAAGGCGCTAGCTTCCCAGGCCAGATGCTTGCCGATTGTCTTCGACGGGAGGTTGTTGCTCTGGCCGAACGCGTTGATGCGCGCTGGCACGAACTTACCCCGGACCAGTACAACGCCGGAGGCGCTCTTCTCGGCGACCTTGCCGTCGGGGCCCGGATAGATCGCGACGACGAGCTCGTGCAGGTCTTTTTCCGAGTCTACGCCGAGCTGTTCGCGGAGCTTGCGGGAAGCCTCCAGGTTCTTCGCCTTCATGTCCGCGAGCTTCTCGATTCCCTGCCCGAACTTGGTCGCACGGAAGGCTTGGATGTCGAGGCCGACGAGGGCGACGGACCCGGCGGGGAGGCTGTCGGTATTCAGGGCGGCCTGGGCTGAACCCAAAGAGAGGGCCAAGAAGAGGGGAGCGAGCAAGAGGCGCATGACGGTCGCGGATTAAGCCCGCTGGGCAGGAGGGGACAAGCGGATAGCCTATTTTACCTAGGATAAACCAGGGGTTTCGACCCATCCGGGCACAAAAAAGGGCGCCGAAAGGCGCCCTTGAGGAGGTTGTTAATCCGAGGATTAGTAGCCGCCGCGGTCGCCGCCGCCGAAGCCGCCGGAGCGACGTTCGCCGCCGCCGAAGCCGCCACGAGAGCCGCCGCCGCCGCCGCCGAAGCCGCCGCGAGAGCCGCCGCCGCCGAAGCCACCACGATCTCCACCGCCGAAGCCGCCGGAGCGGGGACGGTCGCCACCGAAGCCGCCGGAGCGGGGACGGTCACCACCGAAGGACGGGCGTTCTTCGCGAGGACGAGCGACATTGACCTTCAGGGGACGACCCATGAAATCGATGTTTTCAGTCTTAGCGATCGCATCCTGAGCAGCCTGAGCATTGGCCATGGTCACGAAGGCGAAGCCACGAGGGCGACCCGTGAACTTGTCCATCATGACTTCCACGGACACCACTTCGCCGCCTTGGGAGAAGTGAGCACGGATGTCGGATTCGGTTGCGGCCCAGGGCAAGTTGCCCACGAACAGTTTGTTTTCCATATTATCTTTTGTTTTGCTTGTTTTACCTTCACCGCATTGCCCGTTTCCGACTTTCGGATTTCGATTTGCCGTCTTAACGACCGTCAACTCACCGGATTATTGCGGGGTTGTCTCTTACTTTGGTTATTTTCCGAGACAAACCTGACCGCCTTTAAGTCAGTTTATCAGGGCTTCGGCAAGTTTATTCACAATAGGGGGGTTCCCTCAGCCCTGCGTTGACTCCGATAGCGGGGTGAAAGAGGCTGTTTTCATGAGCGCAGCTTTGACCCAAAGCCAGATCGAGGAGGCCTTGCAGGGCCTGGACGGGTGGAGTGTTGAACACTATAAGTTGTTGAAGGTCTATAAGTTAAAGGATTTTAAGGCCGCCTTGGCCTTGATTAATCTCATCGGAGCCGAGGCCGAACGGCTCGATCACCACCCGGAAATCCATAATAGTTGGAATCGGGTGACCCTTCGGCTTTGTACCCACGACGCCGGCGGGCAGATTACGGAGAAAGATTTGACCCTCGCCCGCGCCATCCAATCCATCTCCCTCCCGTGATCGACGACCCCGCAGAGGCCCTAGATATCCTCCTGGAGGAGCTCAAGCGCCAGAAGGCCGCTGGGCTCCGTCGGGTTAGCGTTTCGGACGAAGCCGTAGCGACCTTGAAGGCCCTCGCGGGTGCCCCGGTGGCCTCGCCGGCGCCCGTGCCCAGCGCTACGGCCAAGTCGGCTCCCGTCGCCGCTGCGGCCGCCCGCCCGCCCGCCCCGACCCCAGTCGCGCCCAAGCCTGCGGCCGTCACGACGACCCCCGTCATCGCCGATGCGCCGATCTTCACGTTGCCGGCCGGCACCAAGGCCGAGCGCATGCAGGCTCTCCGCCAGCTCGCCGACGCGTGCGTCGAAACAAAGAAGCATCTGACCGGCTCGCATCGTGCTCTGCTTGGGCATGGCTCGCTCGACGCTAAGGTCGTGTTCGTCGGTGAAGCGCCTTCGCTCGAAGAGATGGAAGCCGGCAAGGCTTTCGCGGGCGCTTCCGGTGAACTCCTCCAGAAAATCCTCGGCGCCGCCGCGATCAGCCCCGCCGACTATTATCTCGCGCCCGTCATGGTCTGGCGCCCTGAGCCTCCGACGCAGTATGGCAAGCGTCCGCCCACCGCACGCGAGCTCGCGTTCAACCTTCCGTATCTTCGGGCGCAGATCGACGTCGTCGCCCCGCGCATCGTGGTCGCGCTCGGCGCCCAGGCGTTCGAGGCGTTGCATGGCCGCACGCCGAGCATCACGCAGGCCCGTGGCCAGTGGTTCGACCTGTCCGGCGTGCCGCTGATGCCGACGTACCATCCGAACTACCTCCTGCATAATCCGAGCGCGTCCGCCAAGCGGGCCGTCTGGGAAGACTTCCTGTTGGTGATGGAGAAACTCGGCCTCCCGATCAGCGAGAAGCAGCGCGGGTTCTTCGCGACGAACTGAGGCTCAGCGCACCGAATCGCTCAGGCGGCTGAGCGAGAACGAGAGCACCTGCGAGTTGCGGCCGCTTTCCTTGAGCGCTTTGCGACGCTCGGCGGGTAGGTCCGTGAGGGCACCGGGCACGAAGTTGCAGGACGACTGGAAGAAGCCCTGCGTCTGCGTCGTGAGCGCAATGAGCTTCTTCGCGCCTAGTTTCTTGGCCTGACGCTTGGCGAACTCGACGAGTTTGCTGCCGACGCCGCGGCCATGGTAGAAGGGCTGGACGTAGACCGCGCCGAGCTCCATCGACTTGCCGCCGGGGTAGGGGCGCAGGGCCGCGCAGCCGATGATGCTGTCGTCGATCTCGTAGACGTAGAAGTCGGCGAAGGATGCCTCGATCTGCTGGCGCGTGCGGGCGACGAGGGCGTCGGTCTTCGCTCCGTGCTTGGCGAGGTTGTAGAGGGCCTGGGCGTCCTTCTTCTTGGCCTGGCGGATACGGTCGTAGTCGTTGGCGTGCACCATCGTGCCAAGGCCGACCTTGTCGAAGATTTCGGTGAGGAGGCAGCCGAACACGCGGCCGTCGAGGATGTGCGCGCGCGGCACGTCATTGTCGAGGGCCTTGGCGGCCTGGACGGCCTTACTGCGGATGCGCGGGTCGAGCTTCGCGGACTTATCCGCAAGCAGGCGCTTGAGGTCGTCCTCCGGCAGGTTGAGCTGCACGACGCCGTTGACCTGCAGGCCGCTGAACGGCGTGAGATAAATGAGCTTCGAGGCGCCAAGGGCCGAGGCGAGTTCCATCGCGAGGTGGTCGCTATTCACGCGCAACGACTGGCCTTCGCGGTCGCACACGATGGGTGTGACGAGAGGTAGGATGTCCTGCGAGAGCATGGACTTCAGGATGGCGGCGTCGACCTTCTCGACCTTGCCGGCATAAAGATGGTCCACGCCCTTGAGGCGGCCGATCTTGGTAGAACGCACCGCGTTGGTGATGGCGCAGCGCAGGCCAGCCTGGGAAAGGTTCTCGAGCACCGACTGCGAGACGAGCGCCGAAGCTTCACGCGCGAGCGACATCGTGGTGGCGTCGATGGGGCCTTCGCCTTGGACATCGGAGAGCACGATATTATGTTCGCCGGCGAGGCCAACAAGTTGTTGGCCGATGCCATGCACGAGGACAACCTTGATGGACAGGCTGCGGAGGACCGCGATGTCGGTGACGATGTTCGCGAAATTCTCGTGGGACACGATCGAGCCGTCGACCGCGATGACGAACACGTGGTCGCGGAACATCGGGACATACCGGAGGATTCCCCGGAGGTCGGTCGGCTTCATGGCGCGCTCACGCTGGCTGGACATGCTCAATCCTTATGGACTCCCCGGGGGGCGGGGCAATACTGATGACGCATGCCGAAGCCGCCCCGAGTCCGCCGTGAGACGGTGCCTCCCGACCTCCAGGAGCCGGTGGACGCCTTCTTGGCCTATCTCTCGCTCGAGCGTGGCGCGGCGAAGCTGACGGCGGAGGCCTACGAGTCGGACCTGCTCCGCTTCGCTGCCCACTGCGGCCGGGCTGGCCGGACGAACTGGACGGAAGTCTCGCTCACCGACGTCGACTCGTGGACGCGTGCGCTCGACCGCAAGGGCCACGCGGCTGCCTCGATGGCCCGCCGGCTCTCGGCGGTGCGTTCCTTCTCGGCCCATCTGGTCCGCAGCGGGCTGCGTCGCGATGACTTCACGGAGCTCGCACATGGGCCGAAGCTTCGCCGCAAACTACCTGGCATGATCAGCGCCGAAGAAGCCGCCAAAGTCGTCTCCGCGCCCGACACCAGCACGCCGCAGGGCCTGCGCGACCGCGCGATGCTCGAGATGATGTACGGCTCCGGCCTACGCATCTCCGAACTCTGCAGCCTGGAAATTCAGGCCGTCGACGCCGAATCCGCGCTCGTGCGCGTCACGGGTAAAGGTTCCAAGGACCGCGTCGTGCCCGTTGGTGAGACGGCCCTCGTCGCCTTACAGGCGTACCTCAAGGCCGGCCGCCCCAAGCTCGTTCGTCCTAAGACCGGCAGCGCGCTCTTCCTGAGTGCCCGGGGCGTCGCGATTTCCCGCAAGACTTTCTGGCTCGGCGTGAAACAGGCGGCCCAGCGTGCCGGCGTCTCGGTGCCGGTGAAGCCGCACCTGCTACGTCACGCGTTTGCGACGCACCTGCTTGAAGGCGGCGCCGACCTACGCTCAATCCAGGAGATGCTCGGCCATGCCGACATCGCCACGACGCAGATCTATACGTCGGTCGACCGTACGGCCCTGTCGGATGCGCACCGCCGCCACCACCCTCGCGGGCGGGGCAAGGGACGTTAACGTCCGAAGAGGACGAACAGGCCGCCGATGATCGAAGTCGCGGTGAGCGCGCCGATCAGGAAGCGGGTGCCGAAGGGGATATCCAGTAGTGCCAGCTCCTCGTCGGCGTCGGTCGGACGGACCACCGCTTCGCGGAGGATTGAGAAGTAGTAGTGGATGCTGATCGCCACGCCGATGAGGGCGGCGCCGAGGACCCACCAGAGCTTGGCCTTCACGAGGAGCGCGAGCACGAGCAACTTGGCGACGAAGCCGATGGAGGGCGGGATGCCGGCGAGCGAGCTGATGCCAAAGCCGAGGGCGCTGGCGAGGATCGGCGAGCGGCGGAGTAGGCCGCGGAGGGCGAGCTGCGGGCGGCGGTGATCTTCGGCGGTCGGCAGAGAGACGAGCGCGATCGCGGTCAGGAAGGTGCCGATCACGTAGGCGAGCAAGTAGATGACGACGATCTGCTCGGCATTGTAATCGAAGCCAGTGGCGCCGGGCAGGACGAGCGCGGCGGTGACGGCGGCGAGGATGAAGCCGGCGTTCGACACGCCGGAGAGCGCGAGCGTGCGCTTTACATCGGTCGTGGCGAGGGCGCCAAGGTTACCAACGAGCAGGGTCAGGACGGCGCCGACGGCAAACAGCGGGGCGAGCTTCACCGCGATCGGGGCGAACGGTCCGGTGGCGAGGAGCACGAGCGTGAACGCACCGGCGGCCTTGGAGGCCGTGCCGAGGAACGCGGTCGTCGGCGTCGGGGCACCTTGGTAGACGTCGGGAATCCAGGCGTGGAAGGGGAAGGCGCCGAGCTTGAAGGCGACGCCGCCGAGGATCAGGGCGATGCCGGTGAGCGTCAGAGGTGAAATCGTATGCGCAATCGACTGGGCGGTGAGGGCCTTACCGATCTGGGTGAAGTTGAGCGAGTCGGCGACGCCGGCCGAGCCGAGCGCGCCGTAGACGAGCACGATGCCCATCAGGAGCAATGCGGAGCTGAGACCACCCGCGACGAGGTATTTCACGCCGGCCTCGAGCGAGGCTTCGCTGCGGCGCAGGTAACCGACGAGCACGTAAAGGCCGACGGCGCCCGTCTCGAGGGCGAGGAAGAACGTCACGAAGTGGTTCGACTGCACGAGGAGCATGAACGCGGCGGTCACGACCAGAAGCACATGGTGGTAGTCGGCGACGGCGGCATCGCGCTCCTGGAGGAAACGTTCGGCGAGGAAACTCGTCAGCAGGGCTGAGAGGAGGAAGACCATGCGGACGCCGGCGATGGGCAGGTTCTGACGGAGCAGTCCTGCGAACGACGTGGCTTCGTCAACCGTGGTCCACGGGCCATCATTTAGCGCCATGAACGCGACCAGCACCAGGCCGATGCGGGCGGTGTTCGGAATCAGGAAGCGCAGCGCCTTCGGGAGGAACATCGCCTGCAGCAGGCAGAGGAGCGAGAGGCCCGCGACGGCGATCTCAGGGAGGATGGACAGCCAGTCGGCCGGGCGCGGGGCCAGGACCTTGAAGACCGGATCGATATCGGCGAGGAAAGGAATCATCGGACGGAAGCTTTAGCGTTTGGCGGGCTGAGCCGGGGCGGCCTTGACGGGCGCCTTGGCGTTATGCTGAGAGAAGGTGGTCGTTTTGCTCACCTCTGTGCTGAATGATTTCGTCACGAGCGAAGGCACGAAGCCAATCGTCATCGAAGCGCCAAGGAGCACGAAGGCGGCGAAGCGCTCGGCCCAGCCGAGGTCGCCGAAGGGCGCGGAGGCGAAGCGCTTCTCGAGCGCCTCGGAGGCCGGACCGAAGAACGTCGAAGCCACGGCGCGGAGAGCGTACACCGCGGAGATGACGACGGTCGAGGCGACGAGCGCCTGCAACCAGAGCGGCTGGGCGCGGAGGGCGAGGAAGACGCCGACTTCACCCCAGAAGTTTCCGAAGCCCGGGAGGCCGATGGAAGCCATCGTCGCGGCGATGAAGAGCGCGGCGAGGATTGGCGTGCGTGTGGCAAGGCCGCCGAGCTCGTCGAGGCGGTAGGTGCCGGCGCGGGCACGGACGGCGTTGGCAAGCAGGAAGAGCGCGGCGCAGGAGAGTCCGTGTGCGACCATCAGGAATATGGCGGCAGCGAGGCCGTCGGCCTTTCCGGACACGCCGCAGACCCAGATGCCGAGGAAGATCGGACCCATGTGGGCGACGGAGCTCCAGGAGAGCAGCTGCTTGAGGTCGCGCTGCGCGAGACAGATCAGTCCGACGAGCAGGACGTTGGCGAGGGCGAACCAGAGGAACCAGGTGCCGAGCGAGCCGCCGGTGATGTCGAGGCTGCTGAGGCCGAGGACGATGATGCCGTACAAGCCAAACTTCTTGAGGGCGCCGGCATGGAGCATCGAGACCGGGGTCGGCGCAGCGGAGTAGCCCGGCGCGGCCCAAGAGTGGAACGGGAAGAGCGAGGCGAGCGTGCCGAGGCCGAAGAGCACCAGGGCGCCAGTCGCGGCCGGGATGTGGGGTGCGTTCTGGAGACCTTGGATGACATTCTCGAACGTCGCGGCACCGTATTCGACGCCCGCGGCGTCGACGGCGATGAGGATGCCAGCGAGGGATGCCATGGCACCCGCGGTCAGGTAAATTGCCATCTGCATGGCGGCGGGACGACGGCCTTCGCCGCCCCAGAAGAGCGTGAGGATGAACGTCGGGATGAGCGCGAACTCGTGGAAGAAGTAGAAACCGACGAGGTGGTTCGTGCCGAACACGCCGAGCGTGCCACCGAGCATGAACAGGATCAGGCCGAGGTAGGTATTCCGACTTTCCACTTCCTGCGTGAGCGCCTTGATGCCCGCGGCGAGGCCGACGAGCGAGGTCATCGCGAGGAGGGGCGCACTGAGGCCGTTGAGCGCGAAACCGAAGCCCCAGAAACCTTCGGACTGGAATTGCTGCGCCGAACTCGAAGGGCTGCTCCAGAGGACGAGTAGCCAAGGTCCGAGCACGGCCGGGATGGCGAAGCCGCCGAAGGCGAAGCCCGAGGCGAAGCTGCGAGGGAGGTCGCGTCCGGCGAGTAAGATCAGGCCGACGAGGATCGGGGCCGTGATGGCAAGCGCGAGGAGCGTGGCAGGAAAAGTGTCCATGAAATCAGCGGGCGATGAGGAACCAGGCCAGGAAGAGGGAACCGAGGACGATCCAGAGCGCGTAGGCACGCGTCTGGCCACGGTGGAAGGAACGGCCGGTAAGGTAGCCCAGCACGGCGGGGACGCCGCCGCCGATCCACCGCACGGCGACACCGTTGATAATCAGCAGGTCGAGGAAGGCGATGAACTCGGAGACGCGACTTTGCACGGAGTCGACGTACCAGCGGTACAGCCCGTCCATCCAGCGGTGCTCGAGGAGATGATAGGTGCGGGGCGAGACGACCTGGAGGGCGTCGGCGCCGCGGACGGTGCCGTAGAACTTCAGCGCACCGAAGAAACCGATGACGAGCGAGAGCAGGCCGACGATCGTCGAGGGAGCGGTGAGGTGGAAGGCGACTTCGCCGAGGGCGTGTTCAATCGGCTTAAGCGAACCCGCGGGGATGATGGTGTGGGCGAGGAAGCCGCCGGCGACGGAGTAGACGAGGCCGAGCACGACGAGCGGCAGGGTCATCGTCCAAGGCGACTCATGGGCATGGGAAGCTTCTTCGGAGTTGGCTTCGCCGAGGAAGACGAGGCGGATCATGCGGCCGCTGTAGAGGCAGGTCGCGAGTGCGGCGAGGGACAGGAACGCGAAGATCGCGATGTGGCCGTCATGGTAGGCCGCCTCGATGATGGCGTCCTTGGAATACCAGCCGGCGAGGAAAGGGACCGCGCAGTTCGAGAGCGTCGCGGCGATGAACGTCGCGGCGGTGAGGGGCATCTTCTTCAGCAGGCCACCCATCTTGAGCATGTCCTGCTCGTGGTGGCAGCCGTGGATGACGGAGCCGGCGCCGAGGAACAGCGTGGCCTTGAAGAACGCGTGCATCGCCATGTGCATCAGCGCGAGTGCGGGGTGACCGAGGCCGATCGCGCAGCCCATGATGCCGAGGTGGGCGAGAGTCGAGTAGGCGAGGGATTTCTTGATGTCCGTCTGCGCGAGGGCGCAGAAGCCGGCGAGCGCGGCCATGCCGGCGCCGGAGATTGCGATGAAGTTCAGCACATCAGGGGCGAGCAGGAAGCTCACGCGGGCCATGAAGTAAACGCCCGCGGCCACCATCGTCGCGGCGTGGATGAGCGCGGAGACCGGCGTCGGGCCGGCCATCGCGTCCGTGAGCCACACGTGCAGGGGGAACTGGGCGGACTTGCCGAGGAAGCCGCACATGAGCAGCGCGCCGACGGCGACGGGAAGGGTCTTCGCAGCGGCGGCGTGGTCCTTCAGCGCGACGAAGTCGAGCGTGCCGTAGAGCGAGAGGCACATCGCGATGCCGAGGATGAACCCGAGGTCACCGACGCGATTGACGATAAACGCCTTCTTCGAGGCAGCAGCGGCGTAGTCCTTGTCGAAGTAATGCGCGATCAGCATGTACGAGCTGAAACCCACGAGTTCCCAGAAGATGAACGTCATGAGCAGGTTGTCGGCGACAACGATGCCCAAGATGGAGAACATAAAGATCGAGAGACCGGCGAAGAAACGGCCGCGGGCCGGGTCTTCCTTCATGTAGCCGACGGAGAAGAGGTGAATCCACGCGGCGACGAACGACACCACGAAGAGCATCAGGCGGGCGTTGGCGTCGATGAGGTAGCCGAAACCGAGGCTGATGCTGCCGAACTTCGCGAGCTCGATGTGCCAGGTGAGGTCGCCGCTGGCCTGCGTCAGGAGCGTGAGCGCGAGACCGGCGAGGACGAAGGCGGTGCCAGTGGAGAGCCACGCGGCGAGGCCGCCGGCACGGCGCAGAAACAGCGCGGAGAGCGCGGCGGCTACCAGCGGCAGGAACAGAATCCAGTGGACCAGGGTCAAAAGGTCAGAAGGCATCGGAAAGGCTTAGTCGCGGAGGGTGGTGAGCGCGTCGGACTGCACGGTGCCGCGCTTGCGGAACAGGGCCACGATGAGCGCGAGGCCGACGGCGACCTCGGCGGCCGCGACGGTGATGACGAAGAAGACAAGGACGGCGCCGTCCATGGTGCGGTTGAAGCGCGAAAAGGCGACGAGCGCGAGCGTGGCGGCGGCGAGCATGAGCTCGAGGCACATGTAGACGACGAGTAGGTTGCGGCGGATGAGCACGCCAGTCAGGCCTAGGACGAAAAGGAGGCCCGCCAGGATGAGGTGGTGAGCAAGGGAGGTGTTTTCCATGGCGGAAAGATCAGGCGTTGGACTCGGGGTTGTCCTTGCTCAGCGAGACGACGCCGACGAGGGCGACGAGGAGCAGGAAGCCGGCGATTTCCAAGGGCAGGAGATACTTCGTGTAAAGCAGACGGCCGAACGCCTTGGCGGCGGTGACGAACTCGGCGGGGTTATTCGACAGCTCGGGGGGAGTCGCGCCGGCCTTCACGGCGGAGACGGCGCCGGACCAGTGGAAGAGCCAGAGCACGCCAGCGGCGAGGAGGAAGAAAGTCGCGAGACCGAGTGCGGCGGTCTTCCAGGGATAAGCGCCCGTCGCGTCCTCCGTATCGAGGAGCATGATGATGAACAGGAATAGCACCATCACGGCGCCGGCGTAGACGAGGACCTGCAGCACGCCGAGGAAGTAGGCGTCCAAGAGGAAGAAGTCGGCGGCCACCCCGACTAGGGCCAGGATCATCCCCATGGCGGAGGTCACCGCATTGCGGCTGACGACCAAGAGAAGGGCAGCCCCGAGGGTCAGTGCTGCGAAGAAAATAAACAGGCCGTCCGGCATGGGTCGGACGGTAGGGCGGGGGGAGGTATTGGAAAGGAGAAAACGCCCCTAAACGCCCTTTTTTGCCACTTTATGGGGGTCATTAGGCCCTCGCCACCCTCGACCCCTTAAATATGACTGAAAACGCTCAATACCTCAAAGCGGCCGGTGTCGGCGCATCACGCAGGTGGGGTGCTGGGCGATGACCTCCCCGGTGTCGAAACGTCCGGTCCAATCGGGGAAAAAGGCGTCGGCCTCGGGCTCCATGTCCACATGGGTGAGGATCAGCTCGGCGCACCAAGGCAGGGCTTCGGCATACAGCGCGGCGCCACCGGCCAGGAAAAGGGTCTTGGTCGGTTCGACCTGTGCGGCCTCCATCCAATCCTTGGCGACGATCACGCCCGGGGCGGTGAAACCTGAACGGCTGAGCACGACGGTGGTGCGCCCGGGCAGCGGACGGCCGATGGACTCGTACGTCTTGCGACCCATGAGCAGCACTTGGCCCATGGTGGTCGCCTTGAAGAAAGCGAAGTCCTCCGGGATGCGCCACGGCAGCTTGTTGTTCAGGCCGATGCCGCGATTGCGCGCGACGGCCGCGATGGCGATGAGCGGGCGACCGAGGTCCACGACGTCAGATGGCGACGGGCGCCTTGATCGCCGGATGCGGGTCGTAGCCTTCGATCACGATGTCTTCGAACTTGAACGCGAAAAGATCCTTCACGTCGGGGTTCAACACCAGGCGGGGCAGGGCGCGCGTCTCGCGTGAGAGCTGCAGTTCAACCTGCTCCACATGGTTGGAATAGATGTGCGCGTCGCCGAAGGTGTGCACGAAATGGCCCGGTTTCAGGCCCGTGACCTGTGCGATCATGTGCGTGAGCATCGCGTAGCTGGCGATGTTGAACGGCACGCCAAGGAAGAGGTCCGCGCTACGCTGATACAGCTGGCAGCTGAGGCGTCCGTCGGTCGAGACGTAGAACTGGAAGAGCGTGTGGCAAGGGGGCAGGGCGACCTGGTCGGCTTCCTGCGGATTCCAGCCGGTGACGATGAGGCGGCGGCTCGAGGGGTTGCGCTTGATCTCGTCGACGACGCGGCGGATCTGGTCGACGCCATCGTTCTCGTAAGTGCCATCAGGCTTTTTCGTCGCGCCGAAGCGGCGCCACTGGTGCCCGTAGACGGGACCGAGGTCACCTTCCGGGCGGCCGAACTTCGCGCACTGCTCGGCGCTGGCCCATTCGTTCCAGATGCTGACGCCGCGCTCGGTGAGCCAGGCGTTCTGGGTGCTGCCGGAGAGGAACCAGAGCAGTTCGTGCGTGATCGACTTGAGGTGGACCTTCTTGGTCGTGAGCAGAGGGAAGCCTTCGGCGAGGTCGAAGCGGAGTTGCGCCCCGAAGATGCCGATCGTGCCCGTGCCGGTGCGGTCGCCCCGGATTTCTCCGTGCTGCCGGACGTGGCGAAGCAGGTCGAGATAGGCCTTCATGGGTCTCGGTTATTCGCCGGAAAGCCCCCGCCGCAACACGGAAAGCCGAACCTTTCGCCCTTGCCTACCCGCCCTCCGGGAGACACCCCTTTGGGGTAGCCAACATGAGCGAAAAGCCCGACCTCAACGCCATCTCCCACGACCTGCATGCGGTCCGTAAGGAGAAGCTCGCCCTGCTTCGTGCCGCGGGCGAAGACCCCTTCCGTGCCGAGTGGAATCAGACCCATGTCTCGAACGAATGCCCAGCCCTCCTGCCCGAAGGCGTGGAAGAAGGCCCCGAGGTCTCCGTCGCTGGCCGTATCGTCGCCCTGCGCGTGATGGGTAAGGCCAGCTTCGTTAAGATCCTCGACCGTGGCGGACTCATCCAGACCTACTTCACCCGCGACGCCCTGGGCGACGCGTACGATACCCATTTTAAGAAGATGGTCGACTCCGGCGACTTCGTGGGCGTCCGCGGTAAACTCTTCCGCACCAAGACGGGCGAGGTCACGGTGCGCGTAGCCGAATACAAGATGGTCGCGAAGTCCCTTCGCCCGCTGCCCGAGAAGTGGGCCGGCTTGACCGACGCCGAGAAGATCTACCGCCAGCGCTACCTCGACCTCGTCGTCAACGAGGAGTCCCGCCGCCGTCTCTTTATCCGTAGTCGCGTCGTTGAATCGATCCGTCGCTTCCTCTGGAGCCGCCAGTTCACCGAAGTCGAGACCCCGGCCCTGCACGCCATCGCCGGCGGCGCCGCGGCCCGTCCGTTCGAGACCCACTCCAACGCGCTCGACTGCGATTTCTATCTCCGCATCGCCCTCGAGCTCCACCTGAAGCGCTGCCTCGTCGGCGGTATGGACCGCGTCTTCGAGATCGGCCGCGTCTTCCGCAACGAAGGCGTCTCGGTCAAGCACAGCCCTGAATTCACGATGCTCGAGGCCTACCAGGCCTATACTGACTACCGCGGCATGATGGAGCTCGTCCGTTCGATGATCCAGAAGGTCTGCGCCGAAGTCCTCGG
>Ga0209597_1001258_pt1 | contig 16662 bp, 13 predicted proteins | sample M_140625_MF_Meta_FD_187316 | JGI IMG/M metagenome (GOLD analysis project Ga0209597, IMG submission 187316) | Freshwater microbial communities from Lake Montjoie, Canada to study carbon cycling - M_140625_MF_MetaG (SPAdes) (version 2) | ecosystem: Environmental > Aquatic > Freshwater > Lake... | reverse complement strand
CGCTGACGGGATGAATTGTCCCCCCAAGGCTTCCTGCATAAAAGTTGGAATCATGCTGTGGCGACGGCCCATGTGGATGGCCTATTTCCGTTGTTGCTGGAGTAGGAAGGTCCGTTTTAATTTATCGCCGATAAAATGAATTATTTGCGTGGTTCAGTACGGGAAAGCAGTTCGGAGAGTCTTGGTTGTTATGGATATTTTTTCCATGAAAATCCGGCAATTCCACTCTGTTCCAGTCTGAGCAGATTGGTCGTTACCTCTACAGTCCAGTGCCTTTGGGTGCTCGATATCTTGGTGGTTGGGCTCAAAAATAAGATTGGAATGTCTTAAAGTCGGCGCCAAAAGCGTTGCTGATTTTAGACTTGCAGGAATTCTATATTTGAATTCGTACGAAAATTGCTTTAGGCGTATGGCCTAGATCTCTTGGATTATGGCGTTGAGTGCTTGCCTTGGATTGATGCAGTGTGCCTATTGCAATCACAAAGTAAAGACTCTAAATGGATCGACAATGAGTTGCATTTGTGCGTTATTGGATTTTTCTTTGAGGGGTTTATGGCTAAGCGCATAAGCTCTTATCCCTAATTCTTGGGGCCGGAATGTTGTGCTTGTCAGCGCTGAAACCGACGTTGGTGCCATTGCCAGGCATGGTCGATAATCGTGCTCAGTTCGGGATAGCGTGGTCTCCAGCCAAGTTCTTGGCGGGCTTTGTCGGCACTGGCGACGAGTTGGGCCGGGTCCCCCTCTCGTCGTTTAGCGACGTGGGCTAGAAGACCACGGCCCGTGACGGATTTGGCTGTTTCAATGACTTGCTGAACTGAGTATCCAGTGCCGTTGCCAAGATTGTAGATTAGGGGTGCGCCAATCGGTTCTTCCCGCTCCCTCAGGCGTAGAAGACGCTCTAGTCCAAGTACGTGGGCGTCGGCAAGATCGCAAACATGGATATAATCCCTGATGCAGGTTCCGTCTGACGTTGGATAGTCATCGCCAAAGATTTGCAGGTAGGGTTCTCGGCCGCTCATCACGTCGAGAACGCGTGGGATCAGGTGGGTTTCTGGGTCATGATCTTCACCTAGATCGCCAGCCGGATCGGCACCGGCAGCGTTGAAATAGCGAAAAATAACACTGGGAAGACCGTAGGCCGCGCTAAAGTCTTTGAGTAGATGTTCCACCATCCACTTACTCCGACCGTAGGGATTAATCGGAGCTTGGGGATGGAATTCGGTCATCGGCACTTCTTGGGGAACGCCGTAGGTGGCACAGGTGGACGAGAACACAATCGGAATTGGCCGCTTGCTGGCCACTAACGCTTCAAGAAGGCAGAGTGTATCGCCTAGATTATTGCGGTAATACTTGGCGGGGTCACTCACCGATTCGCCGACATAAGCATAGGCGGCAAAATGGAGTACGGCTTCTATGGGTTTGCTTTCGTGGGCTGTCCCAATAAGATTGGGATGGCGACCCCGCAGAATGGCTTCCAGGACTTCTCGATCGCCAACCTGGCCCACCACCAAGGGGACTCCCAGCACTTGCTCAATAATCTCTGCATGGCCGTACACCAAGTTGTCCAGAACGACCACTTGGTGCCCCGCTTGATCGAGGGCGCGAACACAATGACTGCCGATGTAACCGGCTCCTCCTGTGACCAGAATCCTCAAAGCCGTACCCCCTGACCATCGCGGTATTGATGTTGAAATTCTGCCACAGTGCTGACCAGGCCCTGTTCAAGAGGAATGCTCGACTGCCATCCCAAAGCCTTTAGCCGGCCGACATCTAGAAGTTTGCGGGGGGTGCCATCCGGCTTGCTTGTGTCCCAAGCAATAGTGCCATCAAAGCCCACGGCAGAGGCCACCTGCTCGGCAAGGTCCTTGATGGTCACATCGTTGCCGGTCCCAACATTGAGATAGTGGAGTTGATCGCTCGTCGGTTGCCATTGTTCCAGGCAGAAGACGGCGGCATCGGCTAAGTCGTCGACATGGAGAAATTCACGTCTGGGGCTGCCAGTCCCCCAGCAGGTCACCGAGGCTGCACCAGCATCGCGGGCTTCCTGGAAGCGGCGAATGAGGGCGGGCAGAACGTGGCTATTGGTGGGATGATAATTGTCTCCAGGGCCGTAAAGATTGGTCGGCATCAGGCTGATGGCATCAAAGCCGTGCTGGGCGCGCAATGCTCGGCAAAGTTGGATGCCAGTGATCTTGGCAATTGCATACCATTCATTCGTGGGCTCTAGGGCACCTGTGAGTAAGGACTCCTCCCGAATTGGTTGGGGGGCAAACTTGGGATAAATGCAACTACTGCCAAGAAATAGGAGCCGACGACAACCTTGAAGCCAGGCATTTTCGATGACGTTCTGTTGAATTTTTAGGTTTTCCAGTAAAAAATCCGCCGGGTAGCTTGCATTGGCCAGAATGCCACCCACCTTCGCGGCGGCAAGAACCACCACGTCTGGCTTGTGGGATGAAAACCAGGATTTAACCGCGTCGGCGTCCGTGAGGTCCAGATCCTTATGGCTTGCTGTGATTAGGTTGGTGTACCCACCTTGTATAAGGCGGCGCTGAATGGCCGAACCTGCCATCCCGCGATGTCCGGCTACAAAAATACGATCACTCTGCGCAATAAGGCCAGCCATCAACCTTGCTCCATGGCCTTGGGGTTGCTGGGTGGATTTTCCATCGAACCCACCACCGGGAACCCCTCTCTCCGCAGGATCGCTTCTTTGGCGGCTTCCTCCTTGTCGGCAGCCACCATCTCTGCCACGAGTTCTTCCAGGGTGGTGGTGGTACTCCAGCCTAATTTGGTCTTTGCTTTGGTTGGGTCGCCTAGGAGGGTTTCCACCTCTGCTGGGCGAAAATAGCGCCTATCAATTCGGACTACCGTATTTCCGTTGTCTGAACGTATACCGATTTCTTCGATTCCTTGGCCTTGCCAGTTGATTGTTCCCCAGCCCAGTTCGGTGGCTGCCAACTCGATGAAGCGGCGGACGCTTTCTTGGCGGCCCGTCGCAATGACGAAGTCTTCAGGGGTGTCTTGTTGAAGCATGCGCCATTGCATTTCAACATAGTCACGGGCATGTCCCCAGTCGCGAAGGGAATCCAAATTGCCCATATAAAGACATTGGTCGAGGCCGGCATCAATTCTTGCTAGGCCACGGGTTATTTTACGTGTGACGAATGTTTCCCCGCGACGGGGACTTTCGTGATTAAAGAGAATTCCGTTACAGGCATACATTCCATAGGATTCTCGATAGTTGATCGTGATCCAATAAGCATATAATTTTGCGACTCCGTAGGGGCTGCGTGGGTAGAATGGTGTTGACTCCTTTTGGGGGATTTCTTGGACTAGGCCATACAGTTCGGAGGTGGACGCTTGGTAGATGCGAGTCTTTTGGGTAAGTCCAAGAATCCTTACAGCCTCTAGGATGCGTAGGGTGCCGAGTGCGTCGCTGTTGGCGGTATATTCAGGACTTTCAAAGCTGACTGCAACATGGCTTTGGGCGCCAAGATTGTAAATCTCATCTGGTTGAATTTGTTGAATAATTCGAATCAGGTTCGTGCTGTCTGTTAGGTCGCCGTAGTGGAGAACAAGGCGTGGATGACTTTCGTGCGGATCCTGATACAGATGATCAATGCGGTTGGTGTTGAAGCTGCTTGCTCGTCGCTTGATGCCGTGGACCACATAGCCTTTTTCCAGCAGCAGCTCCGCCAGGTAGGAGCCGTCTTGGCCTGTGATGCCTGTGATCAGAGCGACTTTTGCCATGGATTGGTGCTCAGCATTCATTGTGGGATTCTAAACCTCGATCAAGATGTCAACATCTGGATCAGATGAAGCGGTACTGACGCATGCCAGTAACCCCGGTGGCTCTAGCGCTGCGACGGCTGAATTGACTGACGGTGGGATTGCCTTCAACTCTGATCACGCCTGAGGCATTCTCCCAGATTTCCCTGCTGACAGGCAAGATGGTGAATTCAAGCTTGTCATGGCGTTGAATGTGCCACCAAGTGGCACTATTGCAAGCCTCGCACCAAAAGCACTCCAGCCACTCATTACTCAAAGGAAGGACTTGCTTATAGGCCGCCATCACTTCGTCTGCTTTCTTTCGACTCATGCCTCGGAGCACGAGCTGCCCAGCTTCCGTTAGGTAAAGGTAATGTTTTGGTGAGACGCTGAGAATCTTATGCTCCGGATGCATCGGGCACATCAATTTGCGCCGCCGAGGGCGGCTACGTGATTTGGGTTCTTGCCCTTGGTCAATGCTTGCCAAAGGTAAATCTTGGCGGCTATGCAAGGCTTTGGAGTTGGTTTTGAGGGTTTCGGATTCGATCGTAGACTTTGGCTCGAGGGACTGATCGTTTGACTGACGAAAAATTTGCAGGGAAACGGGCCAAGGCGAGGCTAAACTTGAAAACTATTCAAGCACGGATCCAGCTCCTGGGCTGGACCCGGGTTTGATCGGATGACTATGAGCGCAGCCGGTAGGCTTGGATCCGGGCTAATTAAGTCTCAGTCGCGACGGTCTCCTCCGCCATTGAGTGCAATCACGAGACGCAGAATGAAGATGAACAGATTGATATAGGTTAGGTACATCCCAAGGGCGCCGGCAAGATATTGATCATCGCTGTAGGTGCGCGGCATTGTGTAGAAATCGACAAATGCCGCTCCTACAAAAATCACGGTGCCAAAGCCAGCGATGAGCAACTCAAAGCCGCCGCCAGAGAAGATGCCAGGAGCAAACAGGCTGCCCACCACCTGGATGACCATGGCGATCACCAGGCCAAGAATGCCAAGGCCAACGGCCGCACCGAGGGCTTGTCCTACGTTGTCACTCATGCGGCGGCCCATGACCGACGCCGCCACGAAGGTGATGCCGGTCGCCAAGGCCGCCGTGCCAACAGCGCTAATGCCTGCTACAGAAACTGCGTAGCTCACGATGCCACTGAGGGTGAAACCGGTGAGCAGGCTGTAGGCGGTGAGTAGCGGCAGAGCCGCGCTGTTGTTGCCCTTGATGGCCACGTTTTGGGCCACAAAGAACAGGATGAAGTTCCCGATCAACGCCACCCAGAACAGGGGCATGAACAGGGCCGCATTGCTGGCCATCAGGGAAATTCCCCCCAGCACCCCAGCGGCCGTGAGCACCATGCCACCGCCTACGTAGGGCAAGGCTTTGTTGACCACGTTGGGGCCGACGAGGCCACCCCCTTGGGCTTCCCGAATTGCTTGTTGGAAGTTGCTGCTGGCCGGCATGGCGCAGGGTCCGGTGAACTTTGTCCATCCTGCCAGCGTTGGCTGGAGGTGGGGAGGGTGGGTGGTGCGGATCTCCCCATTCGTGATGAGGGCAGCAGAGGCGTGGTCAGCGGTGACGTCGCCGGCTGTTGTCAAGCTGGCCATAGGCCCGCACCAAGCGCTGGACCAGCGGATGGCGAACCACATCCTGCTCACTGAAGCGACAGATGGCGACCCCTTCCACCCCCTCCAGCACCTGGGCGGCCTCCTCAAGTCCACTGAGTTGGTCTGCCGGCAGATCAATCTGGGTGGTGTCTCCGGTAACGACCATCCGCGAATTGTCCCCTAGCCGGGTCAGTGCCATGCGCATTTGTGCACAGGTGGTGTTCTGGGCTTCATCCAGAATCACGAAGGAATCACTGAGGGTTCGACCACGCATATAGGCGAGGGGAGCCACCTCAATGATCCCTTTCTCCAGCAGTGCCGAGGTACGTTCCTGACCCATCAGAACATGCAGGGCGTCATAGAGGGGGCGTAGATAGGGATCCACTTTCTGTTGAAGATCTCCAGGAAGGAATCCCAATCGCTCCCCCGCCTCCAAGGCAGGGCGGGTAAGGACAAGGCGTTCCACCTTGCGTTCCTGGAGATAGCGAACTGCCTGGATCGTGGCAAGAAAAGTCTTGCCAGTGCCCGCCGGGCCAATTGCAAGGGTGAGATCGTGGGTGTCGATCGCCTCGACGAAAGTCTTCTGCCTCTGGGTGCGGGCACGAAGGGGGCGGCCGTTGCGACCAGTCGCTAACACGGCAAGGTTGAGGGCCTGTTGATCTTGATGCTGCCCGGTATCGATCGCCCTTAGCGCATTTTGAAGATCGACAGGACTAATTGAATCGCCTCTAACCCAGTAGGGCTTGAGAATTTCAAGTAAGGCCAAGCAACGTTGCTGTTGGACGGGCTTGCCCTTGATCACCAAGTCAAGCCCTCGCAACACCAAGTTGGTGCCTGTTCTATCTTCCAGAAGCCTCAAAATGGATTCCCCAGCACCGGCCAAAGCGATGGCTGCCGATGGATCTGGCAAGGCAAGGAGGAAAGTGTCGCTTGGAACAACTTCCCGCATGGAGCCCGGATTTTGGGCCGTCTGGTCGGATCCCGTATCTGGTGACAGGGTAATCAGGCTTCAGTGGCGGCTGGTTCAGCGGCAGCGGCAGCTTCGGCAGCGCTCGCCGCTTCAGCGGCAGCCTTGGCTTCTGCCTCAGCTTTGGCTTCAGCGGCAGCCTTGGCTTCAGCGGCAGCGGCGGCTTCGCGGGCGACGGCCTGTTTGGCTTTACCGACGGTCTCCGCTGCACGGATCGTTTTTTCGATCAAGCCGCCTTTTTCCAGAAGGGAGCGAACCGAGTCCGTGGGCTGGGCGCCCTGGCTGAGCCGGGTGCGAATCGCCTCGGTGTCGAGCCGGGTTTCCTTGGTGCGAGGGTTGTAGAAGCCCAGTTCCTCAAGCGGACGACCGTCACGACGGGAGGTGCTGTTGGTGGCCACGAGGCGGAAGCTCGCTTCCCGCTTCTTACCGAACCGCTTCAGGCGGAGCTTGATCATTGGGGCTGGGGCAGGTAGGTCACGAAGAAACGAGTGTACCGGTTGAGGTGGGCCCCACCCCTTAGCTGGGGGATCGCCGCCGCTGGCGCCAGGCCGCCACAGCGGGAAGCGTGCCCACGGATCTTCGGCAGCGCCTCCACGCGTGGGATAGCCGCCAACGGCTAAGGGTGGGCAGGAGTGGTGGTCGATGCAGCAGAGCCTTGATCACGTCCTGATGGCGCTGCAGGTGTTGGGCCAGGAGGGAAAAGCCCGAGCTCTCCCCGGCGCGATGGCTGCGGAAATGCAGGGAACTGGAGCCTCCCAGCGCCAGCAGGTCGATCAGGGCCTCATGGGCCAATCGGTGGCTTACGGAGATGTCCTGGAAGGTGTTGATGTGATGGAGGGGCTGGCCTTGACTGTTGGGCGGCTCGCTGGTCACCAGAAGCTCAGAGGCCCAGAAGTGTTGGCGGGCCTCCTGAATCACGGCGGCGTCGTCACTGCAGACCAGCACCCGTTGGCCGCGGAGCTCGGTGGCCAAGTCCTCAAACAAGCTGATGTAGTCGGTGCGGTAGTCGGTATTACGCACGTGAATCCCCACGTAGGGCCTTGGACAGCGTTCCAGCGTGCCTGTGATCTCTGCAACGATCGATGAAGCCAGTCTCAGCTTTTCCAACAGGTCGAACGAGCCCTGACCCCCTCCAACTTGTTCATGGACCAAAACGGCTTCAGGATGGTCTTGTTTGAAGTCGAAGCTGATTTGGGTTCGAGTCCCCTTGAGCACGATCCCATGTTCGCGCGACCATTCGATCGCCGAGCGGTATTGGCCGATGCGGTGGGCGATGGCCTCAGGCTGGCAACTCAGGGGTTCCAGATCGGCCAGCCGCCTGGAGGTGAGCTGCAATTCGATCCAGGGTCGGGGGCGTCGCAGTTCAAAGAAATCACTGAACGGGCCATGTAGTCCTGAGCATGTGGTGTCGATGATCAGGATGCGCTGATACCGGACTGCGTAGTCCCAGCAGCGCTGAATTTGACAAAGGGTGTCGTTCATTCCTCCCCGTGGACGGCAGAGGAGGAAGCGAGGGGGGGGTGTGGTCATCGCGACAAACCGCCAAGATCGAGGGCCGTTGGTTACCGGGGCAGAACGGCTGGATCAGAGTTCGCCAAAGCCCTTTCGCTTCTTGGCTGGTCGCGCCGGCCGCCGAGTGGGGGGCATTCCCCCCATCCCCGGCATTCCCATCCCCGGCATTCCCATGCCGGGCATTCCTCCCATGCCAGGCATTCCCCCCATGCCGGGAAAACCAGGAAGGCCACCGCCCCTGGTCATTTGCTGCATGAAGCCACGCATCTTCTGAAAATCGGTGAGGACCTTGTCCACATCGGCTGGACTGTGGCCACTGCCACTGGCGATACGGCGACGGCGGTTGGGCTGGGCTGCAAGGAGTTCAGGCTGGCGGCGCTCGACCTCCGTCATGGAGGCGATCATGGCCTCAATGCGCTGCAACTGGGCTTCGCCCTGTTTGAGCATGCCGGAATCAATTTTGTTCATGCCCGGGATCATCTTCATCAGGCCCCCTAGGGAGCCCATGCGTTTGATCAGTCGCATCTGCTGCAGGAAATCGGTGAAGTCAAAGGAGGCTTCCTGCAATTTCTGTTGCATGCGGGCCACATCGGCCAGTTCCACCTCCTTCTGGGCTTTCTCCACCAGGGAGAGCACATCGCCCATGCCCAGGATGCGGCTGGCCATGCGTTCGGGATGGAAGGGCTGGAGGGCTTCCACCTTCTCGCCGGTGCCGATGAATTTGATCGGCGCCCCGCTCACCTTGCGGATCGACAGGGCGGCACCGCCACGGCTGTCGCCATCCAGCTTGGTGAGCACGGCGCCCGTGATGCCCACCTGCTCATGGAAGGCTCGGGTGAGCTCGGCTGCCTCCTGGCCGATCATGGAATCGACCACCAGCAGCACTTCATCCGGGGCCGCGATCTCGCGGATCCGGACCATTTCTTCCATCATTCCGGTATCGATTTGAAGCCGTCCGGCGGTATCGACCAGCACGGTGTCGAAGCCCTCCTGGCGTGCTTTGGCGATGCCGGCCGCGGCGATGGCCTCCGGAGTGGCCTCGGTGCCCAGGCTGAACACCTCCACCCCGATCTGCGCTCCCAGGGTCATCAGCTGGTCGATGGCCGCGGGCCGGTACACATCGGCTCCCACCAACAGCGGCCTGCGTCCCTGCTCCTTCAGGTGCAGCCCAAGCTTGGCCGTGGCGGTGGTCTTGCCGGCCCCCTGAAGTCCTGCCATCAAGACGACGGAGGGGGCGCCAGGCTTGCCTCCGGCGGCGAGGGGCGCATTCGCGCCTCCCATGGTGTCCACTAACTGGGCATGCACCAGTTGGATGAATTTCTGGTCGGGGGTGATACCACGCACCACCTCAGACCCCAGCGCCTGACGACGCACATCCTCCACGAATTCCTTGACCACGGGCAGGCTGACGTCCGCCTCCAGCAGGGCTCTGCGCACCTCCTTGAGCGCAGCGTCGATGTTGCCTTCGGAGATCGCTGCTTGGCCTCGCAGGCTTTTGACGGCTGCTTCGAATCGTTGGGAAAGCTCGTCGAACATCAGCAGGGGGTGGGGGACAGGGCGGCAGGACGCAGGCAGGGGGGCTCAGCCGCCGGGGCGGGTGGCCGCTAAGCGCCAGGTTTGGCCATCGCGACCAAAGATGTAGAGGTTGTGCAGGGTGGTTGGTGCGGTGCGTTCCAGCACGGTGCCACTGATGTCGTTGCGGCTGTCGCTGTAGGCGAGTTCCGCGGCGATCACGATCCGGGCGGGGGTGCTGGAACGGATCTGGACATCCTTCACTTGGATATTGAGCGCTTGCTTCTGCCCGCGATCCGCGTCCTCACGGCGCTCGGTTTCCAGCCGGGCGATCGCTTCGGGCCGGGCGATCTGGTCGAGTCCTGCTGGGGTGGGCTGGCCAGCCAACACGCTGGCTTTGGCGTTCAGCCAGGCCTCCAGCACTTGCTGGAGCTGGGGCGCGGAGGGGGAGGCCATGGTGAGGGCCGTAGGGCGGCTCGGCGATGGGGCAGGGGTCCCTGGAGCTGGGGCGGAGGGCGGCTGGTCAGCAACCTTCCCCGCTGGGGCTGAAGGAGTTGGGGCCGCGGTGCCGCTGCTGGGGGGCTGGGTCGGCGGGACCACCGACAGCTTCGTGACGGGCCCGGGCGGGGGGGGCGATCCTGGGCGAGGCTTGAGTAGCCAGGCGCCGCCTATCGCCAGGGCGATGGCGCCGACACCGGCAAGCAGCCAGGGCTTGACTACCGCTCCACGATCGCCTCCTTCAGGCCAGCGCAGCCATTCGGGTCGTTGCCAGGAGCCCAGGGACCAGCCCTCCTCTTCCTCCTCTTCCTCCTCAGGCTGCAGGTGGCGCGACTGCTGAACGATGGGATCGGAGACCGAGGTCGTGGAGAAGGGCGAGCCGAAGGGACGGTCAAAGCTGGATCCGAAGTCACCGCTGAAATCCGAGGCCAGGGGTGCGCCGAGATCGGGGCCGGCGGTCGCTGGGCTGAATCGGGTGGGCTGGGCCGCGGGTGTGGCGGGCGCGGCGCCCTGGAGGCGGCCGCGGCGGCGGTCCTCCCGCTCCACAAAGTTCACGACGTCACGGTCACTGAAATAGGCCTCCAGGTCAGCGTCCCCGTCGAGATCCCGATAGCCGGTCAGAACATCGCGGTTGAGCCAGTCCCGGCAGTAGGCACAAAGTTGGGCCAGGGGATCGGAGCTCTGACCGGCGGCCCATTGGCGCAGGGCCTCATCGGCACCCGCTTCAAAACTGGACCGGGCCCGATCCACGTCCCCAAGGAGGAGATGCAGGTTGGCCAGCAGGGGCTCGATGGCTGGACGGTCGCTGGCCACCAGCCGATCCCGGGCGGCAACGATCCGCTCGGGTTTGCGCTGGGCAAAGCCTGAGGCCGTCAGAGCGATGCTGGCGTGGAAATTGGCCGCCTTGGATCCGGAATCTCCCCAACGGCTGAACAGGTCGACCTGCTCTTGAATGGTGAGAAAGCTGCGGATCTGTTGGAAAAAAGCCTGGAACTCCTCGTTGTTGAGGTCCGGATCCCGTTCCCCTTCCAGGCCCCCGCGTCGTTCCACCATTTGTTCCAACAGGGCCAACCCCTCACGGCGCTCGGCCCCGGAGGCCAGATCCCTGCTGAGCAGATCCAGAACTCGATACGGAGTCAGCCGCTCCAAGTTGCGCTGAAGGCGTTCCCGCAGCTCTGGCCGTTGGCCCATGCGCTGCAACAGTTGCAGGGCCTGTTGGAGGGTCTGGGCGGCGGCTTCATAGCGGCGTTGATGGTGGTATTCCTCGGCGCCGGCCAGGCCCGCCAGGCCCGCCAGCAGGGTGAGGTCCGCTTCGCGGCTGCTGCCCAGGGCCGGAGCCTGGGGGGGCTGAAGGCTCCGGGAGGCCAATTCAAAACAGTCAATCGCTTGGCCGGCCTCCAGGAGAAGCAGCAGCCCCGCCACCTCCCGTGGACTTGGGACATCCAGGGCTGGCATTACAGGGTCGCTGGAGGCGTTTAAGGCGGTGAGCGCCGCCTCATAGCTGGCCCGCCGTTGCTCATCGCTGAGGAGGTCGGCACTGGCTCGGAGGAGCTGTTCCCGTGCCTCAAGGGTGTCCTGACTGAAGCCCTCGTCCGGGGGACGGGTCAGCCGCTGTTGAAGGGAATGCAGCACCGATTGGGCATCCGTGCTCGGGCCCACGCCTAGCAGGCGAAAGTGATCGATCGGCAGCTCCAACCGCTTATCCAGTTTGTTGGGGGCAAGTGTAAGGATCGAGGATCATGCGGGCCCCCCCTGCAGGGGATCGCTGATCTCAGCGAGGGGTTCGCCAGGGGCGGTCTGATTCCAGGCACTGAGCTTCCAGCTGCCATCGGTGCGGGTGAAGGTGTAGGTGTTGCGCAGGCGCATCAGTCGATTGCGTTCCACCACCGTGCCGTTGGCATCGGCGATCTCATCGGCGTAGCGAATCTGGGCGGCGATGGTGATTTGCTCATCCGAGCGCTCCACCACTTGGATCCGTTCGACGCGTGAGAGCGTTTTCTGGGTGAGTTGGCGCTCGGCATCCCCTTCGCGCAAGGTCTTCAAGGCCGCCACCATCGAGCCTGAGGCAAACCCGTGTAACGGTTGGAGCGGAGTTTTACCCGCCAGGACCTGGGCCTTCATGTCCAGCCAACCCTGCAGAAGCGCCTTGACCTCCCCAGCCGTCGGGGCCGACGCGCGCAGCGGGGCAATCGAGGGAGGCCCGCCGCTGTTTTTGGCTACCGCACGGGTCGCGGAGGTCCGTCCCATGGAGCGGCTGGCAGAGTCTGGGGAGGGGCTGACGGAGGCCGTCGGGGCGGCGGGGGTGCGTGCCTCCGTCCAGAGATGGGCGGCACCCTGGATCCCCAGGGTCAGGCCAGCTCCGAGCAGGGTGAAGGCCACCGGGGCCATGTCGCGAGGGTGAACAGGATTGCCGTCGGGTTGGATCCAGTTTCTGGCCCGCTGGGCAGGGGTGACGTCGCTGCTCCTGGCGACCCGGCGGAGGGGTGCGGCAGGACGCGGCATGGGGAGTTGGGCCGGCGCCACTCCTTCCTCTCCGAAGCTGAAAACCGGGAGGCTCTCCTCCTGTTTGGGCAGGCTGGGCAGACTGGCCAAGGAGCCCAGCCCGGTGGTTTCGCGGGCATTGAGATAGGCCAAGACCTGCCGATCCCGGAACCACGACTCCAGGTCCACATTGGGCTGGCTGTCCATGCAGCCAGGCAGGACCTGCAGGCTCAGCCATTGATGGCAGTCTTTCCAGAGGCGCTCCAGACGGATCCTTGATTGATCGGCCGTTTCCGGGATCTCGTCCCGTTCTTTGCCGCTGGCTGCCGTCTGGACGTCTTCGTCAAGGGCGAGAGCCCAGGCCACGTCGCCGAGCAGGAGGTACAGCCAGGACAGCATCTGGTCATCGCTGCCATGGTCGCCCTGTTCGAGGCGGCCCAGCACTTGTTCGAGGCGATCCGGTTTGCGCTGTTGGAAGCCCGTGGCCACCATGGCTTCCGCCCAGGGGCGCAGGGCCGTGGGATCACCCGCCAGGTAACTGCGGTCGCAGCAATCGCTCCATTCCTGTTGGGTGAGAAAGGTACGGATCTGGCTCTGGAAGGAGCCGAAGGCCTTCTGGTCGAAGGCCACCTCCGCATCCCCCGGTCCGGTCAGCCCCCCGCAGCGGCTGATCAGGCTGTCAAGGAGCTCCAGGCCACGCCGTCGCGCGACGGCATCGCCGGGCTCACGGCTCAGAAGGTCAAGCACTCGGTAGGGCACCAGCCTGTCCCGTTCGAGTTGAAGGTCTGCACAGGCAGCCTGGGCGCCGAGGGGGCCCAGCTGACCGATGCCTCGGGCCAGAATCTGATCCTCGGCTTCAAAGCGACGTTCCTCGTGGAGGGCTTGCGCTGCGGCCTGACAACTGTGGGCTAACAGGACCTGCAGGTCCTGGCGCAGGGGATCTTCGGGGTTGGAGGCCGTGCTGGCGACGATCCGATGACTGAGGTCTTCCGCTTGCTCATAAGCCGTAAGGCCCGCGCCTGTTTCAAGTTGAAGCACCAGCTGGGCGAGCTCGGAGGCAGGGCCCTGGGGGGGAACGGCGGGTTCTGCGCGCAGGGCAGCGGCGGCGTGTTCGAGCCAGGCGGTGCGTGCGTTCAGGAGGGGGGGGCTGAACGTCCCCCAGGCCGGAGGGTTGAGCCGATGGGTCAGAGCCATGGCGATGGTTGCCTTCTCCACCTGGCCCCCTTCGGCGGGGGGCAACCCGAGAAGAGAAGCTGGTTCAAGCGACTTGGTCACGGTCGTCACGGGCGAGGGGAGAGAATCGCTGGGAACTCCATGCCACTTCTAGTTTGGGACTCTGGAGACGGCTTGCCGTTGGGGGAGGTCACGGAGAAAACAGAAGTGGAATGACGGCGGTGGCCGCAGAGCACCCTGCTCCATGGGCACGGCGGGTTGCAGCATCTCATTCGACTTTAAGGGCGACTTGCAGCAAGTTCACCGGGCACCTCTGCCCATGAACAGTCCGGTGAGGAGGGACCTCCTACAGTCGGCGAACCCCTAGCCAGGACCCTTAGACAGATGAGCCAAGAGGTCGTCTCTTCTTCCCAGGCCCCTGCTCTGTCCATTCCTTGCACCGATAGTGCGGGGCCCCACGCCGAGCGGCTGGAAAAGCTTTTCCCCGCGGAACCAGCCTCCATCACCCGTGAGGATGGCCTTGTTATTTATCGCGACATGGTGCTCGGCCGACGATTTGAGGATAAGTGTGCCGAGATGTACTACCGCGGCAAGATGTTTGGTTTTGTTCATCTCTACAACGGTCAGGAGGCAGTCAGTACCGGCGTGATCAAGGCCATGAGGCTCCAGCACGATTGGTTTTGCAGTACCTATCGTGATCATGTCCATGCTTTGAGTTGTGGTGTGCCGGCGAGGGAGGTGATGAGCGAGCTGTTCGGTAAGGCCACAGGTTGCAGCAAGGGCCGTGGCGGCTCGATGCATCTGTTTTCCCGTGAACACCATCTGCTTGGTGGCTATGCCTTCATCGGTGAAGGGATTCCTGTGGCGCTTGGTTCTGCGTTCACGAGCCGCTACAAAAGGGAGGCCCTTGGCGATGCCGGTAGTGATTCAGTTACGGCAGCTTTCTTTGGTGATGGCACCTGCAATATAGGCCAATTCTTTGAATGCCTCAACATGGCTTCTTTGTGGAAACTGCCGATTTTATTTGTTGTTGAAAATAATAAATGGGCGATCGGCATGGATCACAACCGGGCCACCAGTGATCCGGAAATTTGGCGCAAGGCTGAAGCTTTCGGCATGCCCGGCGAGGAGGTGGATGGTATGGATGTGCTGGCCGTCCGGGCTGCTGCCCAGAGGGCTATTGAACGGGCCCGGGCGGGCGAGGGGCCAACCCTGCTTGAATGTTTGACCTACCGGTTCCGTGGCCACTCGTTGGCTGATCCGGACGAGCTCCGTTCCTCAGCGGAGAAAGAATTCTGGGCCAAGCGCGATCCAATTAAGGCTCTGGCGTCTCGCCTGGTGGAGCACCATCTCGCTACGGCCGCCGATCTTGAAGCCCTCGATCGGGAGGTGGATGAGGAAGTCAACGACTGTGTGGAATTTGCTTTGGCGGCCCCTGAGCCCGATGGTGAGGAACTCACCAAATACATCTGGGCTGAGGACTGATTCAGGCTCCGCCTCAGAGCACGGAGGATTGCCGCCGGGCGAGGTTCCGCAGCTTGCGGAGAGCCTTGAGTTCAACCTGGCGCACCCGTTCTCTGGAGACCTTGAGCTGGCGACCAATTTCCGCCAGGGTATGGCGCTCGTTCCCTCCTAATCCGAAGCGCAGGGCCAGCACCTCCCGCTCCTGGTCGCTCAGGTGGCTCATCAGTCGCAGCAGTTGTTCTTGGTGGATGCCCCGTTCCACTATCTCTAGGGGCTCCTCGGTGGAACCATCGGGAATCAGGTCGCCGAGGAAACTGCGGCCATCCTCGGCATTGATTGGAGCATCCAAGCTTGAGGTGGTGAGGGCTTGGCGCAGTAACGAATCGAGTTCGTCGAGCGGCATGCCCATGGCTTCGGCGATTTCGTTCCGATTTGGCATGGCCCCGAGTTTTTGGGCCAGATCCAGGCTTACCCTGCGGATTGCGCCCAAGCGCTCACTGAGGTGAACAGGGAGACGAATCGTTCGGGACTGGCAGGCGATCGCCCGGGTCATGCTTTGGCGAATCCACCAAAATGCATAGGTTGAAAACTTGTAACCGCGGGTGGGGTCAAACTTTTCGACAGCCCGCTCTAGGCCGAGGGACCCCTCTTGAATCAGGTCGAGTAGCTCCATTCCCTTGCCTTGATATTTTTTGGCTACGCTCACAACTAAGCGGAGGTTGGCTTTCATCATACGCTCCTTAGAGCGGCGACCAATTTTGATGATCTTGCGTTCGTGTTCTGAATAATCGTTGCGACTCTGTTCACTTAAAAGCATCATTTTTTGCACCTGATTGCCCAGCTCGATTTCCTCAGATGGGGTCAGCAGCGGCTCGCGGCCAATGGTGGTCAGATACCAGGTCATGGCGTCTCCCCCCCTGCGGCCAAGACCGTCGCTTGAGCTGACGGAGGAGACGGTCATGGAATTGATTCGAAGTGGTATTGACTATCGACTATGAATTCAACCAGATACCTCTATTTTTATCAACCCTTCGGGTTTTGCTTGCAAAACAACACATTGACCCCAGTCCTGGTCCCGCATCTGTGTCTCATTCTGGAAATCGTGTCAAATCATTCCTGCCGGCTCCGGGTGTGTGGGGATTTCTTGGTTGTTCCGGAGCGCAGCCGTTTGCCAGGGTGTTGGCCACGTTCAGCGGAGTGCCGCCGGCGAATCCTGCGTGAGCGTGGGCCAGTGCTGAGACCGCGAGCCATTGGGCGTCCCCCCCGACCGCTGTTCCCTGGAGGGCGGCCATCGCCATGGCGCCGCGGCCTGCGACATAACCCGCCAGAACATCCCCCAGGCCGGCTCGGGCCACGGCAGCGTTCGCCTTGCCGATCTGCCAGCGGCGTCCGTCCGGGCTGGCGATCACGCTGCGGGCTCCTTTCAGTACAACGGCAGCGCCGCTGCGGCTGGCGGCGGCGCTGGCCGCATTCAGCGCTGTTTCGCCGACCAGATCAGGAAACAATCGGGCCAGTTCTTCGGGGTGCGGCGTCAACCAGCTCGGGCCGTTCCGATCCTTGAGCCAGTTGGCAGCTTCGCCCGTTCTCGCCAGCTGGTTAAGACCGTCGGCATCCAGGACCAACAATCCCCTGAACTCCTGAAGGGCCTGCCATCCAGCCCTGGTGTCGATCCG
>Ga0209597_1001252_pt1 | contig 16683 bp, 8 predicted proteins | sample M_140625_MF_Meta_FD_187316 | JGI IMG/M metagenome (GOLD analysis project Ga0209597, IMG submission 187316) | Freshwater microbial communities from Lake Montjoie, Canada to study carbon cycling - M_140625_MF_MetaG (SPAdes) (version 2) | ecosystem: Environmental > Aquatic > Freshwater > Lake... | reverse complement strand
CATCGCCCGCACGCGCTCGGCAATCAACTCCCCGATCGGATACTCCACCATCGCCGATGCCACTGCCGTCCGCATTCCAAAACAGTCGGCCAGGTTGGCCGCCACATTAAATTCTCCCCCGCTGACGTGAATCTTACACTCCGTCGCCTTTCGGAAAGGAATGATCCCGGGATCTAAGCGATGGACGAGTGCTCCCAGAGAGAGAAAATCCAACGCTCCGTCGGTTTTAATCTTCATTTTTGCACTCATGAATGCCTTTAAAAGTAGAGGGACGACGCCTTTTTGTTAAGAAGAATGTTCATCTTCAAGACGATAGAGATTTTCACCCGCTTTAGGCACAAGGAGAATTCCATCCTCTTCCCGATTGGCAAAGTCCTCTTTTCGAATCGTTTTGGGGTCTCGATACCCAAGGTTGATCTGGCGACAAACCGTTTCTGGTATCCCCGTCGCTAAAACAACCCGCGCCCTCGGCTTCTCCACACCGTTCTCATAAGTTCCCCCTCCATGAACATGGGTGGAGTGGGCCAACACTCCCCAAGACTCGTCCTTAAACTTGTCCCACTGCTTCAAAAAATAGTCCCGACAGTGGTATCCGATCCGCCGAATCAAATCCCCGTGGGTGATCGAAACCTCCGTAAGATGCGGGGCATAAATAATCAACTCCCCTCCATCCGCCAATACCGGCTCCAATTTGTACATACACTTTCCTGCAACCCACAACTCGTCATACATCTCAGGTGCACAAGATAGAATTTGTCGGTACGGCTTCTTCTTTCGAATGATGTGTAGTTTTTCGGAAAGATCGGCCGCCTTTTCCCACGCTGACTCAGGTGTTCCGACAAACAACCCCGCCAGAGTGGCATCAGGGCGAACCACCATCGAAACACACCATTTCCGTGTCTTGACCAGCGCTGCCGCTCGGTCGACCACCTTACGAACTGGGGTCCACTTTTTTCCGATGATTCCTGGGTTGGTGACCACCGCACCCAACCAGTGAAAGAAGTTCAGCACCTCGGGCCCACTGATCCCTGGGAAGAGATACTTGTTGCCCCCTGAAAATCCGACGACTTCATGAGGAAATGTCGGCCCAAGAATCACCAGCTCGTCATACTCCAACGCCACGCGATTAATCCGCACCTTCACCTCCATCTCAAAGAGACCACCGGTGAGATCCCGGATTTCGCTTGAGGGAATCCTCCCGATTTCCACCAAGGCCCGATCATCATCCCAGGCATGATTCAAAAGCTGTACCTTGGGATAGGATTTCTCCTTTTCGGCCAGCGTCAGATCCAGTCGATGACAAATCGCCTCCTGACTCATCGGCGGATGGGTCCCCAGTGCTACCATCACATCGATCTGCTTGGCCACCGAGCCTAACGAGGCGTGCACCTCCTGAAACATCTGGCCCACAGGAGCGGTTCGGGTGTGATCAGGAACGATCAGCAGCACTTTTCGATTCGTGAATTCGGCTTGTGGCAAACCTGCCTTGAGGATTTGTTTCACCTCCTCAGGAGAAAGGGATTTCTCGGCCATCAGATCGTCTGGGAAAGGAAACCGCCATCCACCCGAAGATCGATGCCAGTCACAAATCCACTCGCCTTCGAGCTCGCCAGAAAGACGGCTGCCCCGATCAGCTCATTCGGCTCACCGAAACGGCCCATCGGGGTATGGCCCATGATCGATTTGGCCCGATCGGTTGGCGTGCCGTCATCCTTGAAAAGCAGCTTTCGGTTCTGTTCCGCAGGAAAGAAGCCTGGGGTAATCGTATTCACCCGAACCCCATGCGGCGCCCATTCCCGAGAAAGGAACTGGCTTAAATTAAGCACCGCCGCTTTGGCCGCAGAGTAGGCCACCACTTTGGATAAGGGAATATGAGCCGATACGCTGGCGATATTGATGATGCTTCCCTTTTTCCGCTTCAACATGCCCGCACCAAAGATTTGGCAGGGTAGAAGTGCCCCACCCACTAGATTTAGGTCAAAATTCTCCTTCCAAGCTGAGAGGGCGAGAGTGGTCATCGGATTCTCTGGAGTAACCACTGCCGCAGGTTGGTTTCCCCCAGCCGCGTTCACTAGAACCGTGACCGGCCCGAGCTCTTTTTCCACTTTCTGCTCGGCCTGCTCGAGAGCCTTTGGATCCAAAGCGTCGACCGACAAGAAAATGGCCTTCCCATGTTTGGAAAGTTCCTTGGCCTTAGCTTCGCCCCTCTCCTTGTTTCTCCCTAAAACCGCCACCTTGGCCCCCGCTTCGGCCAACCCCTCCGCCATCGCCCCGCCGAGGCCTCCGGTTCCCCCAATGACGACCGCCACTTCACCCGTAAGGTCGAATCGAGGAGTAGTTTTCATGAGAGGCTCATATTAATCTAAAATCACCTTTAGGACACTCAGTTATTTGCCAATACGAACGCAAAACTTCTCTTTCCCATCGTCGAAGTAGGCAATGTATCTGGAAAAATTGACTTGTGGATTAGGTAAGAATTCATACTATAAAAGTATGAAATGCACTGTATCCGAAAAGGGTCAAGTTACCATTCCTAAATCTCTCCGGGAGAGCTTAGGGCTTAAGCTTGGCACGATTCTTAATTTCCATGAAGAAAACGGAAAAATCGTTGCCGAAAAAGTAATCGCTACTGATCCCGTCTCCGCTTGGCAGGGTCGTTGCCAAATTCCAAACGGGTCTTCTGTGAAATCTTATCTGAATACCCTACGAGAAAATCCGGCCGCTTGAGGACCGCGATCGATTCCAGCGTCATTTTGGATGTCATCACCCAAGATCCGCAGTGGGCTGAGTCTTCTGCCGCATCCATTCGACAGGCGATGCGCTCAGGCTCCCTCATTCTGGGCGAGTGTGTCTTGGCTGAAATCACCCCTGTTTTTAAAAATAAAGACCTAAGAACTTTTCTTTCCGATTGGGGCATCACTTTTGTGCCCTCCTCGATCGAGTCCTCCCACTTAGCGGGGACGATGTACTTGCAATACCTCAACCGCAAAGGAACTTCTCGGCGAGTCCTTCCCGATTTTCTTATCGGTGCTCATGCGCGTTGCCACGCAGAGCGCCTCCTCGCCCGAGATCGCGGTTACTACCGTGACTACTTCACCGATCTCCTCGTAATCGAGCCGTCAAAAATCCTCTAGTTTTTGCGCTCCGCTCTTCTCAGAGAAAACAGGCCAAGGCCGAGCCATCACCCCACAAAACAGATTTAACCCTTCCCCACCTCCATTCCAAAATAAGCTTCGGCATTCCGGTAGCAGATATCCCGAACCATCCCTTCCAGCAGCTTCATATCCTTCGGCAAGGTGCCGTTATCCACCTCTTCGCCCAGAATCTGACAGAGGAGCCTACGGAAATATTCATGCCGAGGATAAGACAGGAAACTTCGTGAATCGGTCAGCATCCCGACAAAGTTGGCCAACAGGCCAAGGCTCGAAAGCGTGTTGATCTGCCACTTCATGCCTTCGAGTTGATCCAAAAACCACCAGCCGCTGCCAAACTGAATCTTACCTCTAGCCCCTTCCCCTTGAAAGCTGCCGCACAGGGTCGCCACAGCGTAGTTGTCGGCCGGGTTGAGATTATAGAGAACCATCTTCGGAAGGCTTCCCCGACCTGCCAACTCGTCCATATACCCCGCCAAACGATCGATCTGGGGCCAATCGCCGATCGAATCAAAGCCGGTATCCGGCCCCAAATCACGGAACCCCTTCGAATTGCCGTTGCGGAGAGCACCAAAATGGATCTGTTTCGTCCAACCCCTTCTCGAATCCAATTCACCAAAATAGACCATCAGAAAACCTTTGTAGGCTTCGGCTTCTTCTGGAGTCGGCATTTCACCTTTCCGGGCGGCCGTGTAAATTCTGGTGGCCAACTCGCGATTCCCACCCCGGCCAAACGTTTGGTTCATCCCGTGATCGGAAATCCGGCTCCCGAGTAGATGAAAAAACTCATGTCTTTGATCCAATGCCTCTAGGAATCCGTGTAAAGAGGTACAGTCAACCCCCGAGGTTTTTTCTAAACGCTGAACCCAGGTTGTGAAAATCGCAGGTTGATCGACCAGCAAGGCCTTGTCCGGACGGAAGGTAGGATAAACCCGAGTCCCAATTCCGCTCTTTTGGATTTTCTGATGATCCGCCAAATCTTCACAAGGATCATCCGTCGTGCCCACAAGCCTGACTCGGAACTGTTTAAGAATCTTTTGAGCTGAAAGGCTCTTCAGCTTGTCATTCGCTTTGGCCCAGATTTTCGGTGCCGTAACGGTGTTCAAGATCTCCTTGATGCCGAAAACGCGATCGAGCTCCAGATGGGTCCAATGCCAGAGCGGATTGCGGATGAGACGGGGCATGGTCTGTGCATAAGCGAGAAACTTCTCGTAAGGCTTAGCACTGCCGGTGATGTGGCTCTCCGGGATGCCGTTGGCCCGCATCGCGCGCCACTTGTAGTGATCTCCTCCTAGCCAAATCTCCGACAAATCGGTCCATTTCTTATCCTCGGCAATCTCCTTGGGGGAAAGGTGACAGTGATAATCGTAAATCGGCTCCTGAGCGGCGGCCGCGTACAGCTTCTGCGCCGTCTTGGTGGTCAAAAGGAATCTAGGATCGGTGACAGGATTCTTAACCGTACTTTTTGACGAACGCGCACTCTTCATTAGGACACACTAATCCAGTTTTCTGAACAAGAACAGCCTTACTGATTCAAAATAATTTTGATCCGTAGAAACTTCGCGCCACTACCATTGACGGCTATGGTCGCTTTTCTCCTTTCGAACGTGGTGCCATTGATGTCCATCGTTCCTAGAGCTACAACCGTAATCCCACTATTCAGGCTCGCACTACTGGCCCAGCCACTATTCGATGCCAAATCGGTACTCACCTCAGGGAGAATGGAAAGACTTGTGTCATCCGTCCGAGCCAAATAAGTCAGCGACAGCTCGTTATTAGTAAAGCTCGATACTGGCATGCGGTCCTGATCATTTCGGCTTACCGCCCCACCAAAAGCATACTCAAGCAAGGCCATCACCCCGTCATTATCCGAATCACTCGTCGGACTAGCTACCCCCATCACATTGGCAAAGGTTTGACTCACGGTCAGAATTTGCGTCAGAGGCAAAGCGGCTGAGAAGTTGCTGTTGCCAGCTTGCGACGCCGTGAGGGTGGTTGTGCCCGGCCCCACGATGCTCAGGTTAAATCCGTTCACTGCGGCAACGTTGGGACTCGAACTGCTAAGAGATACAAGCAGATCCGCATCCGATGTGGCGATTAGAGTACGGCTGGGATCCCCCATCTTGGCGGTGGCAGGATTCAAAGCAAAGGTGATGTTTTGAGGTGCTTTGTTAACCGTCACCACCAGCTGAACTGGATCCGCCGCAGCCCATGTGCCATCCCCTGCTTGGTTGGCTGTGAGGACGGCGGTACCTGCAGTGCCAATGCTCAGTACATTATTCGGCCCCACGGCCACAACTCCGGGAGCCGAACTGGTGACCGTAACTGGAAGTGCTGAAGTGGTTGAGGCAGTCACCACGGGAGCCGAATCTCCATAGGTCAGGTTATTTTTCGAGAGATCGAAGCTTATGGTTTGCGGATTATTGACCAGCACCATGCTGTTGATCGTCAGATCATCGATACCCATGGCTAACGGTTCGGAGGAGGTGGAGGAAACGGCCCACCTCAACCAGAGATCCTGATCAGGCGCGATGTTCAAGCTGCTCAATGTCACGGTCTTGATCGTCCGGTTGACGCTCGAAGCCCCGTTAATGTTAGTGTAGGAGCCATTCGTCACGATGTTGGAATAGACTCCTTGAGAAACCCACGTCCCAGTCTTGAGGGACGCCGCATTGACCTGCGTGGCAAGCGTCAACGTTGTATCACTCTTCCCCGAGGTAGTGGCCGAAAATTGCTCCACGGCAAAGGAGAGCGTACAACCGTTGAGAACTTTTCCTGTGCCATTTTTCAGTCGCATCCCCATGTATACCTTGTTGTTGACCCAAGGAAGCCCACCCAAAGATCGATCGGTACTGCTGCTCGAAGAACCCATACTTAGTAAGCCAGATTGATCCACGGTGGGGGGAGTAGAGAGAATGGAACTACTGGAAGTATTTAAAGTTCGATAACCGAGAAAACCTTGGTCCAAAGTGCAAGACCAACCTTCAAACGAGGCGCTCCCGTTGATACCCCCATCAACCCAAGGGGCATACGAACTTGCACGAACACCGAAGGAGGTTCCACTTTTCTCCAACCCATCAAAATTCTGTGTGTAGGTAAAACTAGCACTTGAAATGTTTTTAAAACTAGTCGGTAGAGCATTCACCGTCACCGTGGAGGAAGAGGAAAGCGAGCCATAGGTATTTAGCGCGGTCACAGTATAGTTCCCGCTTTCCGTGGTGGCCGCAGGAATGAAGGTATAGGTGGAGTCGGTGGCTCCCGGAATCGCCACTCCATTTTTCGTCCACGAGTAGGTCGGAGCAGGTGATCCGGTAAAAGCTGCCGAGAGTGTCACCGTATCCCCGACATACACGGTGGTATTCTTTAGCGCTGTTGCCAGAACGGGTGCGGCACTGACTGCCACCGTGGCCGCTGCACTAGTGCTGGTGCCATAGGAGTTGGTCACCTCGCAAGTATAAGTTCCTGCATCAGTTAATCCGGCCGCCGCAATTACCAAGCTGGATCCAGTGGCGCCAGGGACCACTCCCCCGTCCTTTTTCCATTGATAGGTAGCTGCGCTAGAACCTTCGGTCGTAACCGAAAGGCTGATCGTGGCGCCGAGGTTCAGCGACTGATCCTGCGGTTGATTGAAGATGACCGGTGGGGTTGAGGCTGAACCGGTCTGTACCGCCAAGAGTCTAGCACCAGCCCCTGTTTTCTCCTTCGATGTGATGATCACTCCAGCGGATTGGATGTCGCCCGTGGTTCGAACAGTCGTCAGATCCGCGGAATAGTTCCAGCGATGTTCCTGCACCACCAAAAAGGAGGCGTATCCCCCCGTCCTGGATTTTACAAAGTCGGTCACATCCAACATCCGTCGCGAGGGGGTCGTGGAGTTGACCCAGATCTGACCCAACATCCTCGCAACAGGAGCCGTTCCCGTGTTCAAGGCCACATTTTGGGCAATCTGGTTCCCGGCCGAAGTCCCCTGCTTCAGCACGGCTCCCAAAGAGGCCCAGGTGGAAGATCCCTCGGTCCAACTGTCGGTGGTCAAACCGTAAACATGAGCCTGCACCGCAGTGGCACCAGCACTGGTGGCGGCTCCGAGATCCAGCAGAACGGATTTCAAGTTCGAGGAAGAAGCGGATGGTATCGAAATTTTAATGAAAACCGCCTTGCGCCCATCCACCGTGCCGTCCGCCCGGGCCTGCATGGAGGTTAATGCCCCGCCTGTGTTGCCTGAATTCGAACCATCGCCGACCTGCGTATCTTCCGTTGCGGTAGTCGAGGTCAATACAGCGGCCTGATTGGGAATCGTCACCAGCCAAACTGACTGGGCTGGAATTGTCCCCAAGTAAGCCTGCCCACTCTTTACGTTAACGATCTGGGAAACTCCTCCGCTACAGGTCGAACTCACCTCCTCCACCACCACAGGAGTCCCATCCGCAATCGACCAGGCGGCAACATTTAGGCTGAAGGTGATTCCGCTCGATTTTTTGTTGGCCAGATAAACGTAGTAGTTCCCAGTCACGGGATCCTGGGTGACCAACCTCCAAAGACCCGAACCTCCGGAAGATGCAGACTTGTTCGCCCCGTCCGAGGCATTGGCAATAAAACGAGTACGCCCACCTTGAGCCGCTTTGTTAAAAAGTCGGTAGACCTCGGCCGCCTTGGTCGAGCCACCATAGTTACAGGCACTATTGATGTTATCCACATAGTGGGTGCCATTCTTCGCCAATCCATAGGGCGAGGTGGTGTCTTCCGTCTGTCCGAATTTAAATAGGAACAACTGATTAACCGAGCGACGCGTTAAGGCGATGAAGTTGGCCCCGAGAGCTGAATAATCATCCGGAGAATCCTGATTATTGGAAGTCCCATCATAATTGCTGCCTGTTCGGACATTGAACTCGGAGAGGACCATCGGGAATGGCGTTTCTCCCGACATGTCAGTTGCAATATACCCCGCCAAGGCGTCGAAATCCTCAATGTAGCCCGTCAAACTTCCCGTATCGTTCGTATACATTGAATACTTCTGATAGTTGTAAAAGTTCATCAGAAGCCAACTAGAGCTCGTCGTGCCGTCTAGTTTGAGATGTCGATTGGCCACGGCATCATGACCCCAGGTATCCGTTCCGGTGTTGTACTTACTCTCCCCACTCGCGGTGTTGGGTGCGTAGATCAAAGGAATAATACTCTTCCCGTTGGCGGCATTCATGTCAGCCACGCCAGCTTGGATGGCCTCCGAACAAATCCGCAATCTCAGCAGCCAGTCTGATTCGGTCAACCCGGACCAGTTGTTCGGCTCGTTGAACATGGCGAACCGCCGAATCCCGTAGTCCCGGGAAAGAAGGTACGCCTGCGCATAGTAGTGCTGATAAATTTCCCACCAGCCGGCGTAATCGGTGGCACTCGTCAGAGGGAAGGTCCCCGGACTGCAGGTGATGTTAACGAGAATATCCACGCCCAATCCTGTCAGTGCAGTGAAGGCGTTCTTGTAGTTGATATCATTACTACCAGCCGTCGAGTCGTAGTTATAGTTGTAGTCCGACCACTTAATGTACGTGCTGCTGCCCGTTCCTGCACCTCGAGCCGCAGTTACGGTGCTACTGAAGGTGGCCAGATTGCTGACCTTGGATCGGCCGGGCGATGTTGAACCTTGGAGATCGGAAGCACTGATGAAGACGCGGGCAGCTTTCACTCCGGCATACCGGAACCAGTCGGCGGCATCGCCCGAGGTCATGAAGTGGCCCAAGTTATAGCCCAACAGACTGGGAGTGGATCCCTCAGAAGTGGTCGTGACGGTTATCGAGTCGGTGGAAACCAGATTCAAAGTGCTGGTGGCAGTTCCGTACGGCCCCGTGGCCGTGATCGTGACCAAGGTGGTGCCCAGGCTACTCGGCAAAGTTCCGCTGATGATTCCGGTAGCGCTGTCGAGGCTTATTCCCGTAGGCAGTCCGGTCTGCGAAAAGCTCGTGGGCGAATTGTTCGCCGTGATCTGGTAGTTAACGATTGTCCCAGCGGATCCGCTAAAACTCGAGGCACTGGTGATGGCCGGAGTGTAAGGCAGAAGATATTTGTCAAAGAATCCCATGGTGCTGCCACGCACATCAGTGATCTGGCTGGTGTTGAGGTTATGGGATCCGGTGTCGTAGAGGTAGTAGGAGTGGAGCCCACCCGGCACCAACTGCACCCCCTGAACCGTGGCGCCCGCGTTGAGCAGAGCCGCTTTGAGGGCAAAGTTCTGGCTGGGCATCACCTCGAGATCCGCATCACCGTGACTGAGCAACATCGGTGCGGCTGAACTCGTCGCGCGGGAGGCGGGAGAAGCAGAGAGGTAGTTGTTGGGGGTTCCCGTGTAATCCATCGTGCCAGCACTACCTGGAACGCCGTTCCCCGAGAACTGGTTCATGTTGTGGTAGTCGGAAATCTGGACAGCTCCGTAGAAGTTAGCGGCACAGGCCACCTTGGTGGAGTAGACACCTAGACCGTCTTCCGAGGCAGGGTCGAGCGTCGCATCCCCATCGGTCAAAGCCAGCATCGCGGCCTCATTGCCACCCCACGAAAATCCGATGGCACCGATACGATTCGGATCAATCCCGTAGGTGGTCGCATTTTTCCGCAGCCAGCGGACAGCGGTTTTGGCATCCTTGATATTTTGGGGCCAAGCGGTGGACCAGCTACCCGAGGATGCTGTTTTGTAAGATTTTTTGTAATTGATGCTCAGAGCCACGTAACCGTGACTGGCAAATTCGACACAGGCCTGAACTTCCCGAGCATCTGCCTTGTCTCCATCGTTTCCACCGCCCCCATGAATCACAATAATCGCGGGACGGGAGTTTGCGCTTACAAGCGTGTCTGGCAGATAAAGATCAAATTGATTGGAGTAGGCCGAGTTGTTGACGACCGTGATGTTGCCCAATGCGGCATCCTGGGAGTAGGTTACGGCAGGTAATCCAACAGTACCCGGACTTGCCACCGGACCTTTTACCGGCACCCGATTATAGACCTGGAGCGGGACTGCCGTGCTGATGACGGAATTCCCCCCTGCGGTTGCGACCACATCGTAACTCGCTACATCCGCGGGCTGGACGGAGGCAATCGTGTAGGAGGAGCTCGTGGCCCCAGAAATGGATGATCCGTTCTTGCGCCACTGATAGGTGGGAGTCGAACTGCCCGATGCCACGACATTCAAGGTGACGCTGTTGCCGACGATGGCCGTCTGGGCAACCGGTTGAGTCAGGATGGCGGGGTCGTTTTTCGCGAAATCATAGACGCGAACATTATCGAGAGACATGGCCGAGGAGGTCGTTGTCCCCTCTTTTTTGAACTGCCAATCCAGCCAAAGCTCCTGGCCTGGGAGGAGGCTAATATTGGTGACAGTTTGGGTCACGTAGTTCCAATCATCAGGCACCGTACTGGAGGTGGTATTTTTGTTGGTGGAGGAACTCACCGTGGTCCATCCCCCAGTTGAGGCGTTAGCCAGAGTCCCCGAGCCGGCACCAAAAGTTTTTATATTCAAAGTGACCGAGTTGGAGCTCGAGACCAACTTCATGATCGCGCGTGCCAAAGCGTTGCTTCCACCTCCACCAGTGAAGGTGACATCGGGCGTGTTGGTGTATCCGTTGCCTGAAGCGGTTTTGGTGATGCCATTGACGTTTCCGCTGGAGTTGGTTGTCGCCACCCCAGATGCATTATTGGTCCCGCCTAACGGACTGGGAGTCACATTGACCGTGGGAATCGAGGTGTACCCACTGCCACCAGCAGTTACCTCAAAAGAATCGACCCCATCATCCTGAGAATAACCCCAGCGGATTTCGTAGCTGACGGTAAATCCGGTTAGAGTGGTGCCAGTGTTGTTAACGAAACGAAGGCCGCTGTAACCCTGAACTCCCCCGCTGGGAGCGAACCCCAGAGCGCGATAGGTGGAGGCGGTGGTGTTGTTTTCAAAATGTTGCGGAAGGCTGTAGAGAACATTGTTGGTGAAATTGGTCCGGTACATGGGAGAAGCGGACACCAGACTGGAGTAAATGTTGGTTGGGTCGGTCGTGCCGTAGGCGGCATACCATCCGGGCAAGTTACTATTATTCGTCCAACCATTTGTTCCCGTCGTAGGCAGAGTATTAAAATTCTGAATGTAAGCTCCGTTGACATTGACTGCGTTGGATCCGGCGCCGGAGTTTGTAATAGAAATCTGGGCCTGAAGCCAAGAACCACCACGCAGGCCGATGAGCAGAATTGCTAGCCTAACAATTCCAGAAAATCGGCTGATCGATAATTTTGGTGCGTAGATGTTCATGGGTAGTGGATTGCAACCAACTACTACTATTGTAGCTCTAGAGTGTTTAGTTACCAATAAACTTTACGCACACATTTGCATAGACCTAGTGATATTCTCTACCATCACCGCGGATCGGAGCCATCTGCTATTTTACGGGGTATAAGTCGCTTCCAACTTGAGAAAGCGCTTATTTTCACCCACAACGCGTAAAATGGTAAATATTTTGCGGACTAAACCGATTTCTAAACCAGCCTGATCAGAGGAGTTGTCTACGGTAATTTCAGGAACCAGTGCGTCCCAAGGTCCGTTTAGATCGGTGGCCGACTTTGCCGTAATCTTTAGTTTGGTGGTGTCATCGGTACGAACTACCGCCGTCAGGCTGAGTGTGGTCGTCGTCACCGCGGAACTCATTCCTGCCGCGGCACTGTCCTTATTCGGCGAACCAAATGCGTACTTGTAGACAAGATCGGATGTGACGGCCGCATTTCCGCTCCAGCCAGCAAAGGTAGTTCCAACAGGTGCTGCCACCACAAGCAAGACCTGAGCAACATTTGGTGCGGCGTTATAAATATCATTCCCTATCTGACTAGCGGTGATGGTCGTTGACCCCTCACCCACGATCGTGACTTGAGATCCACTTACCGTTGCCACAGCAGGGACAGAGGAGGTGTAGGTGACTGGGAGTCCCGAACTGGCAGTGGCACCCAAGGCAAAGGATGTGTCCCCTACCGTCTTTGAAGCGAGCGCAGCAAATGTAATGGTCTGATCCTGTTTCGGAGGATTGAAGATCAGCAATCCCGAGGAATTGACTGAGGCGATATACGTTGGATTTTCGGCCGACTTAATCTGAGCCAACCTTGCCGTAGTGGTGTTAGCAGGAAAATAAACACTCCCATTCGGAGTATTCGTGATTGTTAAAATTAAAGGAGTGCTAGTTGAAACTTCACTCGCCAAGGACGCAAAGCGTAATGATCTCACGCTGCCTGCTGCGCCTAGGTTTAGAATTGAGTCTTTATTCACGTAAAGATCTCCAGTCGAACACTCCCCTGAATAGTCGAGCAGAAGAACTCCGCCGCTCATATTCACCGAAGTACCGCCACTTAAAGCGTTGTTCGTCTGCAAAGTCACATTGCCCTGATTCAGGGTAAAGCTCTCTGCAATATTATTCGAGGCCGCCAAAACTAGGCTCCCCGAGCCCCACTTTTCCATCCGAGCGCCATACTTCTGATCCGTCCCTACGACCCCTTTGCTCCCAATGCCGCCGGTTAAGGTGGCGGTCAGGTCGGCATCGACCTGGAGATTTGCAGTATACTTAGTGACGCTAGTGGAATTTGTGGTCACCCCGCTGACGGTCATTCGATTTGTGAGAGTCATATTGGCAAAGGAAAAACGAAGATAGCTATTAGTGGTCGTGCCAAAGTTCAGCGGTCCTGTGCTGACACCGGTTGGGTTGGTAATGATCAGATTCCCCGTTCCAATTTCCGTACCTCCTGTGTAGCTGTTGCTTTGATTGTTCACATAAAGGTTACCTCCGCCACTCAGCTTGAGGATTCCCGCATTTGTCACGAGCGAGTTCAACTGAATCGAGCGTGGTGTGCCATTTGAGTTTGTGCCTGGCGCAAAAGCCATCATATAGAGCGTGGTGGTAACGTTGGTGGAGTTCGTTGTCACTACCCCTCCGTTAGTCACCGTCCCGTAGTTCGTTTTAACGACCGGCGTCCATGTGTTCACATTATTGGTAATCGTGATCTCGTTGGTTGTGGCAGTTGTGGCCAGACCAATACGGCTATCCACACTTCCTGCCACTAAAGGACCTACTCCGAGCGAGTTGCTGTTGGTGACATAAATCGTGCCGGCGTCTTGGATGACAAGACCACCGCTGAAACTATTCTCGCCAGTTAGAATAACATCCCCGTCATAGGCCTTGGTCAACTCCCCTGGCCCGGTGATGGGACAAGCGATGATCGCCCCGGAGGAAGTAGAGGAGTTTTCGATCTTTAACTTGGGAAGTCCTGCCTGAACTGAAAGGAAATTGACCCCTGTCGCAGACGCCAAAGTTTGTGCCTTGAGTGTCATCACGCTGGAATTACTGGCTGAGGTTTGTCCCACGTTAAAGATTCCAGTGAAGGTTGATGGATTGGTATTACCGAACACGGCCCCTCCCGAACCCGTGTTGGCCACTGTGCCAGATCCGGACAGTTGACCGTTGAACTTGATACTGGCACCCGATGCGGCCGAGAGAGTGAGAGTGCTGCCGCTAGCTACGTTCACACTGTTGTCGATGTCGGGACTATTGAAGTTGAGACGCTGGGCAAATGTTCCGCCGGTGTTTGTTACATAGATGGTTCCAGTCCCGCGGATGTTACCCCCGTTAATCTGCACCGTACCCTGCTGAAGATAAAAATCACCATCCCAGACCATGCCATTATAGGTAGTGAGTTGGTTGGGAGGCATGTTGGTGTCATAGGTGTCGGTCGTTACTCCCGATCCTAAATTAAGGGTTTTGCTATTGGTTAAAGTGACGGTGCCACCACTAATCATCAGATCGATTGCTCCTGCGGACGTTACTCCAGCCCCAGTTCCAGTCGTGTACGACATCTGGGAGCCTACATTATTTGTAAAGATTAAGTTGCCTGCCCCGGTCTTCGTCAGAAGATTAAAAGTTTGTGCATCCCCTTTACCAACTCCAGCGCCTGCAGTAGTTCCTGCTGTCGTTGTAGCACCACCCAAAATTAGATTTACCCCTGTTCCCGCATAAATCGTTGCATCGTTTGCCCCAACCACCAAAGAATTAACCAGTTGAGTAACCGCAGGATCGCTCACCGAAAGAGTGGCCCCATTCAAAGTCACGCCCTGCGTACCCAATGCGCCGTTGGCGCCGACAAGCAAAGTTCCAGCAGAAGCGGTAACACTTCCCGTAATGTTGTTGCTGGCGAGGAGAGACAATATACCAGATCCTGTTTTGTTTAAGGTAGTAGCGGTCAATGGGTTGTTCGAAATCGTGACAATGCCTGAAATATTACCGACAGCCACCGCACCTGCCGTTGTGCCAACTCCTACGCTCAACGCTGAGCCAGTCGTATTAATCGTCGCATTATCATTGTTCGCCCAATTAGCGGAAGAAGATGCCCCATCGAGCCAACCTCCCGTTCCGTTCGCCCAATCTCCTACACCGCCGTTCCAGGTTAAATCGTGTATAACATTAAGGGGTGTGGCAGTCCCGAGAATTGAAAAATCAGTTGTACCAGAAGTGACCCATGCGGCGGCACTAGCGTTCGAGGTTCCTCCCCAGTAGTAAATACGAAAATAGCCAGTGTTGCCCGCAGTAAGAACAATTGGCGTAGTCCCCATATTTCCCGAAAGCGCACTCGAAATATCTGCAGCCGTTGTTATTGGCATTGTCACCGATGAAGCGATCGTACTGTAATTTCCCGTAGTCCAAGTGTTATTTGCACTATAGAGAACCGCCAGATTTTGGGACGAAGTTGCAGTTCTCGAAAACGAGGTCGGACCAAATCCTGTTAATGAAAGATCGTATCCACTTGCGGCAGTCACATTGAATGAAAAGTAGTTGTTCGCGGTCATTGCTGTTGCAAAATCAGGAGCCGATGCAACTCCACTAGATGCAGAATCATACCATTTCCACGAGGAACTTGAGGAAGACCCGCTATAAGCACCACTGAGATAAATCTGCGAAGCCGAGGCAACCCCAGTGTCGCGTGTAATAAGGCCGGTGCTGGTGACTCCTGCCGAGGTGCTTCCCAAGCTGTTATCAAGATTATAAGCAACAAGACTGGCCGCCTGGGATGACGCCAGTGATGCCATGAAAACTAGGCACAGTAGAAATGGGTAACTCCTCATTTGCAACCCCCTCAAACAATTACGCCGAAGTTTCATAACGAGAAAAATCCCATGTATTTTTATAATACAAATTGTAAGAAATACAACTTGGCACCCATGCACACATCTGCACGGGTTACGTATCTTGAGGTAAAGTCGCCGAAAAAGAAGGCTCCACAGCTCAGTCTCAAGATAAAATAACCAGTTTTATGCACTAGTGTGCAAAGGCACATGCGTGCATGTTAGCTTTCCTGATTGTAGCAAAGTGAAGCCCATGAATTGTCTATATCCTCTAAAGAAAGACTCTTTTTGAAAAGGGTTACCCTCAGCGACGTCGCCCGGGAAGTTGGAGTCCACCACTCCACTGTTTCCCGCGCTCTGAAAAATCACTTCGGCATTCCCGAAAAGACGAAAACCAAAATCCTCGCAGCCGTCAAAAAACTCAGCTACGTCCCCGACCCCCACCTCTCCGCCCTCGCCGCCTATAAAAACTCCCAACGCCCCGTCGGTTTCGTCGCCAACCTAGCCTGGATCACTAACTTTCCAACGGAAGAGGGTTGGAGGGAAAATCCCCACTTCGTCGCCTACTATGAGGGGGCCAAGACCCGAGCCGCCGAGCTAGGCTACGGATTAGATATCTTCTGGCTCCGCTCCCTCGTCGCACCAGGAAAATCACCCTCCCATACACTCTCCCATCGCGGAATTCGCGGCCTCCTTTTTTGCCCTCAATCCTCACCCGGAATGCAAATCGAACTCGATTGGAAACTTTTTACTCCTGTAGGAATCGGCTACACCCTTGCCTCGCCCGCAATCCATAATGTCGCGCTCGACCACTTTCGCTCTACCCAAAATCTGGTCCGAGAGCTCTACACCATGGGCTATCGTCGCCCCCGTCTTTTCCTCTCCCCTGCCTCTGACGTCCGAGTCAACTATGCCTGGTCCGCCGCTTACCATTCCGCCATTCAAGAACTCGCTTTGCCCCATTGCGATGTCATCTACATGCCCAACCTCGATCCTAGCGGACTCGTTCACGCTGTAAAAAAACACAAGCCCGATGTCCTTTTGGCAACCCGCGGTTGGGCCCAACAAGCTCTTCTCTACCTTCCAAAACAAGGCCTCGCGATTCCGCAATCCATAGGCGTGGCGGCAGTCAACGCCGCTCTATCCGACACTGATTTAGGAGGGGTTCTCGAACTCGGCCACCTCGTGGGAAGCCACGGAGTCGATATGGTCACCGCCATGCTCACGCGAGGAGAACTAAATACTCCTTCCCACATTAAACATAATGTCACCGATGGAGAGTTTCGTGTCGGGAAAACTCTGCGAGTCATTCGCACCTAATCGTCTCAACTCGGCCGCATCCTAACACATATTTTACCCGTTGCGGACCGTCCTCATTTTCGTAAACCTATTTTCTTATGTTTCCTCTACCAT
>Ga0209597_1001243_pt1 | contig 16740 bp, 19 predicted proteins | sample M_140625_MF_Meta_FD_187316 | JGI IMG/M metagenome (GOLD analysis project Ga0209597, IMG submission 187316) | Freshwater microbial communities from Lake Montjoie, Canada to study carbon cycling - M_140625_MF_MetaG (SPAdes) (version 2) | ecosystem: Environmental > Aquatic > Freshwater > Lake... | reverse complement strand
GGACTCGATTCCTCGGCCATCGCGCACTATGCCGTGAAGGCGCTTGGGAATCCGGAACGGTACCCTTGCTACACCATCGGTGCTACGGAACTGAAGGGGCTTTCCGCCGAGGGCTTCGCGGAAGATTTCCCGTTTGCGCAGCGCATGAGCGCGAACCTTGGGACTCCTTTGCAGGTGGCTGATTTCGACGCCCGGGCGGTCGACGATATCGACGCGCTCGTCTGGATGCTCGACGAGCCTACGCCCGACGTTGCCGCCTTCGCCGCGCAGGCCATCTGCCGTCACGCGAGCCGCCAAGGGGTCAAGGTTCTCCTCTCCGGCGCCGGCGGCGACGACCTCTTTACGGGTTACCGTCGGCATTTAGCGCTGCGCTCCGAACGCTATTGGGGTTGGGCGCCGACCTCCGCGCGGACGCTCCTCCGTCGCAGCTTCGCCTCCGCTTCCTCGTCCGTTCCGCTCAGTCGCCGCCTCGCCAAGCTCTTTCGCTATGCTGATGCGGTGCCAGCCGAACGCCTCGCCAGCTACTTCCTCTGGATCGGACAGGAGTCGTTATCCCCTGCGCTGAGCCCGCTGATGCGCGAGAGCATGGGATCCCATCGGCCGGTGGACCTGCTGCTGCGCTCGCTCGACGGTTTGCCCTCCGGCGTCAGCCGCCTCAACCAGATGCTCCACCTCGAGCGTTCCCACTTCTTGGCGGACCATAACCTCAACTACACCGACAAGATGGCCATGGCCCATGGCGTCGAAGTCCGCGTGCCATTCCTCGACCCGGATCTCATCTCCTTCTCCGAGCGCCTACCTGACGGCCTCAAGACTCGGGGCAGCGAGACCAAGTTCGTGCTCCGTCAGGCCATGCGCGGCGTGCTGCCTGATGAGATTATTACCCGACCCAAGTCCGGCTTCGGCCTGCCGTTGCGCCAGCTCATCCACGGAGCCTATGGCGCCCGTCTCCGCGAACTTGCCGACTCCGGGCGCCTGGACGCGACAGGACTCTTCTCAGGCTCCGGCGCAATCGCCTTGCTCGAAGCCGATAAGCGCGGCGAAATCGACGCCGCTTATCCGTTGCTCGGCATTCTGTGTCTAGAGTCGTGGATCAGGCAGTTTGCTGGGCGCTGAGAGCGCATGACTAAAGGCCCTCTTAAGTGCAAAAGTGCAACCCGCCTTCGGCTTGTGCAAAGGTGCAAAAGTGAAGGCAAATAGACTTCACCATCTTTTCCGACTAGGCACTTCTGGCCGGGTGGCTTCGAGGTGAGACATCAAGGCTTGGATCTGAGATGAACACTTAACGCACAAGGGTTTCATCGTCTCATATTTAGACAAAGGTATATGGCCAATCTTGGCCGAGACGTACACTAGCGTACGCACTTCTCCACAAGACCCCTTGGCTCGGCGTAGCATGTCATAGAAAGTGCGGTCAGACCGGCTCTCGAATCCCTCGGAGATGTTGCACATGATAGAAACGGAAGCGCGTTGCACCTGATCTTTAAGCGCCCAGTCCTTGGAGCCAGGGCCTTCCTTCAGTAACCCGTAAGCCTGGACGACGATGGCCTCCGCAGTCTTCCATGCCTCAATTTCTTCGAATTTAGTAAAGGACGCCATGCCACAGGATTGTCGCACCCTGACGAACCATCAAGACGCGCCGCCACCGTTGATTACTTATTGAAGGCTAGGTATTATCTGCCTCTCCCTTTTGCACATTTGCACAGGAGCACCGCTCCGATTTGCACCTTTGCACTGCCTCCCTCTTCGTATTCCTCCGATCCTCCGGCCCTCTAGCCCTCCAATCCCATGCACTCCTCCCTCTCTAACATCCGCCTCGCGGGTCTCGCCGTGACAACGGGTTCGGTCGTGCGTGATTTTATCGCGGACGGACTGGCCGCGGGCGTGGACCGCGCCGCGCTGGAACGCACCGCCAAGACCATCGGCCTCCGCGAGCGTCGCGTGGCCGCCGCGGGCATCACGGCCCTGGATCTCTGTGCGGACGCAGCGGAACGCCTGCTCTCCGAGATGGGCCTCGACGCGACGTCCATCGATGCGGTCATCTTCGTCACCCAGACCCCCGATCATGCGCAGCCGAACAACGCTTCGTTGCTGCACGGTCGTCTCGGCCTGAGCAAGTCGGCCCCGGCCTATGACCTTTCGATGGGCTGTTCCGGTTGGGTCACTGGCCTGCACCAGGCCGCATTGCTCTGTGCGCATGGCGGCGCCGCGCGCGTGCTGCTCTGCGCGGGCGATACGCTCAGCCGACTCACGAATCCGGGCGATCGCTCGACGGATCCTCTATTCGGCGATGCTGGCTCGGCGACCCTGGTCGAGAAGACCGGCCGTTCCGCGCCGCTGCACTTCGTCCTCGGAGCTGATGGGTCCGGCGCCGAAGCCATCATCGTCCGGCAGGGTGGGGCACGTCACCCCGCAGGCTCATTGACCGAACGCACGGATGCCGAAGGCAACCGGACCCATGACGCCAACCTCGTCATGAATGGCGCCGACGTCTTCAGCTTCACCCTCCGCGAGGTGCCTAGTGCGATCGAGTCCGTGATGCGCCACGCGGGTTATGTCCCAGCCACAACCGACGCGCTGGTCCTGCACCAGGCCAACCGCTTCATCCTTTCGACCCTCGCGAAGAAGACCGGCTTCACGGCAGCCCAGACCCCGATGTCGGTCGTCGAGCATTTCGGCAACCAGAGTTCCGCCTCGATTCCGTGCGCTTTGATTCACTGCCTTGGCGATCGCCTTGAAGCCGGTCCACTGAAGGTCGTTGGCTGCGGCTTTGGCGTCGGCCTCTCCTGGGGAGCGTTCGCTGGCGAAATCGGCCCGCTGACCATTGCCCCCATTCTTTCTCGCCCCCAATGACCCGCTCCGAACAACTTAAGGCCCTGCAGTCAGACGTCGATGCGCTGGCTCATGCCGATGAAGCCACCGTCCTCGCCGCCTTGCCCCAGTGGGATTCGCTCGCGATTCTTCTGGTCGTCTCGCATTTCGAGCACGTCCATGAAATCGAGATCACTGGAGCGCAGGTCCGGGCCTGCCGCACCGTCGGCGATATCCTTAACCTGATTCCCTCCCTCTCATGAAAAAACTCCTGATCGTCGGCGCCGGCGGTTTCGGCCGCGAACTCTACGTCTGGGCCAGCCAGCATCCGGACTGCGGCCGCGCTTGGACCTTGGCCGGCTTCCTGGACGATAACGCGGAGGCGCTCGCCGCTTTCGGAAGTTTCGCGCCCGTGCACACGCTCGCCGGGCACAAGCCCTCGGCCGACACCGTCTACCTCGCTGGCCTCGGCATGCCTCCGCTCAAGGAGCAGCTCGTCGCCCCGCTCGTCGCTGCCGGCGCGGAATTCCTGACCTTCGTCCATCCGCAGGCCCATCTCGGCGCCCGCGTGAAGCTCGGCAAGGGGGTGGTCGTCTGCCCGGGAGCCATTCTTTCCGTGGATATCGAAGTCGGCGACTTCGCCATGGTGAACCTCAATTGCACCATCGGTCACGATGCGACGCTTGGCCCGTGGACTTCGCTCAGCGCCCAGTGCGATATCACCGGTCATGTCCGTGTCGCCGATCGCGTTTTTATGGGCAGCCGAGCCAGCATCATTCCTGGCAAGACGGTCGGCAGTCGCGCCATCATCGGTGCGGGCGCCGTCGTCGTCAGGGATGTCCCGCCCGATGTCACCGTCGTCGGCATCCCGGCGCGGATCCTCTGACATGCGGAAAGCCCTGCTCATCTTCGGCGGCGTCATGCTGGCGGGCTTGCTCGCCCTCGTGCTCCTTTCCGAGTTCGCGCCGGCGCGCCCGCGGGGTTTCACCGGTGAGCTCGGGTCGGCTTTGCCAGAAGTCCCCGGCTGGACGCGTCGGGAAATTCCCATCGCCGGATCGTCGGCCGCGCTGGCCAGCGCCCAGGGCATCCTGAATTTCAGCCAAGCGAAACAGATTCTTTATACGCGCAACGGCGCGCAGATCCTCGTGTATGTCGCCTATTGGGAGCCTGGCAAAGTATCGGTCGTCGATGCCGGCTCGCATAATCCGGATTCCTGCTGGGTGAATAACGGCTGCGTGCGCACCGAACGTCTTTACGCCGTGCCAGGCAGGGTGGGGGAGCGCGAGCTCCTGCCCTACGAACTTGGCCAATATATCGTGCCTAATGGCGGGAAGCAGAATGTCGCCTTCTGGCATCTCGTGAACGGCGAGCCCAATCGGTATCAAGAACAGCAGGCCGGTTGGCGCAATGGAATCATCGGTCGTCTCGAACGCCTGCCCCTCGTCTGGAAAGATATTCGGGTGTATGGAATTAATCAGAAAAATGAGCAGATGTTTATTCGGATATCCAGCGGCCAGAGGGTCGAGGAATTGATCGCGGATCCCGCGAATAGGACGTTATGGGAAGCGCTCGCCCCGCTCGGAGTGTTTGGGGACCAACGGTGGAGGTAGCACTCCGGGTGTAAGTGCAAAAGTGCAACTCGCCTGCGGCTTGTGCAAAGGTGCAAAAGTGAAGGCAAATCAAGCTCACCATCTTTTACGACTCGGCACTTCGGGCCTGGTAGACTCGAGATGGGTCATCAATCCTTGAATCTGCGAGGAGCATTTAATGCAAAGCGGCCTTAAGGACTCGTACTTTTCGAGCGGGATATGCCCAATCTTGGCGGCTACATAGGACAAGGTGCGGACTTCGCCGCACGACCCTTTGGCGCGTCGCAGCATATCATAGAAAGTGCGGTCAGACCGGCTCTCGAAACCCTCCGATATATTGCACATGATAGAAACAGATGCGCGCTGGATCTGATCCTTGAGGGCCCAGTCTCGCGAACCCGGACCGTCTTTCAATAGGCCATAGGATTGCACCACGATGGACTCAGCCGTCTTCCAGGCCTCTATTTCTTCGAACTTTGTGAATGTTGTCATTGATGCAGATTTAAGAACCGCAAGACCTGCACAATTACTTCAGTAGTCATTTAGCACCCAGGATTCGCTAAGTAGTATCTGCATTCACTTTTGCACCTTTGCACAGGAGCTCTGCTCCGATTTGCACCTTTGCACTTTTAAACCCAATGCCTCTCTCCCGCCTTTACCTCTCTCCTCCCGACATCGGTTCCGCTGAAATCGAACTCGTCCTGGAAGCTTTCCAATCCAATTGGATTGCACCAGCCGGACCGAATCTCGATGCCTTCGAAGAAGATTTCGCGATCCTTGTCGGCTCGAAACACGCCGTCGCGGTCTCTTCGGGTACCGCAGCCCTCCATCTTGCCCTACGTCTTGCCGGTGTCGGGCCTGGTGATGAAGTCCTGTGCTCATCGTTGACCTTCGTCGCTTCCGCCGCGCCCATCACCTATCTCGGGGCCAAGCCCGTCTTCATCGATTCCGAAGAGCGGAGCTGGAACATGGATCCGGCGCTCGCCTGCGCCGTCATCGAGCAGAAAGCCAAGGCCGGTAAACCCCCCAAGGCGCTCGTGCTCGTGCACTTGTATGGCCAGTCAGCCGATATCACGCCCATCAAAGCCTGTTGCGATCAGCATGGCGTGAAGCTGATCGAGGACGCCGCCGAAGCGCTCGGTGCCACTTATGGCGAAGCTTCGCCTGGATCATTTGGCCTGTTCGGCATCCATTCCTTCAACGGCAACAAGATTATCACCACTGGCGGGGGAGGCATGCTCGTCACTGATGATGCTGAAATGGCCAAGCAGGCGCGCTTCCTCGCCACCCAGGCCCGCGACGCCGCTCCGCACTATCAGCATTCCACCATCGGCTATAACTACCGCCTCAGCAATATCTCGGCCAGCATCGGACTCGGCCAACTCACGCGCCTTTCCGGCAAAGTCTCCCGACGTCGGGCGCACTTCAAAGCCTACGCCGACGCGTTCAAATCCCTCCCTGGCGTGGCCATGCAGCCCGAAGCACCTTGGGGAGAATCGACCCATTGGCTAACCTGCCTGACCATCGACCCCGCCGTCGCCGGCGTCACCCGTGAGCAGGTCCGCCTCGCGCTCGAAGCCGAGAACATCGAAGCCCGACCTGTCTGGAAGCCCATGCATCTCCAGCCCGTCTTCGCTGCTGCCGAGATGCACGGCGGTAAGGTCAGCGAACGTCTCTTCGAGCAAGGCCTCTGCCTCCCCTCCGGCGCCGGCCTGAGCGAAGAAGATCGCGACCGCGTGATCGCCTGCGTGCTGAAGTGCTTCAAAAGGTAAACGTTGAGTGCAAAAGTGCAATCGGCCTTCGGCCTGTGCAAAGGTGCAAATGTGAAGGCGAGTATGGAGTATCGTGGGAGTGCTTGTCTTGGGTAGGGATGCGATGACATCGCATCCGTTAGGCACTAGGACGGACGCGATAGTGATCACGTCCCTACCTCTGGATACCTGAAAATATTTTCCTACCCCAACCCCTGTCCCGACCCCTACCCCTATTTTCACCTTTGCACTTTTGCACAGGAGCTCTGCTCCGACTTGCACCTTTGCACTGCCTCTTTCTGCGCCTCCAAGCCTCTAATCTGCCACCCCTCATGTCATACGAAGAAGAAATAAACCTACAGCGTAAATACTACGCGGACACTGCTACAAAGTATGATGCCATGCAGATCTCGGAACAGGATGAGCACCAGTTCGCCTTGGTGATTCTTTCGGCCATGATCGAGTATCATGGTATCAAGTCCGTATTGGACGTCGGGTCGGGCACTGGCCGTGCCCTGCGCTTTCTCAAGGCGCGCCATCCTGACGTGCGCTTCGTGGGAATCGAACCCGTGGAAGCTTTGCGCCAGGTCGGCCACGCCGCGGGCCTGACGCCCGCCGAACTCAAGGATGGGGACATCAGTCAGCTCGATGCCATGGACGGCGAGTTCGACTTGGTCTGCGAGTTCGCCGTGTTACATCACGTTCCTCAGCCAGCAATTGCCGTCGCCGAGATGCTGCGCGTAGCCCGTCGGGCCATCTTCATCTCCGACGCCAATAATTTCGGACAAGGCGGCAAAATCAGCCGATTCGTCAAACAGGTTATCAATTCGCTGGGGCTCTGGTCCGCCTTCAATTACCTCCGGACGCGGGGACGGCGTTACAGTATCTCGGAAGGGGACGGCCTCTTTTACTCTTACTCCGTGTATAACAACTATGCTCAGCTCCGACGAAGCTGCCGACGCCTCCATCAATTCAACACGGTCGACGCCGCCAGAAACCTTTATCGGACCGCGCCGCATATAGCTCTCCTTGGGCTGAAATAACCCCATGAAACTCCTTATCACCGGCGGCGCCGGCTTCATCGGATCCAATCTCGCCCGGCTCGCGCATGCCGCTGGCCACGAGGTCACGGTCGTCGACAAACTGACCTACGCTGGCAATCGCTCCTCGCTCGCCGACCTCCTTGGCCAGCCGCGCTTCACCTTCGTCCAGGCGGACATCGTCGACGCCGAGGCCATGCGGCGTGTCTTCACGGAAGCCTCCCCCGACGCCGTCCTGCACCTTGCGGCCGAGTCGCATGTGGATCGTTCGATCGACGGACCGGGCGAGTTCATCGCCACTAACATCACCGGAACCTTCCAACTTTTGCAGGCCGCGCTGGGCCATTGGCGATCCCTGTCCGGTCCGACCAAAGACGCTTTCCGTTTCGTCCACGTCTCGACCGACGAGGTTTTCGGCTCCCTTGGCCCGTTCGACCCCGCCTTCAACGAGTCGACCCCCTACGACCCGCATTCTCCCTATAGCGCCAGCAAGGCTGCCAGCGATCACCTGGCCCGGGCGTGGAGGGATACCTACGGCCTGCCGGTGGTCGTGACCAACTGCTCCAATAACTACGGCCCTTATCAGTTCCCCGAGAAACTCATCCCGGTCGTCATCCTGAAGTGCCTGCGCGGCGAGGCCATTCCCGTCTACGGACAGGGCGAGAATATCCGCGATTGGCTCTACGTCGACGATCACGCCCGCGCCTTGCTCGCTGCGGCGGAGAGGGGCGTCCCAGGTCGCACCTATTGCATCGGCGGCGACAACGAACGCCGGAATATCGACCTCGTCCGCGAACTCTGCGGTCTGCTTGACGAATACCGTCCGCGCGCTGACGGCCAGCCGCACGATTCCGCCATCACCTTCGTCGTCGACCGCCCCGGACACGATCAGCGCTACGCCATCGATGCCCGCCGCGCCCGTGCCGAACTCGGCTGGGCGCCCCAGGAGGACTTCCAGAGCGGCTTCCGCAAGACCGTCCGCTGGTATCTCGACCACCCTGCCTGGATTCAAGGCATTCTCGATGGCTCTTACCGCCTAGAGCGTCTTGGAAAATCTAAGTAAACGCCGTGCCTTTCGCTCGCATTCTCCGCTCTAGTGCGCTCATGGGCGGAGCCCAGGTCATCGTACTTATCGCCGGATTTGTTCGCGCGAAAATAGTCGCCGTTGTTTTCGGGGCCGCGGGCATCGGCCTCATCGGCGTGCTCAATGGATTCAACGGGAATATCGCTTCTTTTACTGGCTGGGGTCTAGCAACTTCGGGGGTGCGGATTATCGCCGGAGCGCCGGAATCAGATAAGCCCAACAAAATTTCCGCCGTGCGGTATTTGGGTCGCCAGCTGAGTTGGGTCGGATTGGGAATCGTGGTCCTGTCACTCTGGCCGGTGGGCCGAGCTACTTTTGCATCAGATAAGTATACGCTCGAGCTCGCCGTCGCTGGCCTAGCAGTTCCATGTCTGGTGGCCTCTGCCGCTTGGTCGGCCATACTACAAGCCGCCGGTCGGCTCAAGGCCTTGGCTAAAGTTCAGGTCATCGGTGCGATTGCCGGGCTGCTCATTGGGCTGCCCCTCATTTACTATGTTGGTACCCTCGGTGTCGCCTTGAGCATCTTTCTCGCCGCGGCTGTCCCGGCCATCGCACTTTGGGACGATGCCCGTCGACATTACCCGACCGACATGGCCCCCGCGAACGAGTCGGATGTCCGGTATCTGCTCCAGCTAGGCGGGGCGCTAATGATAGTAGGCTGGCTCGCGCAATTATCTGCCTATATCGTGCGGCTCATCATCATTCGCGATCACGGCTTGGAGGCTGCAGGGTATTATCAGGCAGCCTTTGCTATCGCTGGCAGCCTTCCGGGCTTCGTTTTTGTCGCAATGGGAGCCGATTTTTTCCCGCGGATATCCGCTGCCCGTGATGAGAAGGAAGCCGCTCATCTCGCCGAGAAACAAATTCAAGCCGGCCTACTCTTGGGGCTGCCATTACTCGCTGGGCTCCTCACCATGGGCAAGCTCTGCATTCATCTGCTCTATGCCAACTCGTTTGACGCCGCCATTCCGTTGCTGTCGTGGATGGTTTGGGGGGTATTTCTCCGTTTAATTGCCTGGCCGCTAGGCTATTGGCTACTGGCGCGCGGTTCAGCGGCAGCGGTCATCGCATCCGAGACCATCGGCAACACCGTCATGGTAGTGCTGCCGCTTTTATTAATCCCTTATTTCGGTCTGACGGGTGCCGCTCTGGGTTTCTGCATCAGCTATGTCATCTATGCAGGCTTGATGATCGCCATTGCCCGTCGGCGCTCTGGAATCTGGCTCAGCGCACCTACGTGGCTCAGCATCTCCGCCGCGACCAGCGTCCTGCTACTCGCTCAGTTCAGCGTCTCGCACGCCGAGGGGCTTTATTGGGGGCTAATCCCGACGGCGTTCATTGCCTTAGGCTGTTTCTGGACCTATCGTCGCGCGCTGCAGGCGGACTGACCGTTCCACTCTTACTATCATGAAAGGCATCATCCTCGCCGGCGGTTCCGGCACCCGACTTCATCCCCTCACTCAGGTCATGAGCAAGCAGCTCCTGCCCGTGTATGATAAGCCGATGATCTATTACCCACTGTCCGTGCTCATGCTCGCGGGCATCCGCGAGGTGCTGATCATCTCGACGCCCCAGGACCTTCCGAAGTTCCGTGAGGTGCTGGGTGACGGCTCCCGGCTCGGCTGCCGTTTCGAGTATGCGGAACAAGCCGTCCCGAACGGCCTTGCCCAGGCTTTTGTCATCGGTGAGCCGTTCATCGGCAACGACGACGTCTGCCTCGTATTGGGAGATAATATCTTCTATGCCGCTGGCCTCGGCCCATTGCTACGCGAATGCCTGCAACCTCAGGGCGGCACTGTGTTCGCCTATCACGTCAAAGACCCTGAGCGCTTCGGCGTAATCGAGTTCGACGCCGTGGGCAAGGCCGTCTCCATCGAGGAGAAGCCGGCTTCGCCCAAGTCCAGTTTCGCCGTCCCTGGCCTCTATTTCTACGACAACTCCGTCGTCGGCATCGCGAAGGCCCTCAAGCCTTCGGCGCGTGGCGAATATGAGATCACCGACGTCAACCGCGAGTACCTCCGCCAAGGGAAGCTCAGCGTGAAGCAGCTGCCGCGCGGCACCGCCTGGCTCGACACCGGCACCTTCGACTCGCTCCTGCAGGCCTCGCAGTTCGTCCAGATCATCGAAGCCCGCCAAGGCTTCAAGATCGGCTGCATCGAGGAGATCGCCTGGCGCCAGAAGTATATCAACGATGACCAGTTACTCGCCCTCGCCGAACCCATCGCCAAGTCTGGTTACGGCGAATACCTCAAAGCCCTAGTCGGCTCGCCTCGCTGATGACCACGCCCCTTGTCCAATTGGTGCCAATCCCGCAGCGCGGCGACGCCCGCGGCCAGCTCTCTGTCGCCGAGATTGGTGGCGCGCTGCCGTTCATCGTGCGTCGCGTCTACTGGATCCATGGAACCAACCCAGGTGTCAGTCGCGGCTTCCACGCCCATAAGCAGCTGCGTCAGCTCTGCGTCTGCGTCGCTGGTTCGGTGCGCGTTAGCCTCTTCGATGGCCGACGCGAAGAAAGCGTCGTGCTCAACTCCTCCGCCAAAGGCCTGCTCATCGGTCCTAGCCTCTGGCGCGAGATGCACGAGTTCTCGCCCGACTGCGTCCTCATGGTCTTCGCCGACGCCGAATACGACGAAGCCGACTATATTCGTAGCAAAGAGGCTTTCATCGAAAGCATCCATGACGCATAAAGTGACTAGTCAGGGCTTTTTCGAGCGGTGCGCCTGGGCGGAATGCCTGTTCGCTCCGCATCCCACACGACGGGCTTTGTTTGGGTTGAAACCCGCCTGGGCCTGCCGTGAAGTGACCGTCCGGGTCCATCGTAACCATAGTTTCGAACATGTCATCTCGGCAGCCGGCGCCTGGGCCGCTTACGCCGGCATCAGGATGAGCTGGGCGGACGCACCCTACGACGACGCCTTATCGATGCAGGGGTTAGGCGAACAGCCGGACTTGGAAGTTATCTGGTACGATGTCGAGGCGGTCCAATCCGCCCTCGGCGAAGAAGTGACGGGCTGGCTGCTATCCCGGGCGCAGGCGCTCCGCAAGTTGTCCAATGTTCCGATCTTGATGGTCGTGCTTGGGCTCGAAGAAACTGCCGAGCAGTTGCTCCACAAGCAGATTGGCGTGGTGCCGGGCTTACGACTTGCACCGACCGCGCAGGTGCTGGCCGGGATAGCGAATCCTTTTGATGACCGCCTTCGAGGTATGTCCGGCTCCCGATTAAGTGAAACCGCCAACCTCATGCTGGCAAAGCATATAGCCTGCCGCTGGTTGCCCGCGATGTTGGCCCCGCGGCTGAAGGCGGTAATCGTCGATCTCGATCAGACGCTCTATGAGGGCGTGCTCGGCGAAGATGGCTTCCAGGTTCGCCTGAGCGCAGGGCATGCGGCACTCCAGTCGGCATTGAAATCGCTCATGGCTTCCGGCCTTTTCTTGGGCGTGGTCTCCAAGAACACCCGCGAAGATGTCGAAGCCCTATTTGCCGCCCGTGCAGACTTCCCCCTCAAGCTGGGCGATTTTTCCGCCGTCGAAATCGGCTGGGGAAGCAAGTCGGACGCGATCAGGCGGGCCTGCGTGCAGTTGCGCATCGATCCGTCCGCCATCGTCTTCATCGACGACAATCCTGGCGAGATGCTGGAAGTCGCTGCGCACTTGCCCGAGGTGGGACTCATTCATGCCGCTCAGGATGTGGAGCAGACCTGTCGGAACCTCGATTTTTTCCCAGGGATATGGACTTGGGGTGTTTCACACGCCGATATGATCAGGGTCGCCGACCTTAATGCCGTAATCCAAAGGAGGAACATCGGCCTGCAGGCGGCAGATAAGACGGCGTATCTGCGCGAGTTGGCGCCTGAGCTCGAAATCTGGATTCGACCAGTAGCGCTGCGCGACCGGCTTCATGAACTTTCCAACAAAACAAACCAATTCAACCTGAGCCTGAGCCGGCTCGACGAAGTTACGGTTGATGCCTATCTCCAACATCCGGATAAATTCGCCGTCGCCGTTGGGCTGAGCGACCGGCTGACGGACAGTGGCGTCGTCGCCGCCATGTTCGGAAGCATCAAGGATGGCGAAATAACCGTCGAAGAATGGGTAATTAGCTGTCGGGCACTTGGCCGCGAGCTTGAAGGCCTGATAGCGGCCAGCGCCCTGCGGGCGCTCGCTCCAGATACCAAGAAGGCCACTTTCCGCTATAAGTCTGGTCCCCGTAATTCACCTGGGCTAGACTGGTTGGCCAAGTCATCAGGATGCGCGCTCGAGCATGAGGGAAGTGTCTCGATCACGATTTCAACCCTTCCGGCAATTGCCGACCTGCCTATTAACCTAACTATTCACCCAAATGAAAGATCCTAAGAATCTAGAAATAGAAGTAGCAAAGCTAGTCTCCGAAATCCTCGATGAACCTATTAGCCCAGAAGCATCCCGACTCACGGTCGCCGGGTGGGATTCCTTGAAGCACATGGAGATCATCTTCGCCTTCGAGGAGGCCTATGGAGTTCGGCTTGATGAAGCCGAAATGGCGGCCCTGAGTTCGGTAAAAGGCTTGGCCAAACGGGCGATGAAGCAGGCATGAGGCATCAACATGTCATCACAGGTGGGGCGTTCCGACTGAGGCCTATCGCGGAGCGGGATGCCGAGTTCGTGGTCGCGTTGCGTTCGATGTCCGGCCGGTCCCAATACCTTAACCCAATAAGCCCAAGTATCGACGATCAGCTGAAATGGTTTGAAGATTATTTCAAGCGCGAGGGAGACTATTATTTCGTTATCGAACGCACTGTTGGCGAGTGCAGGGAAGGCCTGATTTCGCTATACGATATATCTCCCCAAGACGGTGCCGCTGAGTGGGGCCGGTGGATCATCGCGCCGACCTCTCTGTCAGCCATCGAAAGCGTGGTCTTATTGATGGATTTTGCCTTCGAGAAAATGCACCTGCAGAAAGTCTACTCCTACACAGTCGCGGAAAATACCGCGACTAATTCATTTCACGATAGCTGCGGATTCCGCAGGATTGGGGTGCAGATGGCCCGATTCAACATTGAGGGACGTGTCATGGATGCCGTACGACATGAGTGCGGGATGAGCGATTGGGCGGCCCTTAGGCCGGCCTTAGCGGCCAAGAGCCTGAAAATTTCTCAACGAATTAACCGCAATGCTCCCGGGCGCTGAATTTCATCACATCGGAGTGGCGTGCAAAGATTTCGACCAGGAGCAGGCCAAATTCGCTGTTCTCGGTTATCGGCAGGAATCTCCAGATGTCCACGACCCCGTACAACGTGTACATGTCCGCTTCTTAATCGGAGGAGGACCTAGAATGGAACTCGTGCGCGGCGACGGACAGGGAGGTCCCTTGGCGCCGTGGCTTAAGTCTGGGATCAAGCTTTACCACATTGCGTACGTTGTGAAAGACCTGCCGTTAGCGCTGAATTTTTTGAAAACAAAAGGGGCTCGGATTGTCGTCGCCCCGGTTCCGGCGTCGGCCTTCGGCGGCCGAAATATTTCTTTTCTTATGCTACCTAACCTACTCTTGGTGGAGCTCATTGAGCAATAACTATGCAAAACGAAGAACAAGCCCGACTACAAAATATCGCCAAAGACTCTTGGTATGCCAAAGGAGTCAGCGCAAAAATGGTGAAATACAGCTTTGAAGTATTCTCAAGGCATATCACAGGCGGAAAGATTTTGGAAATGGGGCCTGCCGAAGGAGTGATGACTCCCTTGTTATTAGAAATCTGCGAATCTCTTACCTTGCTCGAAGGTGCGGAGCATTTTTGTGACAATCTTCGCAAGCGCTATCCGGAGGCCGCCGTCGTCCATAGCCTATTTGAAGACTATGTTCCTCAAGAAAGTTTCGATTTCATAATTCTCGGACATGTCCTAGAGCACGTCGAGAATCCCGAGGAAATCGTAAGAATGGCGGCTAGATGGCTTAAGCCTGGCGGGAAAATGATAGCAGCAGTTCCCAATTCACATTCAATACATAGGCAGGCTGCCGTTCTCATGGGGTTGCTGGCTGCGGAGAACTCGCTTAATGAGATGGATATTCATCACGGGCATCGACGGGTATTTAACCCGGAATCGTTCAAGGAAACATTCATAAGAGCGGGGATGAAAATCGATTTTTTTGGAGGTTATTGGCTTAAGCCGATCGCGAATTCGCAAATCGAGCAGTCTTGGACTCCAGAGATGCTCCAGGCGTTTATGCAGCTAGGTGAACAATACCCAGATATTGCGGCAGAGATTTATGTCATCGCTGGTACACCATGAAAAACGCCGTAATAGAATTCCTCGATCTGCAGGCAATCAACACCAGGCACGCCGCGGAGTTGAAGGCCGCCGCCACTCGCGTTATCGACTCGGGCTGGTATGTGCTGGGCGAAGAGGTGAAGGCCTTCGAGTCCGAGTTCGCCGGCTGGGTCGGCTCGCCGCACTGCATCGGGACGTCCGACGGGCTGTCCGCTTTAGTGCTCGCGCTTCGTGCATGGAAAGAGCTTGGCCTGCTTAAGGAGGGCGATGCCGTCGCGGTCCCGGCCAATACCTACGTCGCCTCAGTCCTCGCCATCACGGAGAACCGCCTCCGCCCGGTACTCGTCGAGCCCGACGAACAGACTTTCAATCTCGGTGCCGTGAAACTTGCCGCCGCGCTCACGCCGGACGTCAAGGCGGTACTCGCGGTCCATCTCTACGGTCAGTTGGCCGAGATGCCGGCGATTGCCCAACTTTGCCGCGAGCGTGGATTACTCCTGCTCGAAGATGCCGCCCAGGCCCATGGGGCTCAAATCGACGGCATCAAGGCCGGCGCCTGGGGTGATGCGGCGGCGTTCAGTTTTTACCCGACGAAGAATCTCGGCGCCATCGGAGACGCCGGTGCGCTCACCTGCAAGGACGCGAAGCACGCCGAGATGGTCCGCATCCTTCGCAACTACGGGTCAAAGGAGAAATACCAGAATCTCGTCCAAGGCCCCAACGACCGGCTCGACGAGCTGCAGGCCGCCTTCCTGCGCGTGAAGCTGCCGCATCTCGACGCCGATAACGCGCATCGCCGGGCAATCGCCCTACGTTACCGTGACGAGATCAAGAATCCCGCCGTGCGCCTCCCGTCCGTCCGCGCCGATGAGGATTCCCATGTCTGGCACCTTTTCGTCGTCCGGGTCGCCGATCGCGCTACCTTCCAGCAGCGTCTGCTCGACCAAGGCGTGCACACCGCGATCCATTACCCCATCGCACCGCATCAGCAGCAGGCTTACGCTAAGCAGCTTGGCGGCTTCTCCCTTCCGCTGACCGAGGCCATCCATCGTGAAGTGGTCTCGCTGCCGATGAGCCCGGTGATGACTGATGTGCAGGTCGGCTACGTTGTTCGTGTCATCAACTCCTGCCGCTGATGATCACGCGACCCAAGGTCAGTTATATCTTGGTCGGCTACCAACACGGGGCTTTTGTCCGGGAGGCGGCCCTGTCTGCGCTCGCCCAGGATTATCCTGACATCGAATTCATTTTTTCGGACGATTCTTCTTCTGATGACACCTATGCAATCATGCAGGAAATTGCCGAAGCCGGCCGTCAGGCCGGTCGCGGCGTGGTAGCGATTCGCACACCTTCTAATTTCGGGCTCAGCCGTCATTTGGCCAGCCTCTGCGAACGCGCGAGGGGTGATATTTTCGTCTTCCAGGCTTCCGATGATATTGCCCGACCAAATCGCGTGACCGAAATCGTCAAGATTTTCGCAGCCGATCCGAAGGCGCAGATGGTGATGTCGAACGTGTCTGTCATCGATAATTCCGGCGGGGTTATCCGACCGGCCTACGCCCCGGCTGGCACGATTTATAGCGCGGACATGACGATACTCCTCAGGACAAATTTCCCCTGGCTCGTTGGCGCCAGCGAGGCGATTCGCCGGGAGGTTTTCACGGAGTTCGGGCCGTTTTTTTTCACGACCTGCTGGGAGGATTACGCGTTTGCATTCAGGGCCGCTCTCACTGGACGGATTTTATTTTGTGATCAGATTCTCCTTTCATGGCGGCATCACTTCGGCAACATGTCTCAATACAGGGACTTTTCCGGGACCCCTGAGAGTCGCGCCAGATTCGCGGGGCATTTCCTCAAGAACATCCGAGCCCGGGTTGTTTACAGGAAGCAGCAGTTGATTGATCTGGAAAAGGCCTTGGGTCGCCTTCCTATCGACGAAGCTCAGGAAATACGCCGGCTACTTTTAGCAGGTATCGACGAGGCACGCCTTGAGCACGCCGCCCGCAGTGGCGCACGCTGGAAATTGATGGGGGTGTTACTTCGTAAGGGCATTCGGGTGAAGTCTTCCTTCCCCTGGCTTTTTCGTCAGGTTGCCATTAGAGCCTGCCATAAACTGTATTTCCGCGTGCTGTATGATCGCTTGCGGTCTTTGGTCCGGAAAGAGTCGCACCAACCCTCCAACTAAGAACGTTTCCGACCCCAACAATTTACATCCATGAAAG
>Ga0209597_1001241_pt1 | contig 16756 bp, 14 predicted proteins | sample M_140625_MF_Meta_FD_187316 | JGI IMG/M metagenome (GOLD analysis project Ga0209597, IMG submission 187316) | Freshwater microbial communities from Lake Montjoie, Canada to study carbon cycling - M_140625_MF_MetaG (SPAdes) (version 2) | ecosystem: Environmental > Aquatic > Freshwater > Lake... | reverse complement strand
CCAGGCGCCCCGGATCAGACCGATGGTGCCCCAGAGGCTCACCGCGTAGGACAGCGCCGCGCCCACCAAGGCCACCACCACGCCCACCAAGGCCAGCACCACGCTGGAGGGATCGTCGAGGGTCGGTCCTAAGGGCTTGAGGTTGCCCAGGAAGAGGCCCAGGAGGTTGCTCAGGCCGTTGGTCAGCAGATGCAGCACCATCACCAACCAGGCGAAGCCGATCAGGGTCCAGGGCGCCCATTGGAAGGCCCGCCAGCCGTCCTGGATGGCCAACTTCAAATCCAGCCTGGGATGGTCAGGCAGCGGCGGCAGATCGCTGGAACTGAACGACATCAGGCACAGGCAGCAGGTGAAACGCTAAGGCGCAGCGCGCTGCTCAACCACGGCAGCCGTCACGGCAGCAATGGCCTGATCGATCTCCGCCGCCGTGGTGTCCCGACCCAGCCCGAAGCGGATCGAGGCGGCCGCCTGTTGGGGGCTGCGGCCCAGGGCCGCCAACACATGGGAGGGGCTGCCCTGGCTGCAGGCCGAACCGCTGCTCACCGCCAACTGCCGCCGTAGGGCCTGATGGAGGCGGGTGCCCTCCACGCCCGCCAGGCTGATGTTGAGGTTGTGGGCCAGGCGCAGGCTGGCGTGGCCGTTCAGCTCCACCCCCCCCAGGGCCGCCAGCCCCTGCCACAGCCGCTCGCACAGGGCCGCCAGACGGGCCGTGCGCTGGGGCCGTTCCGCTTCGGTGAGCACGGCGGCGGCGGCCAGGCCCACGATCAACGGCACCGCCAGGCTGCCGGCCCGCAGGCCGCCCTCCTGGCCGCCGCCCAGTTGCTGGGCCGCCAGGGCCACCCCAGGCCGACGCCAGAGGGCCCCCACCCCCTTGGGACCCGAGAGCTTGTGGCCACTGAGGCTGAGAAGGTCGAGGCCAAGGCTGTCTGGGGCCAGGGCGATCTGGCCCACCGCCTGGGCGGCATCGCAGTGCAGCAGCACGCCCCGGGATCGGCAGAGGCGAGCGATGGCCGCCAGGGGCTGGAGCACCCCGATTTCATTGTTGGCCGCCATCACCGACAGCAGCAGGGTGTCCGGGCTGAGGGCCGCCTCCAGCAGCGCCAGATCCACCAGGCCATCGGGGCCCACCGGCAGCACGGTGAGGGGGAAGCCATGGCGATCGAGCCAAGCCAGGGGATCGAGCACGGAGCGATGCTCGGTGGCCAGGGTCACCAGGTGGCGGCGGGACTCCCCCCGCTCCAGGGCAGCTTCGGCGACGCCTCGAAGGGCGAGGTTATTGGCTTCGGTGGCGCCGCTGGTGAAGATCAGGGTGTCCGGCGCGGTGGCCAACACCCCGGCCAGGCGACGGCGGGCCAGCTCCACGGCGGCGGCGGCCTCGAGGGCGGGGCGATAGAGGCGGCTGGCGGGATTGGCGAAGCTCTGACGCCACCAGGGTTCCATTGCCTGCAGCACCTCCGTGGCACAGGGGGTGGTGGCGTGGTGGTCGAGGTAGGCCAGCATGGTCACCATGCTGACAAGTTCCGTGCCGTCCCGTCCTGCCATGAGCGCCCGTGCCGCCCGGCGAAGCTGGCTCGCGGGGATGATTGTGGGGGCGGTTGCCTTTCCTGCGACAGGGGCCTGGGCGGAGCGTGCCCCCCGGCCCGCCGATCTGGTGATCCTGCAGGAACGCCAGACGATGCAGGGGCCGGAATGGATCGGGGTGTTCGGGGTGATGGTGGATCCCGAGCAGGCGGGGGTGCGGCGGGTGCGGATCTGGCAGGAAACCCTCGACACCACCACCACCTCCACCGATGTGATTCATTGCAGCAGCAAGGCTCCGATGCGGATCACCGGGGACGGCAGCGGCACCAAGCGGCGGGTGATCGTGCGGGAGCTCAACCCGGGCGGGCTGGTGACGGCCGCCAACCGGTTGGACCACAAGATCTGGTGGGCCACCTGTGTGCCGGAGCAGGCCGGCCGCGATCCGGCGGAGCTGGGGGTGGTGGCGCGGCAGCTGGGCTACAACGGCAATCTTTCCGAACGGGAGCAGGTACTGGTGGCCCCGCCCTAGGGGGGTGGATAGATTTCGGGGATGCCCCCAATCGATCCCCCCCTGTCCTCCCCGGCTGAGGACCCTGCCACCAGCGCCGGCGCCGACCCGGACACCACGGCCCCCGAGCCCCAGTCCCCCCCGCCCCCGGTGCGACTGCTGCTGGTGGACGACGAGCCCGGCCTGCGGGCGGCCGTGAAGGCCTACCTGGAGGACGAGGGGTTCCAGGTGACCACCGCCAACGACGGCGAGGAGGGCTGGACCGTGGCCCAGGAGCTGATGCCCGATGTGGTGATCACGGACGTGATGATGCCGCGCTGTGACGGCTATGGCCTCCTGAAACGGCTACGGGCCGATGAACGGCTGGGCGGCACGCCGGTGATCTTCCTCACCGCCAAGGGGATGACCACCGACCGCATCGCCGGCTTCCAGGCGGGCGCCGACGACTACATCCCCAAGCCCTTCGATCCGGATGAGCTGGTGGCGCGGGTGCGCAATGTGGTGCGGCGCCAGGAGCGGCTGCTGGCGGAGGCGGCCCGTTTCGCGGATGCGGACATCGGGGCGATGGCCAAGCAGATCACGGAAATCCGTTCGATGCTGGGCACGGGCGGTGTGAAGAAGGCCACCCCGGATGTGAAGCTCGATTTCACCCCCCGGGAGGCGAGTGTGCTGCAGCTCGTGGCGGAGGGAATGATGAACAAGGAAATTGCCCGGCGGCTGGAAACCTCCATTCGCAATGTGGAGAAGTATGTGAGCCGCCTGTTCATCAAAACCGGTACCGCCAGCCGCACGGAGCTGGTGCGCTATGCACTGGAGCACGGATTGGTGGATTGAACGGCTGGCTGCCGGAGGCCATCAATCAGGGCTGGACCTACCACGACCGGGTGGCGCCCGCCCTGGCGGGGCTGGAGGTGAGTGGCTTCTATGCGGCACGCCATCGCCATTCCGACCGGGCCACCTGGAGGAGGCGCCTGGCGGCCGGTGAAATCCAATGCAATGGGCAACGGCTGCAGGTGGACGGGCCCCTGGCGGCGGGGGATCGGCTGGCCTGGAACCGCCCCCCCTGGCTGGAGGGCGCCGTGCCGGCGGCCTGGGGGGTGGTGGTCGAGGACGGCGACCTTCACGTCATCGATAAGCCCGCCGGGCTGCCGGTGTTGCCGGCGGGGGGCTGGCTGGAGCACACGGTGTTGCGGCTGCTGGAGCAACGCCACCGGGCCGATCCGGCGGGGATTCCCCGGCCCGTGCATCGCTTGGGGCGGTTCACCAGTGGCCTGCTGGTGTGTGCCCGCCGGCCCGAGACCCGGGCCTGGCTGAGCGCCCGGTTGCGGGAGAGCACGGCGGCGGGGGGAGCGTGGGCAAAGCCGCAGCCGGAGCCGGCCGAACCAGGGCTGGAGGAGGGCTGCCGCAAGCTCTATCGCGCCCTGCTGGTGCCGGGGGTGCTGTCCTTGGCGCCGGGGGAATCGCTGGTGATTCACACCGCCATCGGTCGACGCGCCCATCCCCAGCTGGGCCAGATCTGGTGCGCCGCTGATGGCCGTTCAACGGATGGCACCACAGCGGGAGATCTCGCCGCCTGCAGTCGCCTCACCCTGCTGGAGCGCAGCGCCACGGCCGACCTGGTGCAGGTGGCCATCGCCAGCGGCCGGCCCCACCAGATCCGCATCCATTGCGCGGCGGTGGGGGCGCCCCTACTGGGCGATCCGCTCTACGGACCGGGGGGCCTGGCGGCCGCCTCAGCCCGCCCCGGCGATGGGGGCTACCGGCTGCAGGCCTGGCGGCTGGAGCTGGAGCGCCCCGGGGGCGAGCGGCTAATGGTGGAGGCGCCGCAGCCGCTGGGGATCTCGGGCTGAGGGGGCAGGTGGGGAGGGGAGGGATGGCTTGATGACTACCTCTTAAGAGGTGAAGCCCTGCGGGGCTTTCCAACAGGGTGAACGGGTGGTTTTTAGCCCCTTGAACCACTGCTGCCTTAGAAGGATTAATCTAGAAGGACTTAGCAGGGGCGGAGTTTTGGGGGCATTTCTGGACGGTGGACTGCCATGGCAAGCGGGATGGCAGCAACGAAGGATTAAACTACTTAAATAATTTAACGCACTTAAATCAAGCGGCAAATGCTAAATCTTGTAGAGCTATCTCTGGACTCCAGAATTCTTTCTCAGCTAAGATTTACACAGGATTCCGACCATACCCGAGTGCAAGTCCTGGAAGGCGATAAGCCGCGCGTCGCAAAACCAGAGGAAATAGTGCGGCAGCTTGTAGTGGCGTCGTTGATAACTATATATGGCTATCAACCTCATCACATTAAGCTCGAACACGTAATTCCAATGGGAATTAATAGGCCGCGAGCTGATATTTGCATTTTCAATAAGCAAGGGCAAATTATCGGAATCATTGAAATCAAAGTCTTTAAGCCTAAAGAGGCGAAAGATCAACTTCGCAGCTACTTAATAGCAAGTGGAGCACGGTTCGGCGCCATCGTAACAACAGAGAACTCAATATCATACTCGGTCGACAAAAATCACAGTCTTGTTGAACTGAGTGATTTCCCAAAACCAGAAATGCCCATTGACCTTCGCGAACAACCATCGGCCTCAGGCCTCCAAGAAAGCCGCGATATATTTCCCATCCAGGAATTAGTGCGCATCTCAAGCAAAAAAGTTTGCCTAAAGACAAAGGATGGAGAGATCACCCTTGATAACACCAGCGCAATTCGACGATCCAAAGTTCGCGATACATTTCTCAGGGCTGGAATTGCACTGGACTTCGGGAAACTATCTGAAAAGAGCTGGGAAGAAAGAATTTCGAGCGCACTTGCCAGAGCAGCTGCCCCGCCGACAGCAAGCACAACCGATCCAGACGCAAGCGAATTCCTCAGATCACTTCTACAAATCTCAGCAAATAACACAACACTCGAGGCTTTTGTTCGATCCGCAAATGATCTCGATCATGATCCCAAAGACATGACAACAAGAACCTGGAGCGAACAGGGAGTTAGACTTATCGAGGAAGACATCGTATTTGCAAACTCATTTGCGCCCGGCCTCTTCCGATCAACTCCATACCGTGACACATGGCGGGAAAAGATTAAAAACATAAACGGCTCTGGCAACTACCGAGGAAAGGTGCTGAGATTTGGAACTCGTGGCCCCTCGAGATGCATTTCAATTCCCAAGAAAATCCTTTTATCCTTAATTGCCCAGCAATCTGAAGCGCGTCGTGATTGGCAATCACAAGCCAAGGCAGGCCCAGAAACCTTGTAAACACAAAAACAGTTCAGATCTAAAATTGAGACCGAGTCTCGTCGCAGGCGTGATCTTTTGCAGCAACAAGATCTTGTAATATGCCGCCACGCGCACCTATTCGCAGTGGAAGCGGCAGGAGAAGGTGGTAATTGAAGTCGAGCGACTGTCCCCCAGTCCCTGCCCCGAGTTTAGGGCTAGCTGGACCCTGCGAGACAAAGCAGCCGATCAAGGGAGCTGCGGCAGTCGATCAGGATGCCCAGCACTCTTACTTGAAACCAGAATCGATGCGTAAAATGCATTCTACGCCGTATCATCGCATCCCAGATCGCCTTGAGGTAGCTGATCAGATCCAGATCGGTTGCGTCAGAGGAGTTTTCAAGCACAGAAAGCAGTCATTTCCGTTGAGCTCGGCCCATTCCCCCTGCCCCACCAGGGAAGATGGTGACAGACCCTCAATCAGCCCTTGATAAGCTGAGCCAGACTGCCACGTCTTGCAGTACATTGCATAGGACTGTACGAACGAGATCCATGGGATTCTCACCCTTCCGCTCAATCCCCGTCCGCTCCCTCACAGCAACGATCAAAGCTGCCTTTGGGGTTTTGATTCTTGGCGGAGTGTCGCTTCCGGCACATGCTGGCCAATACGAGGCGCTCTGCGGTGGCTCTATGTGCATCGTCAATGTGACGCCAACCGGTATCTCTTCGCTCTACGGAAGTATTCCGCCAAAGCGAGTCACCTACTGGAGCAACTCTGGCGAATCCAAGACTTCAGTTGGTACAGGTGTGGCCACGACAATTCTCTTTGGTGGCATTGGTCTACTTGGTTTTTTAGCAAAGAACCATCAGTATAATTTTACAATCAACGGATTCGACGCATCGGGCAGATCAATCTCAATGCAATTTGAATTCAAAAATGATAAACCTTCCAAGATGTTAATGCAGGAAATGGTTGCCGTGACAGGCCTGGGCATGGGCCAAACGCGCACAGTGGATGAGATCAAAGCTGCTGAAAACAACAGCCCGCAGAGCCCCGGTGAAATGCCAAGACAGACCACAGGCCTTCAGCCTGCGACCCTGAGCCCAGTCAATACTCCGAAGAATTGCTGGTCAACATACCTCAATAACAATCCAGCCATGAAAAGATGGGCGGACTCAAACCCAACCCAAGCAGAACAAAACAAAAAGCGCTTTGATAATTGCTAAAATTGGCCAGCAATCATCAAAGTGTACAGCAACAAATTCTGGATAGATCCTTTCAAAATCCACATCCTCAGGTGATGCCTGCTGATCAGCGGTTCCTCAGAATAAGCCCCTTAAATTAAAAGGCCGTCGTCGAGTTTGCTTCGATAGCGATAGCATCTTGAGTGTCACTGAAGGGCTGAGCTTGCCGAATCCCTGAGAATACCGCCTAACCGACAGAAAAAATGCATCTGCGTTACGCTCAAACTGGGCTCTAGCTGGATCAGCTAGCAAGTAACAATAAATTTCACGGCGGAGTGCAAACATGAGGCAAACGGTCGTTAGATCGTCGAGGTACCAAAGCCACCTTGAGATCTTGTCGATGGCAGTTCCCCTGCTGATGCACTGGCAAAAGCCGAAGGTTCAGCACTTCGTAGCATCGCTGATCATCATAAAAATGGAAATCAAAGCCCGTCGGGATTGGCCTTGCGCTTCCACGCTCGGCATACGCAAATGGCCCTCGGCAAGAGCCCAAAAAACTTGACAGCCCTACAATCAATTAGAAAGATGAATAAAAAGACCAGATCCCACGGCACCCTTGAATATACGGACTTTCAGAATTAAGACGTTTTATCCCATAATGGCGTGGAGATTGACTCATAGCACCAAACACAAAAGCCTTGAACCTGGTGATCTTTGATGCACGCGAAAAACTGACAAACAATGCCAAGCGCGTTAGCCTCCCCCTGCCCCCCCCTATATTTTCTCTATCGAACCACCCATCCCTACGGGTCTCTCCAGCCCTAGGCCATGAGCGTGATGGCATCCGGAGCGCCCTCAACGGGGTAATGGAGCAGGACTTCTTTCTCAGCGCCGCAGGGCTTGCTGGAGGAGCCCACCATCGCCGCCCGGTTCGATCGACTCTTCCGGCTTTAATCTTTGCCAAAAATAGCCGTTAGCGGTCCGCAATCGCCCCTGAAAAACCCCTAAGAGTCCGCGCCCACTTTCCGTCCCGAAACGACTTGACCCAAGGCATTAAACCCCAGCGCAATCGCGCGGAGCAAGGCTTTTTGGCGATTATTTGCTCCGAGCCTTTGCAGAAGATTTGAGCTATAGGTTTGCACGGTTCGAACCGAGAGGCTTAAGCGCTCCGCAATCTCCTTATTGCTGAGGCCAAGGGCATAGGCCTCGAGCAATTGGCGTTCACGCAGACTGAGGGGAAACGTGCTTTCAAAACAAATCGAAGACGTCTGATCGATCTCCTCTAAACGACTCAAGATTGATGGGCTGTGATAACTGGTATTGGTGGCAAGGGCTATTGGCATGAACTTAGTGACTTCCGGATAGGCAAGAATATCCTGGCAAGCCACGACTACTGGGCCAATATAGTCGCCCCCAAATTGATCGATCTTCTCGACAAATGCCACAGTTCTTGTTTCTGGATGCCTGTCGCCAACTTGTCGCATCAAGCTGCCGAGGGATTGGTCGGACAGGTCGTCACAGGCTGCCAAAATCCCTGGCTTGACGCGTGCGACGAGATCCAAGGCCGACGCACCCGTGGTACATGCACCCAAGAAATGCCTTCTATTTGACATGGAGCGAAAAAAATTTACGAGCTGCAGTTGGGAACCTGATGCATAGGCAATTGTAGGCTCGAAGCCCGACGAGAGACAGGCCAAAAGCAACCTACCCTCCACTCGGCCAGCACTACTTTCCAACTGGCTAGAGGTATAGATCATCAGAATTCCAGAAGAATCGATGCCTGCGATTCAATCATGGCCTCATCTTAGCTAAAATGAGCTTAGTCGAAGGCGGACCAAGGCTCGGTTGATGCTCAATCCTACCTTTCTGCGCCTACATTGCTCTAGCTGCTTCTAGCGCTGCGCCATCGCCCCGAATCCATCAACCACGGTAACCGACAGTATGGGATAGGACGTTTCCGGCTGGCGACTGCTTCGTGACGGTTCAATCTTGGCGATGATCGCGGCGAGGCGTTGTTCCAGATCCCTGCGGGCGGCCGAGCGACCCTGCACCTGCAACTCCCCGTTTGCCGGCCAGAAGTTGATGTGCTCGCCGCTATCGGTGGTGAAGATGTGGAGCAGGCCTCGATCGATCCAGTGACCCTGGAGGTGAAGCAGGCTGACGATGGCTTTGAGATCCGAGAGTAATCCCGTGAAATACATGGCTGGAGACATGAAGAATAGGCGGAAGCGCTGGTGGCGGGCCGGATCATCGCTCCAAGGGCTGGCCTTCGGCCCAGATCCCATGGTGATTGCTGCTGGCCGGGACAAAAGCGATCCGCGACACCATTGACTTCCCCAAAAATCCAGCAAGCCCGCTTAATGATGACTAATTCCCAGAATCCCCACTTCTAGGGAAAGGCCGCCACAGGTCCAGGCATGGAGGGTGGAGTGATCAAGCCTGGGCGGCGTGGCCCAGCCACACCCTGACCCACGGCCATGGCCCCAGAACCAGGGGGAACAATCATCATGGGGCGATGGGGCCCACCCTGCGGCGCGCCGAAATCCCCGGACCTGGAGGTTGTCAGCGGCGGCAGGGGGATGGCCATGGCGGCGGGAGCCAAGACCAACGCCATCCAAGGGAAAACCCTCAACAAATTCGCTATAATTTTGCCGGAATCGGCTGGGTGAAGACCTCGAAGAAGCCTGGCCAATCCCCCAGTCCACTTGCCATTAATGGTCGAATCCTGGCGCTGCATTTAAGAATCCCAAACAAGAAAAGTTGGCCGAACAAAAACCTAGAGTGACCTAGTCATCCCCCTTAAGAGAGGCGATCAGGGCCTACGCGCACCTGGCGCGATGCCTCGCCAATTAAAGAGATCAACCAACGATGGCTTGGAAGTCCGAAAATAATTGAGTGAAAGGCATGACTAGCAACGCGGAAAAATAGGCGGGGGAGACAGGGCCGTGGCCCTAGCCGCACAGCGATCAATGCGCGGCAACAGAATCTATGTCATTAAACGACATAGATTCTGCATTCACTACCATATTTCGGCGCCCGTCCCTCGTCAATCGTCCAATGACGATATTTTTTAGACGCAATGGCGATGAAGTGGCGTTGAGTTGGGGATGAATTGGGAATGAATTATCGATGAAGTAGCGCCCCTTGTTCCGCGATGAATCCTGGCGATTGCATTGTCAAGTTCTTTGCCTACTGACGCCCCAACCGCTGCGATTCACCTACTCCAATCAAAAGCCCGCTCCGGGGCGGTGCTGATGGATTAGGAGCAACCTCAACCCTTAATTGCCCCTGGATGGGGCGGTATTACTTAGAAAGCGGATGACCGGGCTCGAACCGGCGACGTTCAGCTTGGGAAGCTGACATTCTACCACTGAATTACATCCGCACATTCGAGGTCGTTGACTAAAGAATCAACAACCGCGAATCCCTAGCTTAGCAAAGCCCCCTTGGGCAAGGGCTCCGCCAGGTCCCTGGTCAGGGCTTGGCGGGCGCCGCTGGTGCCTCCTCGCACTTCACCGAGGCCGAGAGTGCCCGGCGGGCCTGGATCACCGGCTGGGCCTTGGCCTTCAGGTCTGCGGCGGCCTGCGCCAGGGTCAGGGACTTATTGGAGGTCACCTTGGACACCTCAGCCTTGAAGCCGTTGAGTTGCTTCTGGAAGGCCTCCAACCGCAGCTTTTCAAGGGTTTGATCCGATGTTTTGAGGCCGGCCAAGGCGGTGGCCAGGGCCTGATCGGCTGCCTTGGCCTCGCCCACCGTGGAGCTGGGCTGAAGTTGACTCACTTGGTCGAGGGCCTGGCCAACGGCCGCGATCTGATCACAGATCTTGCGTTCCGTTTTCAGCTCCTTCTGGGCCAGGTCGCCCTGGCAGCCCGCGGTGGCCAGGCCCACCAGGCAAGACAGGGCAACAAGGGAACGGCGCATAACCCGACAAGAATGTTCAGGGCGAACATTAAGGCATCTGCGCCGATCCGTCAGTCCTCCCTGATCAAGGCCCCAGGGAGCCGGGGCTTCAGGGGGCCAGGGCCGCCGCCGCCGCCGCCACCCCGGCGCCGGTTGTCCCCTTGCCCAGGCCCAGCTCCTGCAGGGTCGCCTCGATCGCGGCCACGGCGGTGAGCACGTCCCGATCGCAGACGAAGCCGAGGTGGCCGATGCGGAACACCTTGCCCTTGAGGTGATCCTGGCCCCCCGCCAGCAGGATGTCGAAGCGCTCCTTCACCTTCTTGCGCAGGGCCTCCGCATCGATTCCCTCCGGCGCCACCGCGGTGATCGCCGGGCTGCCGTGGCCCTTGGCGGCATACAACGGCAGGCCCATCGCCTCCATCCCGGCCTGGGCGGCGGCCCGATGGCGGGCATGGCGGGCAAAGATCGCCTCCAGTCCCTCCTTTTGCATCATGTCGAGGGCCGCCTCCAGGGCGAAGTAGAGGTTGATCCCCGGCGTGAACGGATTGCTGTTGTCCGCCGCTGATTTGCGGTATTTGGAGAGATCCAGATAAAACTTCGGCAGGTCGGAGCGCTTGGAGGCCTCCCAGGCCTTCTCACTCATGGCCACAAAGGCCAGGCCTGGCGGCATCATGTAGCCCTTTTGGGAACCGGAGCCGATCACGTCCACACCCCAGCGGTCCATGGGCACGTCGGTGGCCCCCAGGCTGGTGACGCAGTCGGCGATGGTGAGGGCGGTGCCGTGGGCTTGCCCGTAGCTGGCGATCGTCTGCAGATCGTTGATCACCCCGGTGGAGGTTTCCGAATGGGTGACGATCACCGCGCGGATCTCCTTGGCCGTATCGGCTTCGAGGGCGGCCCGGAAGGCCTCCGGATCCAGCGGCTGGCCCCACTCGGCCTTGATCACCTGCACCTCCAGCCCGTAGGCCTTCGCCACCTTCACCCAGCGCTCACCGAACTTGCCGTTGTCGCCACAGAGCACCTTGTCGCCCTTGCTCAAAACGTTGATGATCCCGGCCTCCATGGCGGCGGTGCCGCTGCCCGTGATCACCAGCACGTCATTGCTGGTTTGGTGCAGCCACTGCAGCTGCTCGGTGGTGCGTTTGACGATCTTCTGAAACTCGGCGCTGCGGTGGCCGATCGGATGGCGGCCCAGCGCCTGCAGCACCGTCTCTGGCACCGGCGTAGGGCCGGGGATCATCAGGGTGAGCTTGTCCTGCATGGGAGGCGAGAGCGGTAGGGACGGGCGAGCGGGGGCTGCGCGGGATCGGTGACTGCGGAAAGGCAGGCCAATCGACCACCATAAAAAACGGCCCCTCCAGGCCCCGTCCTCCGCTCCTCTGGATCCCTCCGCCATGGTGGCCGCCGCCCCTGCCCCCTCCGCCCCGGGCTACACCCTGCCCGTGTGGCTCGCCGCCGCCGCCCGCGCCGCCCTGCAGGCATTGCGGGGCGATCCCTTGGAGCCGCTGCAGCCCCTGGAGCTGCTAACGCCGCCGGGCTGCCGCCCGATTGGGGTGCGGGCTGCCGCCCGGCTGGCCGACGACCGGGCCCTGGGGGAGGCGATCTGTGATCCGGGTGACGGCCTCGATCTCACCCGGGGCCTGGTGGTGTGGGTGGAGGCGACCTGGCTGCCGGCCGGTCCCGGCCCTTGGCTGGAACTGGAAGCTGGCGAGGGGGTGGGGGTGGAGCGGGCCAGCGGTGCCGCCTGCCTGTCGGCCTATGCCCGCCAGCTCCTGGAGGTGAACCTGCGTCCGCTGATGCCAACCGATCGCCGCCTACTGCTGCGGCCGGTGCTGCCGGAGGGTCGCCGCCTGGCGGAGCGCACCAGCAATGCGGCCTTTGGGGTGGTGGAGGGGTTGGCGTTGATCGGCACCCAGGCGGAGGTGCAGGCCAGCGCCGATCCCAACCAGCTGCAGCACACCCTGGCCCAGCTGGCGGAGCGGCTGGCGGCCCCGGCGTTCGCGGGCGACCTGATCCTGGTGCTAGGGGAGAACGGCCTCGATCTGGCACCGCAGCTGGGCCTGCCCCCGGAGCTGCTGCTGAAGGTGGGCAACTGGGTGGGGCCGGTGCTGGTGGCGGCCGCCCAGGGGGGCGTGCGCCGGCTGTTGCTGTTCGGCTACCAGGGCAAATTGATCAAACTGGCCGGTGGCATCTTCCACACCCATCACCATCTGGCCGATGGCCGGGCCGAGGTGCTCACCGCCCTGGCGGCCCTGGAGGGTCTGGCCGGGGAGCGGTTGGCGGCCCTGCATGGCGCCGCCACGGTGGAGGCGGCCCTGGCCGACCTGCAGGCGGCGGACCCGGAGCTGGCGAGCCGGCTGCGGCGACGGCTGGCGGTCACGATCGAGGCGCGAACGGCGGCCTACCTGGCCCGCCATGGAACCAGCCCCATGGCGGTGGGAGCGGTGCTGTTTGATCGCAGCCGCAGGATCTGCGCCCAGGGCCCCCTGGGGGGAGTGCTGCTGGAGGCCTGGCTACCCCGTTCCCCAGGCGGTTGAGCTTCAGGGCGCCTCCTAGGCTGGCCTTGGCCTTCGGGCCCGCGCTGCCCGCCCCCCGGTTGTTCGCCCCATGACCGCCATGCCGCCCACCGCCAACGCTGGCCTGGCCCCCGAGGCGAGCCCCATGGCGGCGGTCCCGGCTCAGGGACGCAAGCCGGCGATTGTCATCCTCGATTTCGGCTCCCAATATTCCGAGCTCATCGCCCGCCGGGTCCGCGAAACCGAGGTGTTCTCCCTGGTGATGGGCTACGCCACCACCGCAGAGGAGCTGCGGGCCCTGGCCCCCAGGGGGATCATCCTCAGTGGAGGCCCCAGTTCCGTATATGAGGAGGGGGCACCCGTGTGCGACCCGGCCCTATGGGAGCTGGGCATCCCGGTGCTGGGCGTCTGCTACGGCATGCAGCTGATGGTCCAACAGCTGGGGGGCGCCGTGGTGGCGGCCGGACGGGCCGAATACGGCAAGGCCCCCTTGCGGGTGGACGATCCGAGCGATCTCCTCACCAACGTGGAGGACGGCTCCACGATGTGGATGAGCCATGGCGATTCCGTGCAGGCCCTGCCTGAAGGATTCGTGCGCCTCGCCCACACGGACAACACGCCGGAGGCAGTGGTGGCCGATCACGAGCGCCGTTTGTATGGGGTTCAATTTCACCCCGAGGTGGTTCATTCCACCTGTGGCATGGCGCTGATCCGCAATTTTGTTTATCACATCTGCGATTGCCAGCCCGATTGGACCACGGCCACCTTCATTGATGAAGCAATCGCCGACGTGCGGGCCCAGGTGGGCGAGAAGCGTGTGCTGCTGGCCCTCTCGGGGGGCGTGGACTCCTCCACCCTGGCCTTTCTGCTGCATCGCGCCATCGGCGATCAGCTCACCTGCATGTTCATCGACCAGGGCTTCATGCGTAAAGGGGAGCCCGAGTTCCTGGTGGAGTTCTTTGATAAGCGCTTCCACATCAATGTGGAATACATCAATGCGCGGCAGCGCTTCATCTCCAAATTGGACGGCATCACCGATCCGGAGGAGAAGCGCAAACTGATTGGTGCCGAATTCATCCGGGTGTTCGAGGAGGAGAGCAAGCGCCTGGGTCCCTTCGATTACCTGGCCCAGGGAACGCTCTATCCGGATGTGATCGAAAGCGCCGGCACCAACATTGATCCCAAAACCGGTGAACGGGTGGCGGTGAAGATCAAGAGCCACCACAACGTGGGTGGCCTGCCGAAGGATCTGCAGTTCAAGTTGGTGGAACCGCTGCGCCGCCTGTTCAAGGATGAGGTGCGCAAGGTGGGCCGCTGCCTGGGGCTGCCCGAGGAGATCGTGGGCCGCCATCCATTCCCCGGACCCGGCCTGGCGATCCGGATTCTGGGGGAGGTCACCGATGAGAATCTCAATATCCTCCGCGATGCCGATCTGATCGTGCGCGAGGAGGTGCGCGATGCGGGGCTTTACCACGACATCTGGCAGGCCTTCGCCGTGTTGCTGCCGGTGCGCAGCGTTGGCGTGATGGGGGACAAGCGCACCTACGCCTATCCCATCGTGCTGCGCTGCGTGTCCTCCGAGGACGGCATGACCGCCGATTGGTCCCGGCTGCCCTACGACCTGTTGGAGCAGATATCCACCCGCATTGTCAATGAAGTCAAGGGGGTGAATCGGGTGGTGTATGACATCACCAGCAAACCCCCCGGCACGATCGAGTGGGAATAGGTCGGGGCACGACGGGCTTGGCTTGCCCCTTGCCCAACCGTTGAACGACGCCAACGGCACGGCGGGCACACTCAACATCCACCGTCATCCCATCGAGATCAAGACGTTCCCACAAGGCGTCCAAGGGCTCGAGACAACCGCGGTCATGGGCCACCACCAGCAGTTCTTGGAGGCTGCCTGCGGAGATCAGCAGTGTTTGGGGCTTCAACAGTCGCCGTAACAGCTCCTACCAGCCAGACCCATGTTGAAGAATGGCCAGAAGCACCGAGGTGTCAAGAATCAAGCTGGCCGCCCCCGATCGTCGTAGAGCGCATCAGCGGCGAAGGGTTGGGCCCGACCGCGGGCCTATTGCTGCAGCGAGGCAAGATCGTCGCTCAGGCGCCGCTGACGGCGCACAATTTCGATGGTCCTTCGCCCCGTGAGGGCAGGGAGTTACGCCAGCAAGGCGTCCACTTGGGGCTTTTCAGGCTGACTGGTATTCACTCCTCCACCGGCAGAATGTGATTCTGCCGGCGATGGGCAGAGGCAAGACTTGGCTCCCCCAACCCGTCGCAGAATCCGTCCCCCCACGGGGGGCTCACCCCAACTCCCCCATCCGCCCCCGCACCAGCTCCGCCTGGGCCTGGGCTTCCACCAGGTTGGCCTGGCATTCGGCCACCACCTCCGGCGGCGCCTTGCCGGCGAAGTTGGGGTTGGCGAGGCGGCCCTGCAGGCCGGCGATCTCCTTGTCGACTTTGGCTAAATCTTTCTGCAAACGCTGCCGCAGGGCATCGAGGCTCTGCTGGGGCACGGAGAGGCCCACCTGGGCGTCGCTATCCACGAGTCCCAGCAGCTGGCCGGAGGTGGGCTCGGCCTCCCAATGGAGGTCGGAGGCACCCACCAGACGGCCGATCTTCTCCTGGTTGGCCACCACAAAAGCCTGACGATCGGCGGTAGGCGTGTGAATGCCGATCGACAACTTCTCGGAGGGTTTCACCCCCGACAGGGCCCGCAGGTTGCGGATGGCACGCACAGCATCGATGCCGAACTGGAAGGCATTTTCGTGGGCGGGATCGAGCCAAGCCAGATCGGGCTGGGGCCAGCGCTGCAGGGCCAGAAATTCAGTGGCTTCGGCGCCGGTGACGGCATGCCATAGGTCTTCGCTGAGGTGGGGCATGAGGGGGTGGAGCATCACCAGCAGGGCCTCCAGGCTGCGGGCCAACACCCGGCGGGCGGCGGTCTGACTCACCGCATCGTCGCCGAAGAGGCGGGGTTTGGCCCATTCGATGTACTGATCGCAGAGGTCATTCCAGGCGAATTCATAGAGCAGCTTGGCGGCCTCGCCGAGGCGATAGCTGCCATACAACTCGGCGCATTGACCACTGGTGCGCACCAGGCGCGAGAGGATCCAGCGGTCTTCGCTCGCCAGTTCGGCCAGCACCGGTTCACCGAGGGTTGCCGGCGTCTCCCCCCCCAGGTTCATCAACGCAAACCGGGTGGCATTGAACAGCTTGTTGGCGAAGTTGCGGGCGGCCTCCACGGTGGCGGAGGTGTCGGACTTCCGGTCGTAGTCGAGGCGGATGTCCTGGCCGGCGCCGGCCACCTCGCGCACCAGAGCGAAGCGCAGGGCATCGGCGCCGTAGCGCTCGATCAGCAGCACGGGATCGATGCCATTGCCGGCCGATTTGCTCATCTTGCGGTTGTTCTCATCCCGCACCAGGCCGTGGATGTACACATCCCGGAACGGTGCTCCGGCCTCCGGCAGGAAGGCGCCGGCCAGCATCGTCATCCGGGCCACCCAGAAAAAGATGATGTCGAAACCGGTCACCAGCACGCTGGTGGGATACCAGGTGGCCAGATCGGCGGGCTCCTGGCCGCCCTCCCCCGGCCAGCCGAGGGTGGAGAAAGGCCAGAGGCCGCTGGAGAACCAGGTGTCGAGCACATCCGGGTCCTGCTCCAGCTGGGCGTCCGCGCCGAACTGCGCGTCGGCCTGGGCCCTTGCCTCCTGCTCCGTGCGGGCCACCAAATAGGGCGTGGCCTCGGTGATCACCCCTCCGGTTTCACTCACCACAAACCAGGCGGGGATGCGGTGGCCCCACCAGAGCTGGCGGCTGATGCACCAGTCGCGAATGTCAGTGAGCCAATCGCGGTACACCTTGCTCCAGCGCTCCGGCACAAAGCGGGGCTCGGGGCCTGAGGGGTGATC
>Ga0209597_1001239_pt1 | contig 16761 bp, 19 predicted proteins | sample M_140625_MF_Meta_FD_187316 | JGI IMG/M metagenome (GOLD analysis project Ga0209597, IMG submission 187316) | Freshwater microbial communities from Lake Montjoie, Canada to study carbon cycling - M_140625_MF_MetaG (SPAdes) (version 2) | ecosystem: Environmental > Aquatic > Freshwater > Lake... | reverse complement strand
GCTGGCGATCACACCATCTATCCCGACTGTCGTGAGGATTTTCTCAACCCTATGGCCCAGGCCATGGAGTCAGGAACCTACGCCCGCATCAAACTCCTTCGCCCGTTTCTCTCCATGGATAAGACAGCCATTGTGCGGCGGGGGACTGAACTGAAAGTCGACTACGCACGGACGTGGTCCTGTTACAAAGGCGGTCTGCTCCACTGCGGCACCTGCGGAACCTGCATCGAACGCCGGGAAGCCTTCCTGCTGGCAGGCGTTCCCGATCCCACCCCCTACGTCACCACCCCACCCCTACCGCCCAAACCTGTTTCATTAGCCTAATCCCATGCGGATTGCGGAAATCTTCCACTCGATTCAGGGAGAGGGCCTCCTGGCCGGAGTTCCCTCCATCTTTATCCGCACCTCCGGCTGCAACCTGCGCTGTCACTGGTGCGACACTCCCTACGCCTCTTGGAAACCAGAAGGACCAGAGATGTCTATCGAAGAGATTCTTAAAAAGATCTCGGGGTGGGACTGTAATCACATCGTTCTGACAGGTGGAGAACCCATGATTGCCCCCGATCTACCCGAACTTGCGACCGCTTTGAAAAAACAGAAAAAGCACATCACCATCGAAACCGCCGGCACTGTCCTTCCCAGCAGCATCCCCTGCGATTTGGCCTCAATCAGCCCCAAGCTATCCAACTCCACCCCTCCCCCCGAACGGGACCAAGCTTGGACAAAAAAACACGAAGCAACCCGCCTACAACCCGAAGTGATTACCGAATGGATTCGAAAATATCCTTTTCAATTAAAATTTGTCGTCTCATCCGAAAACGATCTGGCCGAAATCAAATCTCTCCTTTTAAACCTCCCGCCTGTCCCCTTCCACCAAATCCTCCTTATGCCCGAGGGTATAGATGTAAAAACACTCGCCACCCGCTCTCCTTGGCTTGTTGAAATCTGCAAACGCGAAGGCTTCCGCTTCTGTCCCCGCCTGCAAATTGAGCTTTTTGGCCATACGCGTGGGACATAGCGCATTGCTTTTTAGGATCGTCAGTTCAAACACTGAATTCTCATGTTAGGTACGGACGCGTGTCCCCACGCGTCCTAGGACGTCTCGGAGAGCCGCCCGTACCCAAGATGCATTACGCTATTTTCACAATCCGCCCGCTCTGGCTACCCGTTTCCGCTGCAACCAACTCCATAATGGGAGCAACCACCTCCTCCGCCTTCTTGCCCCCCTTATGCATCTCGGTATCTAGAAACGGCGGTTCCACCGCGTTGATGATTACATCCACCCCTTTCAACTCATAGCCCACCGCCTTGGTCAACGAATCCAAAGCACACTTCGAGGCACAGTACGCCGATGCCTTAGGCAAATGTTTGATCGGGGCACTGATGTTCAAAATCCGCCCAAATCCACGCTGAATCATTCCCGGCAAAATTGCCCTCATCAGCAGATATGGTCCCCGTACATTGGTCGCCATAATTTTATCCCACTCCTCAACCGGAAGATCCTGTACCGCTTTTAATCCAGTAATGATCCCAGCATTGTTGATTAAGATTCCAATCGGTCCAACCTTCTCCGACATCTTCAGCCCTTTCTCGACCGATTTCACATCCGTCACGTCCATCTCCACCGCCACCCCCAACCCTCCAACCTTCGTCACCTCTTCGGCTGTTTGATCAATCCTGTCCTTTCTCCTACCCGCGCAGATCACCTTCGCCCCACCCTGCCCCGCCGCCAAAGCCAAGGCCTTTCCTAGCCCAGACCCTGCACCTGTAATCAACACGACCTTATCTTTTAAATTCATATCTTTTTAAAATCCTACTTAGATATTTGCTAAGTTACTGCGTTTTCGTCGCTTCGCCACTTTCCGATGGAGGATTTGTATTCGTTACCGCAGGTGGGACCACCGCTGCAGCGATTTGCGGATACGGCCACAAAACAAATTCACTTCGGTCAAACCACATTCCAGACGGCATAATCAGTGCCGACCCTGCCCACTCCGCCCCTATCTTGGACCGCACCGGAAAATACCCAGTCGTTCCTAATAAAGCCGCCTGTTGAGGTGCCGCTAAAAGAAACTCTAAAAATCGAAATGCCATCTCTTTTCTTGAGGAATCCTCCCTCACCCCCATTACCTCGAAATCCACCACCGTCCCCGTTCCCGAAACCGACCAGCGAATCAATCCCCCACCTGCCTGCGGCTCTAGTACTAACCGCCACGACGGAAGATACGTCAACTGGATCCTCCCATCTCTCAACCCTTCCCAACACTCAACTTCTGAACCCAACCGCCCGGCCAAGGCCGCTTCCGCTTGCTGTCGCGCCAATTGCTGAACTCCCTCCCCTCCCAGATTGATCGGCTTTCCTTGCGATTTCAACCAGATCGCCCCCAGCAAATCGGCGTCATTGGGAAATAAACTTTGCGGTTCACTCCACCAGCGCGCTGGGGCAGCCAAAGCAAGCTTGTGAGGCGTCCCTGGCGCAACTTTTTTCATAAAGAACCAAGGGCTTACTCTCCAAGGCCGGCTTTTAACACCCGTGGGGTCGAAAGCTTGTCCTTGGAATACAGGATTGATTCCGTCCAGAGGCACCCGTCCTGTAAGATCAGCCCAAGAAAATATCTGGCTCAAAGGTTGGAAAGTCCGTGCCTTGATCAAGTACACATCTCCGTCCGACGGCCAGAATCCGTCTGAACCCCTTTCTAAAACCCGTAAATCTATCTTTGGGTTTCCCACTCCACTCGAAAAGGTATCCAGCCACAAAGCAGGGATCGCAGGTCCCTCTTGATAAACCACTAGTTTGGATGGAAGCTGAAAAATCGACGGAGCCGATGGTGCCGGCAAACGTTCAGGCTCCCCTCCATCCGATGCAAATTTTTGGCCTAGCCCGAAACCGATAGCGAGTGCCACTAGTAGCCCCAGCCCAATCAGCCCAGGGGTACGCGACTCAGGCCTATTTTCTGTTGGTTCCACGGCAACTACCTTCTCTGAAAAGTTGTTTGTGGGAAAGCCACAAGGTTGTCTCAATCAGCACTTCTGCCCATAATCTCGTGATGGAAAAATCTGCTCGAAAGATCGATCTCTGGATGGAGCAACTGAGGCGGATGCGCGAGATGCAGTACGCCTACCACAAAAAGTTCTTCCACGGTCTCTACCTCTTTCTCGTTCTCGTGATCGGCTGCCTTCTTTGGGACAGCCCCGTGTCCCTCGCCCTTGTTCCCCTGCTCGTTATCACCGCTGGAACCCAGTCCTGTTTTTATCTCCACTTTGTCGACTTCGCCCGCATCCACGCCCGCTTTGTCGAACAGCGCCTCAACAAAGTTTTAGGCAAAGACACTTTGATCGGCTCCGAAATCGAGGATCTCTACTTCTATCCTATCGATGCCCCCAAGATCGGCGGCTTTGTTCCCTCTGCCCCGCTCCGCTTCTTTAGCTTCTTTACCCTACACTGGACTCTCCTCTGGCTTGGCCTAGCCGCCTTTGCTCTCTGGCGCCTTCTCCCTATAATGGGCCCCTGTGGCCATCACTACCTGTGGCTACTCGGCCTCTGGGCCGCTCTGAACTTTATCTACCTCGCCTGGTTTTTTTATCGCAAACAGGCCTCCAGCGCTGTGGGGCAATATCTGGAAAAGGCCCGTTAAGTCCTTTGGCTTACGCATTCGACCTTCGGCTCCTTTTTCCCTAGCGTGAGTTAGTGAACCAACTACGGCGCGTTCTGGCCTTTGGCCTCCCCTTTTTACGCCCCTATCGAACCCGCTTCCTCGCAGCAGTTGGGTTGGCCTTATTTTTCGGAATCAGCAATGGTGCTTTCGTTCTTGCGACCAAGACTCTTTTTGAAAGATTGAGCCCCTCTCCTGTCGTAGTAGGCCAAGTCGATCCCCAGTCTCTGGCTACACGTTTTTCTCACGAATTTGCCGAAATCATGGAACAAGTTCTGCCCCGCTCAGGACAACCCATCACTCCACTTCAAATCGCTGGTGCCGTTCTGTTTTTGCCCCTGCTGATGCTCCTACGCTCCGGCACAAGCTATCTCAGTGCCTACTGTATGTCCTGGGTCAGCACCCGAGTCGTTCGTGACATGCAACTCCGAGTCCTCGAAAAGCTCCACTCCCTCTCTTTGGACTACTTCAACAATTCTACCCTTGGCGATCTCACAACCCACATCTCTGGCGATACCCGCCGCATTTTCGATGCTATGAATAACGGCTTCAGCGATCTCATCAAGGAACCCATCACCCTTCTCAGTATTTTGGCGGGCATGGTTATGATCGATGCCAAGTTAACCCTAGCCGCAATCGTCATTCTCCCCTTAGTCACTCTTCCCATCCTCATCGTCGGAAATCGATTAAAGCAAATTGCCCGCAAATCCATCTCCGTCGGCATCAGCCAAGGCAGTGGCTTGATCGAAGCTCTTTCCGGCATCCGCCTGATCAAGGCCTACGGACTTGAGAAGTTTCAACTCGACCGTTACCGAGACGAAAGTCTGAAGCTGGTCAATCTCGAGGTCAAAAAAACCCAAGCGGGTAAACTGGTCAATCCCGTAATCGAAGTCATCAGCACGCTTGGACTGGGAGTATTCATTATTGTGGTTTTCGCAACGAATCAGTCGGTCTCAGATTTTGTAGGTTTTCTTACAGGCTTAATCATGCTTCCCAGCCCTGTTAAACGTCTTGCCCAGATGCACGTCGATCTTGTCTCCGCTACCATCAGTTGTGATCGACTGAAAATGTTCCTTTCATTGAATCCGAGCGTTGAAGAGCCAACTGCACCCGCTCCACTTCTTCCTCTTTCAAAAGGTCTACACCTCGAAAAGGTTTATCTCGATTACGGTCACGACCATGTCTTGAAGGGAATTTCCCTGAAAATTCCTAAAGGTTTTAAACTCGGCATTGCTGGAGCCAGTGGCTCCGGGAAGAGCAGTCTCATCAATCTGCTCCCCCGTTTTTACCAGCCCACCTCGGGTCATATTCGTTGGGACGATCGAGATCTTCGCACAATTCACTCTCGTGATCTTCGCTCCCAAATCGCTTTGGTCAGCCAGGATGTAGTCCTTTTTGACGCATCGGTTGCGGAGAACATCGGCCTGGGGCGATTAGGGGCCACCCGCCCTGAAATAGAGGAGGCGGCTCGGAAAGCTTTTGCCTACGACTTTATCAAAGCTCTTCCCAATGGCTACGAAACGCGGGTGGGTGAGAGAGGCGTTATGCTTTCGGGCGGCCAAAAGGCTCGGATCAGCCTAGCCCGTGCGTTTTTACGGAACGCCCCTATCCTCATCCTCGACGAAGCCACCGCCGCCCTGGATGCCGACTCGGAAACGGAAGTTCAAAAAACAATCGACCAGCTTGAAGAGGGTCGCACCGTTCTCTGCATCGCCCATCGTCTTTCTACTCTTTCCAATATGGATGAGATCATTGTTCTTGAATCAGGTCGGATCGCGGAACGCGGAACCTTCTCTGCCCTGATCGCAAAAAAAGGTCTTTTCGCTGGGATGGCCGCCCAACAAGGCATCAGCTCCAACTAACCTCTGATGGATATCTCGATCGTCACGCCGGTCTTTAATTCAGTCCGTTGGATCGACCTCTGTCTCCAGTCGGTTCGTCACGCCCTCAAAGAACGAAACTACGAACATATCGTGGTGGATGGTGGTAGTACCGATGGAACTCTGGAATACCTGAAGCAGCACAAAGATATCCGCCTCATTCCAGGACCCGACAAGGGCATGTACGATGCCCTCAACAAGGGCATGGCTACCGCACGTGGCCGCATCCTCGGCCACTTAAACGCCGACGAGCAGTACGACCGCGCGGGCCTAGATCTCGCTCTGGAAAAGCTAAAGCAATCTGGTGCCGATGCCGTTTTCGGCCCCACCATCATGCTCGATGAGCATCTCAACTTCCTCTACCTGTTCAACCAAATCACCATCCCGCGTCCTATCGATGCCGACTGGCACATGCCTGTCCAAACCTGCTCATTTCTTTTTCGCCGAGAGATCTGGAAACGTTGCCCCTACCCAGCTGAGTACCGCGTAGTGGGCGATCATGTCTGGTTCCGCAGTCAGATGAAGCTTGGCCTCAAGCTTGTTTCCGTCCGGAAGCCCATCGGACTTTTCACCTGGCACCAAGACGACATCGCCAAACGACTCGGCTCTCATGGAGAAAGCGCCTTGGCCAACTTAGACCGCAAAACGCTTCGAATGCGCGCCGCCAAAGCCGGGTTCCGCCTCAAGCACATCCTGGAAGGCGGCCTCATTCCCCCTTGCAAACTCCGATTTGAACTCTTTACCGACGATTCCCCAAGCAAGACCCAGCTTGTTTCATTTCCCCGCTTGGGTCTTTGATTCGCCCGCACCATCTTTGGGCAGGAGGATTCCTCCTTCAGGCCGCAGGAGAGCCTCCGCTACTAATCGATGGCCTTCTTCGTTCCAATGCGCGTCGTTCTTCCAGTAGTACTTCTGAATAATTTCTTCTGCCGGCGCCTGGTTTACAAAAACCGGAAATAAGCTGATGAATTGCACTCCGTTTTCCTTGGCCCAACTCGCCCACTCTGTCTCAGCTCGGGAGGGTTTACTGCCTGCCTTCACCTGTTGAGGCCATGGATACACCACTAAGGTCACTGGCACATTGCGGGCCTTAAGATCCAAGGCCAGACGAGTCATTTCAGCCTTAATCTTGACAAGGCCCTTCTCCACCAGATCTTGGTGCTGCCCCCGGTAATCAGGCCAATTATAAGCCCAATCGGGGATGGCATCATATTCCGTGACCCCAGTGGAGCTGGCGTGACGCCGCCACTGCAGACGAACATTCCGAACAATCGCACCAAGGATCACAAAGTTTTTCTCCACATGGTTTTCCAACCACCCGCAGACCTCATCCGCACGACGAAGCCGGCCTGCCTTTTCATGAAATGGCCCGTAAGGAATCTCCCGCACCTTGCCCTCGCGATCCTCTTCATAATAAAAAATGTCTTTGAGATCGGAGATATCGAGACACAGAACCACCCTGTCCACCCGAAGCCCCCTCTCCCCAAGGAGTTGCCGGAGCTTTATGCGCTCGGTGATGGGGCAATAAGATGCAACCCCAGCATTGAGAACCTCAATGTTGTGGGATTTCATTTCTTCAGCCACCCGACCGACAAAAGTCTTATTCCAGGGAATGGGCCCTCCCTCGGTGAAAGAATCTCCGATAAAAAGAATCCGTGGATGATCTGCCTCCAGGGAAACTTCCCTGATTTTTTCATCCCTCAATCCCAAAGAGTTACTGAAATACTTTGCGGAATAAGGTCCGTAGGTATCCACCCCCTCCGAATTCGGTTTGATCCCATGATGAAAATTCTCGTCCGCCTGCCGCAAGGGATGCGTGTCCAGAAAAGGTTTCTTCCAGAATTTGAGATAAATCTGCCGGACACCATAATCCAAGCCCAATGCAAGGGTGAAACCAAACACCAATGCCAAGATCTTGAAAAATGGGCGGGTTGATTTCAATCGCAACTTAAATGCCTAACCAAAAATCAAAAAAGCGTGTAAATAAAAGGCGCTGCCCCCGTGCCGCCAGCCAGCAGGAGAGCGCCCATCAAAAGAAACGCCAAGAGAATGGGTAGAAGCCACCACTTCTTATTTTCCTTAAGAAAAATCCAGAATTCGAAGAAAAATCCTCCTCCGACCTTCGCGGCTTGTTCTTCGAAATCCGATGATCCCTTTCGGTTCATTAACTTTGTCTAAGATAGCTTCCAGGATCTGTTTTGCCAGTCGGACTTTTCCAGGTGGATTGTCCTGAGGGAAACTTGATGCCGAGTGGGTCATGACCGGTAACCCTCAAAGCCAAACCGATGGGAGTAACCACCCCGAAGTAAATGAAGCCTAACAGTAAGTGTGAAACCACCCAGCCAATCGGATAGGTCAGAAGAATCAGGCCGACAAATACGGGGCGGATGATTGGAGGGAAGGCCAGACCAGCAATGGAGATGACGCCTGCAACGATCCACCCCATCTCGACGTCATGCCAATGGCCCGTCTTTCGGGCAATTGACCAACCCACTAAGGCACAAAAGGCCGGAAACCAGATTCCGGCAAATTGCCGAAGCTGTTTTCGCTCGGGATTCCACTGAATGCTTATCACTTGGATGCTCCCATGATGAAATCATCCTTATCCATGTTTGATGAAGATAAAGGCATCAGATTCATCTAATCTAATTCAAAGCCTTTTAAATAGTCGGCACGGGCGGAAGTGCTGGCAGCTTCATTCTCTTCCTTGAGCAGAAGAAAGTTTCCAATTACGAGCGCGTCCATGTCGGTATTGAGAAAACAGCGGTAGGCCTCCTCTGCGGTGCAGACAATCGGCTCCCCCCTCACATTAAAACTCGTGTTAATGATGACTGGAGATCCTGTCTTTCTTTCAAATGCCTCTAAGAGCTTCCGGTACCGCGTTCCCAACCCTACCGTCTGCATTCGAGCCGAATAATCCACATGCGTGATGGCCGGCAAACTGGATCTCCTCTCCTTCACCCGATCCAATCCTATCTTTCCGTTGCTGGATGATTTTTCCCTGTGCTTTTCTAAAACTGGTGCGACCAGCAACATGTAAGGACTGCGATGTTTTGGGTCGATTTGGAACCAGTCAGCCGCCTTCTCTTCCATCACGGAAGGCGCAAAGGGGCGGAAAGACTCCCGAAACTTGATCTTCACATTCATCTGTGTCTGCATCTTTTCGCTTCGGGCATCCCCTAAAATGCTTCTGCCCCCCAGAGCCCGCGGTCCAAACTCCATTCTTCCATTTACCCATCCCACCACTTTCTCAGATGCAATCAGGCCAGCCACCTCGTCACACAGTTTCGTCTCATCCGGGATATAACGGAACTTTGCCCCCTCCTTTTCAAGAAAAGCCCGGGTGGACTGATCCTGCGGCTCCGGTCCGAGATAAGATCCTTGCATGGAATCCTCCGCCTTAGCAGAGCGCGGCTTTTCGAGGAGTTGATGCCAGGTGAAGAGTGCGGCTCCCAAGGCTCCGCCGGCGTCCCCCGATGCCGGCTGAACCCAGATATCCTCAAAGGGCCCCTCCCGCAAAAGCTTTCCGTTCCCCACACAGTTAAGGGCCACGCCCCCCGCCAGACAAAGATGTTTCATCCCCGTCAACTGATGCGCATGCCGTGCCATCTTTAGGATAATCTCCTCGGTGACCACCTGGACGGAAGCAGCAAGATCCATCTCCCTCTTCTCAATCGGAGACTCCTTCTTTCGGGGCGACCCGCCAAAAAGTCCATCAAACTTTTTCGATGTCATCGTCAGACCCCCTGCATAGTTGAAGTAGGACTGATCCATCCAAATCGACCCGTCGTCAAAGATCCTCACTAAGTACTTTCGGATTATGTCCGCATAGACTGGCTCGCCATAGGGGGCTAGCCCCATCAGCTTGTATTCACCGGAATTGACCTTGAAACCGCAGAAGTAAGTGAAGGCAGAATAAAGAAGCCCCAGAGAATGTGGAAAATGAAGTTCCTTGAGCAATTCAATCCGATTCCCCCGCCCCACCCCAATACTGGCTGTGGCCCACTCCCCCACCCCATCCATCGTCAGGATGGCAGCATCCTGAAACGGTGAAGGAAAAAAGGCGCTGGCTGCATGCGACTCGTGGTGGCTTGGGTAAACAAACGCCTTTTTATAACCAGGTAGTTGATCCCGCATCCTCTTTGCTAAAAATAATTTATCCTTCAACCAAACCGGTACGGCCCGCAAAAACGAAGGAAAACCGGCAGGAGCCAGTGCAAGATACGTCTCCAGCAATCGGTCAAATTTCCGCAGCGGTTTTTCGTAAAAGGCGACATAGTCGAGATCGGCTGCCTTGATCCCGGCCTCTTTCAAACAGTATTCGACCGCCTTCGCCGGAAAGGCCTCATCATGCTTCTTGCGAGTGAATCTCTCCTCTTGAGCCGCCGCAACAATCTTTCCATCCGCCACAAGCGCAGCGGCGGAATCATGATAAAAAGCGGATATGCCCAAAACTTTCATAGCCATTTCTCTAGATGCTTTTTCTCGCTAAGGAGATGCTAATCTTTCCATAATCCGGGGCACGAGAGCTTTGGCCACGAGGTTATTTCCCTCGTTATTCCAATGAAAATCTCCCGGAATGAAATACTTTCTGTAGGTCTCTTCGGGCCGTGTGCCCTTTTCGGTAAATTCAGATGAAACGTCTGCCAAAGCCACGCTATTCTTCCGAGCAAACTCTTTCCAATAGCTCGTATGCTCATTTTCCAGCCAACCATGCGCCATCATGATTGGGTAAGGGTAAGTGACCAGAAGGACGCAAAAGCCATGCTTGCGCCCCATCTTCAGAATCCGCTCGACGGCCTGCCCCTCCTGCATCAAGCCATCCCTTAACCAGGTTTTTGCTTCCGGCTTTTGCAACCACTGCAGCTTCCAGATGTTTCCTTCCTGCGCCACCTCCCAATCGGAGAGAGCCTGTTTTTTAGAAAAAAGAAACTGATGAAGAGTGGTCACCGCCTGAACTGTGAGACTGTACGCGTACCATTTCAGCTTAAAAAACCTCGGCTTGTTGGAGGGTTTCATCTTTTGGCGACCCTCGATAAAATCTTTGTACTCGTGCGTCACCTCCCAAGCGTCACTAGCGTCGATGAGGACGACTGCGATGTTCCATCGGACACCCGAATCCAAAAGCTTTCGCATCCATTTTTCTGTAAGGGAAGGACAGTAACTCGCGACCCCAAATCCCAAAACCTCGATCCCCTTAGTCCCCACCATCTCCTGAAGGTGGCCAGGCATGCTCTGCTCGTAGGGCAATCCCCATCCCTCTGCAAAGGAGTCCCCAAAAACCGCAACCCGCGGACGATCCCCCACTCTGGAAACTTCCCGGCAGGAGGCATCCTTCCCCCCGAGTGAGTTGATATACATCATCCTCCGGAACGAGCCGTACTGCTCTATTTGACTCTGTAAGGGGCGAAACCCGTGATGCGTGATAGGATCCTTGGTACGCACCCAAGGTTCAGTGCGGGTCTTCCTCCATGCCACCACTGCCCCCCCGGACAAATCCAGCACACCCCAAAGAATGAAAACAAAAAGAAGTTTTTTCCTGATGCTCATGGGCGTGGGGCAAGAAGCCGGAGGCTCTCGTCACCTCGGTCGCTGGTCAAGGACACCTTCCCGGCTTGCCGGTCGGGGGAACGGATGCCACGGCTTGGCCACCAGGATTGAACCTCCTGAAGTTTTGAAGAGGATCGGATCCACACCCAACTTTGTCCCAAAAACTCAGCCGGAATTATTTTTAAAACCTCAGCCAGATAGGCTTTCTGATCAAAGAAAAACCATGGAACTCCTGGAGACTTGGCACCGGAGAGATACACCCAGCCACAGAGGCTATCTACTCCGATGATGGGCGTTCCTGCCTGAAACCCTTCTTTGCGAAGGACATGATCAATGGCCTCGATTTGAGCGAATGTCTTTGGATCGACCTTTAGGCGTCCAGCCTCGGGCCCGACTTTCACTGTTTCTGTTTGCTCAAATACAGATCCCACCCTGTACATTCCCAAAAGAGCTGAGGAAACACGGCTTGCTTGGATCAGGCATAGCCCGGCCAAAGAAACTGCTGCAACCGATCGAATGGAAGCGGCAGGGAGCGAGCCCAATATCAAAATCCCTGAAGCCAAAAAAAAGACTGTTCCCTGACCGGCATAATCCGCAATCGAAGTATTGGTTCCGATCCCGCAAAGAAACGGCGTCATAATCAGTGCCCATAAGAGCAGGCCTGAAATTTTTTTTTCTATCTCTTTATCATTCCTCGCCCTAGCGGCGGCAGACTTCTGGCCAACCGCCCATGCCGCCCATGCAACGCCGAAAAGCCAACACCCCGCCAACACCGACTCCTTCCCAAACTGCTCAATTCCTCCACGCCACCATCCCCGCAAAGCACCCAAGGAAAGGCCTGCCGCAAAAAGAATAGTCGCGATTTTTGTTGTAGTCCACTTCTCGGGATTTCGTCTGCTCAACCACCAGCAAATAAAAATTGCTGGAAGCAGCCAAACAAAAGCCCGAAATACTCGGTACAAATAATAAAAAATCTCCCACCCGTATTTTGGGACAATGAACCATCCGTGCGACCCAGTCGTTTCGGCAATGAGAATGCCCGCTCGGACCGTATCCCAGATTCCTGCCGCTCCTGCGTAGATGGCAAAAATTCCGCTACCTACAAGCATGGTGGACAAAGCCACGATCCATTCACGCCGTTTGGGTCCTACGGATATTTCCCTGAGGCTAAACGAGATCCCCGCAAACATTGCCAACAGCACGAGAGCCGCCCCCCATTTGCCCAAGACTGCGATCGCAAGGCCGACCCCAAGCTCAAAAGGCCCAACGCCGGAGATTCCGCTTCGCAGCCAGCCCGACCACGCCAGTATCGCCCCGACCAAAATCATCCAATTGTAACAGGGGGTTCGCATCCCCGCGCTGAAGCAGGTCATGGCTGCCACCATCAGCGCGGGGGTACAGAAATCCGCTACGGCCGACTTTCCCTGTCCTGCACGGAGACGCACTGCCCCAGCCAAACGCCATGCCGCAAATAATAGGACCCCATACCCAATCCATCGCAACCCCACTACCGTTGAACACCCCAAAAGGTAAAGAGGCCGCAAAAGAAAACCGTGAAAGGTGCCGTGCCCCCAGGTATTCCATGGATCCAAGGCGATGAGCAGGTAACTCGCCTCATCCGTCATTTCCAAACCGCGATTCGCCGCCCAAAGATGACAACCCAAAGATGTCGCGAGAGCCGTCCAGCAGGCAAGAATGGCAAAATTCATGGAATCAGAGTCAGGATCCGATACAGGGCATCAACAGGGGTTTCTCCCTAATAAAATCCCAAAACGCTTCGAAGGCGCGAACCGGCGCAAAATGCCTGCGGTCGCCTTCGCCTAAAGCAGAAGCCTTTCGCGGTTTATGCAAACCCCCCAGGTTTTCAAGATCATCGGGTACAAAACGCATCAGTCGATTTACTCCAAGAAATGTCGGCGGAAACACTCCATCGCGAAGGCCGGAGTGCAGATTTCCTGATAAAGACTGGATGCAGGCGTGGGGCTTTTTGCGAATCCACCAAGAATTTTTCGCAAGGAGGTAGCATCCTGATAACGGAAATGTCCATCGCCCAAAGCCTCAAGATGAAAACTCTCCGGCGATCCATCCCAGGTGATCACTGGCTTGCCCATGCAGGCAAATTCTGCCACAGCCAAACCAAAAGTCTCTCCGCGATAGCGAGCATGTATCATTCCATCGCAGGCCTCAAGGAATTCGCTTTTTTCACCTGGATCTACCGTGGCAGGAAGAAATCGGATTCGCTCCATCCCTTGGGGCAAAGCAAAAGGCTCAGTTCCCAAGAAAAGAAACCAAAGATCCTTTCTCCTCTGAACTGCGCAAAGGATCTCGGCCCGAGCAAACGAAAGATCAAAGGAGTCGCCCCCGCCATGCCTCCCCAACACCACTGCATCTTTGGGAATGGCCAACTCGGACCGAATATCCCTGGCCGCTGGCGATAAATCAACAATATGAGGCACCCACGGAGTCCGACCCAGACTCATCACCCGACTGAGCCAAGGGGAAACATAGGCGTATCGATCCCCGTGGAAGTCGGACTCGGGAAAGATGGCGTGAACCGCTGTCTTCGTCCCAGACGGAACGATACCGTCAAAAAAACCATTCTTGATGGTGTAGAGAAGGTCCGCCTTTTCACTTTGTAAAATTTCTTCTGCCTCGCCCCAAGAACGATATTCCATGACATCGAAACGTTGCCGAAAACGCTCTCCCAAAGGGCCGTTGCTCGCAGCCTTATCCTTGGACACAAGGATAACCGACTTTGCCCCAAGAATCTCCTCCGCATGGTGCGCATAGTCATAAAGCGCCACCTCGGTGCCCCGATATCCCCAGTGAGCTGAGTGGAAATAAATTTTCAACGAATAGCCTTTCCATTTAGGGCATAGGAAATTGATCTCGGATATGGGATTTCGGTTGTCGAAATCCCACCTTCCAAATTCCAAATCACGGAAACCACTCGGCTCATATTAGATGCTTTCCAGTCTGTAGTATTCATCATCATGGATAAAGCGGTCGAGGCGGTAGCCCGCCCGATTCATGATCCGAAAGATCCCTGTCCGGGGATCCCGGGCCTGCAGGATCACCCTAAGGGGGCGATCCCCGTCTTCTATCCGACGCACAAGATCGTTAATGGTTTTTTCTCTCCTCGCAGAAACTAGATCCACCTTCTTCCTGGAAATCGATTCCGATCTGGAAAACGGCTGATAAGAGGCTGGCCTGTTTCTTTTAAGAAGTTGGGCCGCAACGGGCCTTTCTTCCAGACTGACCCCTTTCCATCCCGCTTCCTCCAGCCAAACCGCATGACTTCCTGTCACTCCATCCCCAGCATCCAATTCTAAAAAGCTGCCGCCGGCCATTCCTACCCATCCCAGAAGATATTTTTTTTGGATTTCAGCCACAGGATACTTTCCGCTGCCAGTAGCCCCATGATCCAATCCCCGTCTCCGGGCGGGATAGAACGCAGGGAACGTGGCAGGCAAAATCCGGTAAAACCACCGGCGAAGATTCCTTTGATCCCTAATCATACACTTTTATGCACCCCCTCTCTCCTCAAGTCATCTCTCATGCGAATTTTATCCGAATAACGAATCGGGCCCCAAGCTGGGTTGCTGGGGCGAGCGAACGCATAGGCTTTCATAGCAAGGCAATCCAAAACAGCACTTTTCCAACTGGGAAGGCTGGAGAATTTCATTTTATATCCACCTCTTCATTTTTTTTCAGATAGCGGCGGAAAAGTCTCCCGTTCCAAGCGTATTTGATCAGAAACTTCAGATTGCGACGGAAGTTCGGTCGCCAGAAAGAGCGAACAATCGGAAACGCCCAACCCGTCAGCCCCGGAATATGACTTTTGTCATTGCCCTGCACATGTACCGCCGACAATTGCAACCATCCCGACGAGTTCCATATCCGCACCGTCTCACCCACCGCTCTTTGGCAAAGACGATCCGTAGACGCCCTTCCCTGCATATAACTTCCGCCCCATTTACCCGAGTCCACCATTTTCCCATTGGCAGGTTGCGTCACGTCTAGCATCCGAACCCCCTTGGTTTGGACAAAGCGATCGGCGAGGGCCATGTCTTGAATAATCGAACCCCGTTGTCCCCCGGAAGAAATATAGGCATCAAATTCGCTGGCCCATTGCTTCATTACCTTCGGATTCCGATACTGATCCAGAATCCATTCAGCAAACTCCTCTACCAAGCCCGCACGGAAAAAGTGACAGAAGCTGTAAAACAGCGGTGCACCGGCCGCGTCATATCCACGCCATTGCGGCAGCAACAGCTTCACATCCTCAAAAAGCAACATATCGCTGTCCAGGAAGAGAAACTCCCGCAAATCTTGAGTTTTCAGAAAATCCGCCAGCCGGATCCACCGCTCAATGCAACGCCTTTCGTCCTCCAGATTTCCCGGATGAAAATGCCGATACATGGATAGAAACTCCTTCCGCCGTGTGCTCGGCCCAGGATCGAGATGGTGCTCATAATCCATCCCCTCCATCTGGTTGCGACGGTCCCCGAGCAGGAGAATTCGCGCACTGGGATTGCTTTTTCGAGCCTGCCAAATGACAAAAGGCAGATACGGGGAAAAGCCCTCGTGAAAAAAGAGAAGGACTACCCGTTCCCCCCGGGACGGGATTTCCTCACTCGCCATGAATCCGGTCGCGCTTTACCAGACGCCATCTTGTGAAGGGCCAAAACCACTGGCGGCGGGCCGCCGGAATGCCTGGCCTCTCGATTTCCCGGACGAGAAATTCCAAAAGGTGCTGCTCATCGTAAATTTCCGGCACCCGATTGTCCTTGAATGGGGACTCCATCAGCATCCGGGCATAGTCCTCGCGACTGTTTTCCAGGTGCAGGATGTAGTCACAGCATTCGGAGAAATTGCGGAAGTCGGAAACATTCACAAAAGCCTTCGGGTTGAACCACTGCAATGCCCTGGAGTCTCCCCAGTAAATGGGAATGGAATACACCTCGTAAGGATCGGTGAACTTTTCCGTAGTCCACCCCGGCGCGAGACGGTTTTCAAACGCAATATGAAAACGGTATTTTGCCAGAAACTCCATTTTAGCCCGACCCGCTGTTCCGGGAATCTCGAAACCCATGTTGTTCATTGCTCTTCCGCCTGAATCCACTTTCTTGCGTCGGCTCAATTCATGAAAGAAGCGCGTCCGATTGGCCACACTTCGATCCGCATACTTGTGGAGGTAGGAACAGAATCCCCTTTTCTCGTCTAGAACCCGATCCCAATCGAAGTTGGATGACCGCACAAGATCCTTCCCCTTTCGATGAGCCGCAAAGTACGGGAACCAGTAGGTATGAGGGTGATCCACATACGACGAGGTCACCGCCGCATCACACTGGTTCCAATCCGCAGTATATCGCTCCTGCGAGTAGAATATTTTTTTACAGGAGTAAAGTCGGTTGCGATGGCCGTAGTGGGTGAAGACAAGAACGTCTGGAGTATCGACAATCTGGACGTCGTAATGGCGGGCCAGAATGTTGTGCAAAAAGTTGTCATTCTTCTTTTGCACCCCCAAGGCATCCGCAAAATCAAGTCTCAGGACGGGTTTGTTGCCGTTTTCCATAAATTTTTCTAGGGCAAATCCGTCGCGATCTCCAACACTTCCCTCACGACCTCATCTGGCGGAATGTCGTGAAGACAGAAGGCGCGATCATAGCGGCATT
>Ga0209597_1001237_pt1 | contig 16767 bp, 8 predicted proteins | sample M_140625_MF_Meta_FD_187316 | JGI IMG/M metagenome (GOLD analysis project Ga0209597, IMG submission 187316) | Freshwater microbial communities from Lake Montjoie, Canada to study carbon cycling - M_140625_MF_MetaG (SPAdes) (version 2) | ecosystem: Environmental > Aquatic > Freshwater > Lake... | reverse complement strand
GGCGTCGACACCCGCTCGCTCACCAAGAAGCTGCGCTCCGCCGGCGTGATGAAGGCCTGCCTCTCCACCGAAGGCATCACCGACGAAGAAGCCCTCAAGCGCGCCCGCGCCTGGACCGGCACCGTCGGAGCTGACTTCGTCAAGGACGTCACCTGCAAGGCTCCTTACCACTACAACGCCACCGCCGGCGACTGCGAGGCCTTCACCGTCCCGGGAACGCACCTCAACAAGCCCAAGGCCCGCGCCAAGAAGTACCGCATCGCGGCCTACGACTTCGGCGCCAAGACCTCGATCTTCCGTCGCCTCGTCGCCTCCGGCTTCGACGTGCATGTCTTCCCGGCCCGTACGCCCGCTGCCGAAATCCGCGCCTTCAATCCTGATGGCGTGTTCCTTTCCAACGGCCCCGGCGATCCCGCCGCCCTGAAGTATGCCCACGAAGCCGTGGCCGACCTCATCAAGACCTACCCGGTCTTCGGCATCTGCCTTGGTCACCAGATTATCACGCACGCCATCGGTGCCACGACCTACAAGCTGAAGTTCGGCCACCGCGGCGGCAACCAGCCCGTCAAGAACACCGAAGAAGACCGCGTGGCCATCACCGCCCAGAATCATGGCTTCGCCTCGAAGCGCGAGGATCTGGAGCGCTGCGGCGCCATCGTCACCGAGGTGAACCTGAACGACGACACCGTCTCCGGCCTGCGTCTCAAGGATAAGCCGGTCTTCTCCGTCCAGTATCACCCAGAAGCCGGCCCTGGCCCTAACGATGCCGACGTGCTCTTCGATCGGTTCTACGACCTGATTGCCAAGAGTAAGGGCGCTAAATAAGCCCGAAGCCATGGCTGCCCGACTCCTCGCAGCCCTTTGCTTCGCCCTCGGCCTCGCGGGTTGCGCCTCCTTGTCTCCGCGTTCGCCCGAGGAGGCGTTGGCCCGTCTCATCGAAGACGCCGTCTCCGGCCGTTCCTCCTCGGACCAGTATCAGAACGTCGACCCCGTCGATGAGGACACCATCAAGCAGTTCGTCTATGTCGAGGAGTGGCTCGACGTGAACGGCGAATCCGTCGTCGGCGTGCTTCCGGGGGCGATGCCGGTTGAAGGCTCGTTCCGTTTCACGCGCTCCGCCGACGGCCGCTCGACTTATCTGATTTCCTACGGCTGGCCCGGCCCGCAGGTGCGCTCACGCGTCCTGCGCCCGGCGCCTGGCTCGAAGATTATGCTCCTCGGCTGGTCGGATCTGCTTCCCTGGGAGCAGCTCGGTGCCGTCTGCGTCATCACGACGCCACGCGAGATGGCCGACGAAGAGAATCACCCTTGTAAACAGGCGTTCGTCTTCAAGGTCGAGTCGCCCCGCTGAACGGCAGGCTCAGAGCTCGACCTGCATGCCGAGCTCGACCACGCGGCCGGGCGGCAGGTTGAAGTAGGCCGTCGCCGAGAGGGCGTTACGGTTGAGCACTTCGAAGAGCTTTTCCTGAACGGCGTTGAGCGAGAAGCCCGTCGTCGCGCGGACGATCGTCTCGCGGCTGAGGAAGTAGGTCGTCTCCATCGAGTTGGGTGTGATGCCCAGTTCACGGTAGGCCGCTTCAAGCACTGGGAAGACGTCCTGCTTCTCGCGGAAGCCGAACTTACCCGTCACGCTGAGCACCGACGGGAATTCTTCGTGGCTCTCGACCTTGCAGAACTTCGGTCCGCGCGTGTTGAAGCTGATGCGTTCGGACGGAGGCACGATGGCGCGGTCTTCGTCGACCTTGAGGGTCACGACGATGATGTGGTCGTGGAGGGCCTTGTTATGCTTCAGGTTGTGGGCGAGGGCCATCGGTACCGACTTCGTCGAGCCGGTCATATAGACGGCGGTGCCCTTCACGCGGCTGAGCTTGCCCGCGATGAAACGGTCTTCGACGCTATCAAGGAAGTTTTCGAAATCATCGATGCCTTCGCCTTCGCTCATCTTCTCCTTCATCACGAGGCGGCCCTTGTTCCAGACGGCCATGATGTAGTAGACGAGGAAGCCGGCGGCGAGCGGTAGCCAGCCGCTTTCCAGGATTTTGGGAACGTTCGAGGAGACGAAGATGATCTCGAGCAGGATGACCGGCGCGACGAAGACGTAGGCCGTGACGGACGGAATCTTGAAGCGCTGGCGCAGGTATTGCCCGAAGAGGATGGTCGTCACCAGCATCGTGAGGCTGACCGCGATGCCGTAGGCGCTGGCCAGGTGTTCCGAAGACTTATACTGCAGCACTAGGGTGATGGAGCCGATCATGAGCAGCCAGTTGATGATCGGGATGTAGATCTGGCCAGACTCCTGGTCCGAGGTGCGCTCGACGCGCATGCGGGGCAGGAAGTTGAGCTGGATCGCCTGCATCGTGGTCGAGAATGCGCCGGAGATTAGGGCCTGCGAGGCGATGATGGCCGCGAGCGTCGCGATGACCACGAGCGGGATCTGGGCCCAGCTAGGAGCCATGTTGAAGAAGGGGTTGAACCCGTGTTCGAACTCGGACGCCGGCTGCGCGAGGGCCCAGGCACCTTGGCCGAGGTAGTTCAGGATCAGGGCAGGGAAGACGATGATGTACCAGCCGGTCCGGATGGGCTTCTGGCCGAAGTGGCCCATGTCCGCATACAGCGCCTCGGCCCCGGTGACCGCGAGGAAGACCGCGCTGAGGATGATCATCGCCAGCCCGGGGTGTTCGATGAAGAAGCCGATGGATTCCAGGGGGTTGAAGGCGTGGGCGATCATCCTGGCTTGGTCCGAGTGCTGGACTAGGGAGCCGATCCCGGTGGCGGCGATACAGGCGAACCAGGCGAGGGTGATCGGCCCGAAGTACATGCCGACCTTGCCGGAGCCGCGTCGTTGCAGGGCGAAGATGCCCACGAGGATGATGACCGCGATCGAAGGGATGAGGATGGTCAGGAAGTGGTCGGAGAGGGGGCCTTTGAGGCTCTCATTGGCTTCCTTGATGCCTTCCAGCGCGGAGAGGACCGAGATGGCAGGGGTGATGACGCCGTCGCCGAAGAGCAGGGCAGTGCCGAAGACGCCGAGGAGCACGAGCACACTGCGGTGCTTGCGCTTGGCCTGGACGTGGGTCCGGGCTTCTTCGCTCTTCTCATCGTCCTTCTGCTTCTTGCTGGCTAGGGAGACTAGGGTCATGATGCCCCCTTCGCCGTCTTCGTTGGCCTCCATGATGAAGAGGACGTACTTTACGGTCACCACGCAGATCAGGGACCAGATGATCATCGAGACCGCCGGGACGACGATCTGGTCTAGGGTGCCGCCATGGTGCAGGCCGTTGCGCAGGCATTCCCGGAAAGCGTAGAGCGGGCTGGTTCCGATATCGCCGAAGACCACTCCTAGCGCGGCGATAGTGGCCGCCATAGTGAGGGGTTTGACGGGGGCGGAGCCTTCGATAGGCTCCTGGGCGGGCTGGCTCATGGAGAGTTATTCACACTGACAGGTCCTGGGGGGTAATCAAAGCCAATCGGGATGCGCCGGGGCTTGCTTTTTTGCCCTTAAATCGCATCTCCAGACCTTCCCTTTCCCCGCTTTCCAAACAATACGAACAATGAATATCATCCAAACTGTTATCAATCAAGGTCTTGCACAGGCTCAGACCGCTGCTCCCGCTGGTGCCGATCAGCAAAGCGGTGGCTGGACCATCCTGGCTATGTACGCCCTGCTTTTCGTGGGTATGTACTTCCTGCTCTTTGCTCCCCAGCGCAAGCGCCAGAAGGAGCTCGAAAAGCTCCAGTCCGATCTCGCCGTGGGCGATAAGGTCCTGGCTGCCGGCGGCATCTACGGTCGCGTGATCTCCATCAAGGAAGACCGTATCACCCTTGAACTCGATTCCGGCCGTCTGGTCGTCCACAAGTCCGCCATCATGGGCAAGGACGTCGACGCCGTCGTCCAGGCCTAAGGTCGTTCACCCCTTACCGACCCTGACACAATGACATCCAGGACTTGGTTCTGGAAGATCGCGGTTTCGCTCGTCGCCTTGGCTGTCGCCTGGTTCGAGTTCCACCCGATCGCTCCGATCCCTCTCGACCAGTTCGTGCCCGCGCAGGTCATCGCGCAGAAGCCCGAATTCGACAAGCTCCACGCCGAAGCCCTCGAGCGTGTGAAGCATTACAAGGACGCCGCCGTCGCGGCCGACAAGAAGTCGGTCTCCTACTTCCAGGCTTTGCGTGACATCGGCGAAGGCCGTGGTCGCGCCGCCCCGGTCGACTTCCGTCCGTTCTTCTTCACCGAAGCCCAGATCGTCCGCGAGCCTGACCAGGCTAAGCGCAACGGCATCGTGCTCAAGCAGCTGATGGTCGCCTCCCAGGGCCGTCTCAAGCTCGGTCTCGACCTGCAGGGTGGGGTGTCCTTCACGCTCAAGGTCGATCCTACCGGTGTCGAATCCGGCGAGAAGAGCGCGGGTGACAAGTCCAACGTCTCCCACGCCGAGATGGTCAACCAGGCCCTCCAGGTCATGGAACAGCGCGTCAACCAGTTCGGCGTCGCCGAGCCGGTCCTTCGCCCCGTCGGCGATCTCTCCCTCGAGGTCCAGCTGCCTGGCGAAGACGCCGCCAACAATCCGGACATCATGGACGCGCTCAAGAAGCCGGCCAAGCTCGAGTTCCGCCAGGTGCACCGCACCGAGCGCCCGGGCGAGACCGACCGCGAGCACGCGCTCCGTTCGCTCCCCGTCGACCCGATGCTCGGCACCGCCTCCGCGATTTCGACCTACGAGGTCCTCACGCTCCGCGACGTCGACAGCCGCACCGGCGAAGTCCGCATGAACCGCTACTTCGTGAAGAAGACCGCCGATGCCACCGGCAAGATCATCAAGGCCGCCTCCGGCCGCTCCGATGACGGCATCTCCTTCTACGTGGACATGAAGTTCACGGACGAAGGCTCCAAGAAGTTCCGCGACCTCACCGCCAAGATCGCGGAAGGCAACTCCCGCTCCGTCGGTCAGCTCGCCATCGTCCTCGACGGCAAGCTCCAGTCCGCTCCGACCGTGCGTGAAGCCATCGGTGGCACCGGCGCGACCATCACCGGCAACTTCAGCCGCGAAGAGGTCATCAACCTCGCCAATGTGCTGAACAATCCGCTGGAGTTCCCGTTGATCACGCAGGACGTGACTTCCGTCGGCCCGACCCTCGCCAAGGATGCGCAGGGTAAGTCCGTCACGGCCTCGCTCGTCGCCGTCGGTCTCGTCGTCTTCTTCATGGTCGGGTTCTACGTCTGGGGCGGCTTCATCGCCGTCGCCGGCATGGTGCTCAACCTCCTCATGATGCTCGGCGCCATGGCCTACTTCGGCGCGACCATCACGCTTCCCGGCGTCGCCGCGCTCGTGCTCACGCTCGGCATGGCCGTCGACGCGAACATCCTGATCCTCGAACGCGTGCGCGAAGAAGCCCGTGCCGGCAAGGACCGCGCCGTCTCCCTCCGCGAAGGCTACAACCGCGCGACCTGGACCATCGTCGACGCCAACCTGACGCACTTGCTCGTGGCCTTGATCCTCGCCTTCATGGGCACGGGTCCGGTCCGCGGCTTCGGCATCACGTTGATCATCGGTATCTTCACCACGCTCTTCACGACCCTCGTGACCTGCCGTGGCCTCCAGGAACTCGCCTTGTCGCGTGGCATCATGTCCCGCATCTTCGGCCTCCCGGTCTTCAAGCCGACGCTCGACATCCCGTTCCTGAAGTTCGCCCGGGTGGCGTTCATCATCTCGTGGGCCATCGTCGCCCTCGGCATCTCCGAGCTCGCCTACAAGGGCAAGGAAGCCTTCGGCAAGGACTTCCGCGGCGGCGAATCCGCCCTCGTGGCCATCGCTCCTGGCGCCAACGTCGACACCGGCAAGATCGCCGCGCTGGCGTCCTCCATCGGCCTGCCTGACACCACCGTCAGCGTCCAGACCCCGGTCGGCGGAGGCGAACCGACCCTCCGCATCGAGACCGAGCTCACCAAGGACAAGTCCAAGGGAGATTTCGCGAACGTCGCGGCCATCGTCGGCGCCATCAAGGCCAAGAACCCCGAGATCCTTAAGGACCGCGCGGCTTCCGTCGAGAAGCTGATGCTCTCCCGCGAGGCCATCGGCGGTTCCGTCAGCGGCGAGCTCCGCTCCAACGCCATCTGGTCCGTCATCCTCGCCCTTATCGGCATCGGCATCTACGTGTCGCTGCGCTTCGAGACGGGCTTCGGCGTGGCCGCGATGGTGGCCACCCTGCACGACGTCCTGATGACCGTGGCGCTGTTCGTCTTCTTCGGCGGCCAGTTCAACGCGGCGCTCATCGCGGCGATCCTGCTCATCATCGGCTACTCGGTGAACGACACCATCGTCGTCTTCGACCGAATCCGTGAAGAGCTGCAGAACAATCCCGGCCGCGACCTCCGCGACGTGATCCACTTCGCCATCAACCGCACGCTTTCCCGTACGATTCTGACCTCCGCGACCGTCTTCCTCTGCGCCGTGGCCCTCTGGGCTTTCGGCGCCGGCGACGTCCGCCTCTACGGCGAGGTCTTCATCTACGGCGTGCTCACCGGAACCTTCTCCTCGATCTTCATCGCGAGCCCCATCTTCTACTGGTGGCACAAGGGCGATCGTAAGGGCGTAGACGCCGCGGAACTTCCGCGCACCTACTCCTGGGAGGCTGGCTCCGACAAGGACGCCTAAAGGTCGCCCCGCACATGGCCGCCTGGTCTCACCGGGCCGCGGACGCCGGGCTTGCCCGACGGATCGCGGCTGCGCTGGGGGTTTCCGAACCCCTAGCCACCGTCCTCGCCCGCTCCTTCGCGGACGAGGCCGAAGCGGAGCGTCATCTTCGCCCTCAGCTCGCCCATGTCTCCGACCCTTTCGCGGTCGGTGGCCTGCGCGAAGCTGCCGAACGTCTCGTCCTCGCCGCCGCTAAAGGCGAGCGTATCGCCATCTTGGGCGACTATGATGTGGATGGTGTATCGAGCACCGCGATGCTCGTTCACTTCCTCCGCCGACTCGGCGCGCACCCGGAGTACTTCGTCCCTCGCCGCCTCGAGGAAGGTTACGGTCTGTCGATGGCCGCCCTCGAACGCGTGCTCGCCGAAGCGAAGCCCCAACTCTTCGTCGCCCTCGATTGCGGCACTAACTCCAAGCCTGAGGTCGATCGTCTCCGCGCTGAGGGTGTCGATGTCATCGTGGTGGACCACCACGTGGCCAAGGAATCCCGCGTGACCTGCACGCTCGTCAACCCGCGCGTCAACGACGCCGAAGACGCCCCCTGGCAGACGCTTTGCACCGCCGGGCTGGTCTTCAAGCTCGTCCATGGCGTGCTCAAGGTCCTCCGCCTCGCCGGCGACGAACGCGGCACGAGCATCGCGGTGAAGGATTATCTCGATCTCGCGGCCCTCGGCACGATCGCCGACTTGGTGCCGCTCCGCACCGAGAACCGCATCCTCGCCGCCCACGGACTCAAGGCCCTCGGCGAGGCCCGTCGCCAAGGCCTGCGCGCGCTCATCGCCGTCAGCGGCATGGAGCCGGGCGGGGTGCTGACCTCGGTCGACGTCTCTTACCGTATCGGCCCGCGCATCAACGCCAGCGGTCGTCTCGCCGACGCCTCGCTGCCGTTGCGTCTGCTTCTTTCCGACGATCCGGATGACTGCCTGCGCGATGCCGCGCAGCTCGATGCCATCAACCGTGAGCGACAGGAGATCGATAAGAAGGTCACCGAAGAAGCCATGGCCCAAGCCAAGGCGATGGGCGATCTGGCCGGTTACGTCGTGCATGGCGACTGGCATCCCGGGGTCGTCGGCATCGCCGCCGGCAAGATCTGCCGCGCGCTCGACCGCCCGGTCATCGTCCTCGGTAAGGAAGGGGAGAATGCCAAAGGCTCCGGCCGAAGCGTCCCGGGTACCAATCTCGTCGAAGCCCTCGGAGCCTGCGCCGACCTGCTCAAGACCTACGGTGGCCATCCGATGGCCGTCGGCGTCTCGCTCAACGTCTGCGACGTCGAGGCCTTTCGTGCGCGGTTCGCCGCCGCCGTCGAAAGCCAGCGTCTCGCCGGCGTCGTCCAGGTCGATGGACGCGATATCGACATCGCCCATTGGATCAAGCCGTCGGAAGTCACCGACCAGCTGCTGGACGACCTCGACCTGTTGCAGCCTTACGGCGAAGGGAACACCGAGCCGGTCTTCGGCTTCAAGGGTTTTGTCTTCGATCGTCCGCCCACGCCGTTCGGCGAAGGCAACTTCCGGCACCAGCTTCCGCTCAGCGGCGGCCGGCGTCTCAACTTCGTCGCCTGGCGTATGGCTGACCGCATGCCGGAACCCGGCAAGGCGATCGAGATGGCCGTCAAACTGCAGTGGAACCGCTGGCAGGGCCGCCGCATCCCGCAGGCCGAGATCCTCGACTGGCGCTACGCCTCCTGATCACTTTGCCGCGGCGGCTTCCGCCGGGCGCCGGTCCTCGATGGTCTTGCTGCGGATCGCGTGCGGCTCGTCGGGGATAGGGAGCAGGAAGACGAGCGAGCGTAGGTTCGGTTGCTGCAGCGAGCGGTAGACGTGGCCGAGGTCATAGCCGTCGTCGGCCTTGGTATGGACTTCCGCCAAGGCGTATTGGTGGTCGGCCGCCGGATTCTTCACGACGGCGCGTGCGTTGGAGCGCAGCGTGACCTTGCGGTCGGGGTAGCGGAGTTCGACGTCCTTGCCGGTGAGATTGATGAACTGGAATGAGCCGTAGGGGAAGGTGCCCTCAGAGTCGTCCAAAGCCAGGATCTGGTGTCCGTTGCCGCCCGCGGAGAACAGCAGCAGGTAGCTGCCGTCCTTCTGGAAGGTGTATTCCGCCGTGGGCGTGGAGGTCGGCTTCGGGGCCTTCCCGCCCTTTTTCTTATCCTCCTTAGGCGTGGGTCTGGGCGCGGCTTCCAGGCGGAGGATGAGGAGATTCGCCTCTTCGGTCTCCTTGGAGGCCGCTGTGAGGATGCCGGAGAGTTCCCGGAGCCGGCCGTTGAGGGCTTCGATCTGGGCTTGGTCTCCCGCGGATGGCTTCCGCGCGTGTTCTGTGAATTGAAAATTGAGATTATCGAGGAGCTGGGTGATCTGCGCGAACTCGTCCGAAGCCTGCAAGGTCACCGCCTGGGCGCGACGCAGTCGTTGGATGGCTGTCGCCATCTCGGGCGACAGCGGGCGGGGGTTCAAGGTCTCTTCGTCGATCGTGATGAAGCGCAGGGTGTTCGGGCCCTTGTAGGTGATCTCCCGGGTGAAGGCGTTGTTCGGTATATTGAGCCGGCGCAAGGCTTCGCCTTCCAGGTAGCTGGCGCTGGGGATGGCTTCGTCGAAGGCGAGCGCGCGGAAACGGATGGTTACCCTGGGCTTGTCGGTGTTCTGGGCCAAGAGGCAGGTTGCCATCAGCAGCGGCAGGCAGAGAAAGGCGCGTGCGTTCATAGGTCTTTCTGGGTAAGCGTGCGGGTGGAGAGGATCACGAAACGCCGGCCAAGGGTCCGATTGATCTGGTTGAGCAAAGGGTTGTGGAGCTGTCCGTCGGTCAGCTTCGCCACTTCGGTCTCGGGCGGCTGCCTGGGATCGCAGAACTCCGGGATGCGCTGCACGACCGCTTCGATCCAGCAGCCGGATAGGGTGCGGGTCGGGTCGAGCGGGTCCGTCGCTTCGCCGTAGCAACGGATGACAAAGGTGTCGGAGCGCGTGCTGAGCGAGGAACCCACGGCTTCCAGGATGTCGGATTGCATCAAGGAAGTCGGCGCCGCCCGGAGGGAATGTCCTTTGGAACTGCTGGTGCGCGGATCGGTGGCGTTCACGTTCGACGTATTTGCAGAGAACACATAAGGAATCATGCCCGGGCCCGAGTTTGCAGCTCCTGAGGTGAGTTTGGATGCGTCATAGTAGGGAGCCGCTGATAGTGGCGAACTCCGGTTGGACAGATTTGCCCCGTCGACGTCGGCCCGGAGGATGGCATTCTGGAGGCAACCTTGCCATGTGACCTGATTAGGATAGGCTCCGCAGTTAAACCGGTTCACAAACTGGGCCAGACCGATGAATGGTAAACCTACCTCAACGCCCCTATTTTTAAGGATATAATGAGCATCCGAGACTCCTCTGATGCCATATTGGTATCTATGGTAGTAGCGCGTTCGCATTCGGATCTCCTCGACGATCGATTTCGCCAGCAGCTTGATCTGCGCGTCGTCGAGGGTCGTGAGTCCTGTCCAGGCCTTCTTGTCGCTGAAGGCGGTCTTGTAGTTGTAGTCGGCGGGGTCGGCGCGGACAGCCCGAGGGAAACGCGCGTTCTTGTCGGCGGCGGGCAGGAGTTCGGTGGCGGAACCCATGACGTTTCGCTTGGCGCCGGCCAGCAGCGCGGCCCAGGCGTCGACGGAGGTGCTGTTCACGTTGAACATCCCGTCGGAAAGGATCGTCCCGGCGATGCGCCGATGGTCGGCGAGCATGGTCCGGACGGTGACGGGGTCGCGGGTGGTGAACAGTTTAGTCCTCGGATTGGCGAAGCGTCCGGTGCCGGCGGCGAATTCGTCTAGCACCGTGGTCAAGGGCTTGGTTTCGGTGACGACCTTGGCGCGATTGATGACCGGCGCGGCGCCCGAAAGGAAGAACCGGTCGTAGATGGCCGAGTTGGCCATCCATGTTCGGTCATGTTCTCCTGTGCGGCAGGAAGGGTCCGTCCAGGCGGTTTGATTACTGGGGGAACTTAATGGTGCGAAGCTGTTCCCGATCTGGAAAAGCGGCTCCTGGTCGCGTAGGCAGAAATTGGCGTGCGTATATTGGGCGAGCGAAAGCGGGGGCGCGAAGGGCACGCTGGTGTAGACGGCCGAGGGTACGCCGCCAAGCCCCGAGGTGACGCTCAGGCCGCCGTAAGCTTGTGAGCCTGATACGGTAGGAGACTCAAACGCTTCGTTAAGCTTATTTGCCGCTCTCAAGGTCATCTTGTAACTGGGCGGGGTAAAAGCATAGCCAACGGGCGTCGCATCGCTCGCCATGCCGTTAGCATCGGCGCGGGTCACGGCCGCCATGGGGTTGGAATGTGAGAACACCGGGAAGGGTAGGGTGTCTTTCGGCCAGCGCAGGCCGAAGTCATGGATACCGAGGATCTTCGGCTCCGACTTGTCGTCGGGTAGCGTGATGCCGGCGGCGCCTACCGCAAGGGAGGTCGCGGCGCCGCTCCGGCTAAGGTCGGTCGCCGTCAGCGCGTTCAGTTCGCTGCAGTCATTGAAGGCGCCGCTGAGCGACCCGTTCGAAGTGCCGGTGATCCGGTCGCCGGGCCAGGAGGTGAGCAGCACGCGGGCCTCGTAGGAGCCGGTGTTCAGCAAGGAGACCGTCACGTTCTCCGCGTTGCCGCCGGCGGTCACCATCACCGGATTGCCGTCGGGGTCGGTGCAGGGCATCCAGAAGCCGCCGCGGGTGTCGAGGCCGACGATCGCGTTGCCGGGCGTGCGCGTGAACGGCCAGGTGCTCTCATAGGTCGGGGCGACGCCCACTGCCGGGTAGGAGAAGACGCGGAACTCGCCGGGCTGGAGCACGTTTTCGACGCCGATGTTCATGCGGAAGTTCTCCACGGCGTTCGACGTCAGGTCGACGGCGCGGGCTAGCTCGCCGATGGTCTTGGTCCAGGTCTTGGCGGGTGTCTGGAACTGCAAGGTCAGGCTGTCCCAATTGCGGAACGACAGCCGCATGGCGGTCAATTCGAGCGAGGAGCTGTCGCGGGCCAGTCGCAGCGAGACGTTGTACGGATTATGAAGCACCACGATCGGCGTGACGGTGAGCCGCAGCGCGCCGCCGCCGCCGTCCTGGAGGCCCCAGACGAGCAGTTGTCGGCAGACATAAGGAGAGACGGCCACCTTGGTCGGCTTAGGCGGATACAACCCGTTGATCGTGGTGGCGTTGAGGAAGTCGCCGGTGGCGTCCGCCCGGTTGTAGAAACGTCCGTAATGGCTGCGGTCGCCGTAGGCCGAAGCGTTCAGGGCGACCGCGTTGGGGAAGTGGGCTCGGGCGTTGAGCTCGGGCGCCACCGGATTGAACCAGTTCAGTTCCTTGTACAGTCGGTGGTAGTTACGCAGGACTTCCCATGTCGGTCCACGCGTGGTGCCTCCATTGTTGGTGAATGAATAAAGCGGGGCGATGTTGCGGGTGGCGCCGTCATGCCTGACCGTGGCCTTGGCGTCTGCATAAGCCCCATACGGACTGAGTCCGGTGGGATTGAGGATATAAGTTACTCCCGACAGCTGGGCGCCGGCGGAATCCTTGGGCGCGGCGCCTTCGCCGAATTCGGATAGTTTCCACTCGGCATCGGTCTTCTCGAAGGCCAACGAGAGGTCGACCTTGAGTCCGCCCCACAGCGAGTCGCAGTTCACCCCGCGCGACCAGAGCGTCGTCTCGGTGAACAGCCGTTTCGCGCGCGTCGGGGGCGTGGTCTCCGTCAGCCCAAGGCCAGTATTGGTGAGGAAAGGCAACTCCCTCATCTGGGTCACGCGCGGGTCGATGCCGCTCAGGGGCATGTTCTCGAGCCCGGCCAGGATGCCGGTCCCCGAACGCGCGGTCCCGCGTAGCGCTTCCTGCTGCAGCTGCGGCGTCGTCGTGCCCGTGGGAGGCGTGAGCCGAGGGTCGGTCAGGTTGATGCGCGCCTTCACGCCCTCGTCGCCGATCCAGTAGCAATAGGAGCCGTTCGTTCCGTCCGGGAGGGCGATGCGTGGCAGGCTGATCCGCCCGTCCGCCTTGCCCGGGCTGGTCGCGGTCGCAAGTTCGGGGCCGCTGGCGCAGGCGTCGCCGACCAGCGGGATGAGCAGGTTGGCCGGGATGGCGAAGTCGTTCTGCCAAGGCACCCACTGATCGACATAGAAGTCGGTTTGCCCGTAGAGGTTGGCCGACTGCGCCCCGGGCAGCTGATCGGGCCGGCCGCTGACCAGCCATGAGGCTGGCTGGATTTGGCGATCGCTGCGCCACACGCCGGTCCAGAGCGGATTGCGGATCGTTTTCCAATTCCAGCCAGGTTGGGTAGTGTCAGCGAGTATGTCGGCGCGTGCGGTCATGCGGCGATCGGGGCCGGCTTCTTGCTGCAGGTGCGCGAGGGCGAGCCGCAGCGAGACGGCCGCGTTGAGCTTCGCCCGCAGGAAATTCTGGTGCTGCGCCGCGAGGCGCGACTCGATGGTCACGAACGAGGCCACGGTGATGACCGTGAGCAGCACGACGGACATCACTACGAGAGACAGCACAAGGCTGAAGCCGGAGCGGCGGCGCGGCGTCACGGAGTCGGTGGGCACATTATTATCCTGCGGCCATCCCCGGGGCCCTCAAGTCCGGACGGCTCCTGTTATATGAAAGTTATGTGACGTCCCGCGGCTTACTTTTCGCCCTTCGGTGCCGGCGGCTTCTGGGCTAGGCTGCGCGCGGGCGGGGGGCGGTCTTCGATCACCTTGAGCACGATGCGGCCGAGATCACCGGGACCGGGTGAGAGCATGTAAAGTTTGCGGGTGCTCTCCATGTGGAAGACCCGGCCGGAATAAGCGGGGATCTCGGTCTCGTTGATGCGGCTGGCAATCTGCAGGTCGTAGTAGTCGTTATCCTTGCTGCCTGGTCGGGCTACCTTGGAGCTGCCGGCAGGAATACGCTGGTCGCCCGAGGGGAGTTTGACCGTCAGCGGGAAACTGCAGAGGTTGAAGTAGCGGTTGCTGCCAGGGGGGAAGGAACCTGGGATATCCTGAATGGCGGTGATCCCGTTATCCTTGCCGGGGTTCACCATCAGGATGAGGTGGAGCTGCCCTTGTTTTGCCGGCAGGTCGATCCAGGCAATCGGGGGTTTTCCGGCCGAAGTCAAAGCGTGCGTCGGGGTGGCCGCCTTGATGCCGCGGATCGGTCGCTTGACGACTTCGGTCTTCTCGCCGGTTTTGGGTACAGGCTCCGCAGGAATCTCGGTGGCGGCCAATTCGATCAATTCCATCCGGGCTGGGCCGCGATAATAGAACGCGTCGGTGAGCATGTCTGTGGGGATGACGAGTCCGTTGACCTTCTTGTCCTGCATGATGCCGATTCCCGACAGAGGCTTGTTGGCCGAGATGAACTTGATATAGGCTTCGACGATGGGACCGTCCGCGCCCTGGGCAGAGCCGCAGGTGAGGAAAAGGGTCGCGAGCAGGGCTTTTCCTAGGTCAGATCTCATCGGCTTTGAGCCAGCGCATTGAGACGATCTTGAAGCGGCGGCCGAGCACATTATTCACGGGGGTGAGCGCGGTGCTCAAGGTCGGGTCGGTCGCCGCCGACGGGGCGATCTTCAGCGGCTTCGGGGCGCTGTTACCCGTTTCGGCCGCATTGGTGGGATCGACGAACTCGGGGATACGCTGGACGACGACCTCCATCCAGGCCGAACCAATCTCACCGTTGTCGAGGCCGGCTTCGCCGTAGCATCGAAGGGTAAAGGTGTCGGAACGGGTGGCTAAGGCGGAGCCGAGGCTTTGCAGTAGGTCAGATTGGAGGAGGTTGCCGGGGGCGCCCATGGCGGTGTGCGTGCGACTGGTGCCGGTCTGTGCGGTCGTCTCGATGTTCTCGGGATTGGGGAACCAGCTGGAGGTCGCCGTCTTAAGAGAATTTTGGGTGAGTTTGCGGTCTACGGCGTTCGCGAAGAGGCGGTCGCTCAGTCCGGCGTTATAGGTCTGGTCGGCGCGGAAGATCGCCGCCTGCAGGGCGCCGCAACGGCTCGCCCAGGTCTCGGGGGAGAGGAAGCGGTTGATGAACTCGGAGAGGCCGAGGTAAGGCGTGGTGGCCTTGGCGAGCCCGCCGAAGAGTCGGCTGCCTGGAGCCTTCGCGAGGTCGCGCTCGCTGCGCGCGATGAGGGCGAAGCGAGCCTTGTTCTCCGCGACGATCGCGTTGGCAAGGTTGGCAATCTGAGTGTCGCTGAGGTTGGCGAAACCGGCCCAGTTGCTGGGGTCGTCGGTATTGCCGGCGGCGATCGCGGCGTTGTCCTTGGTGAGCACGCGAGGGAAGCGGGCGTTGTTAGTCGAGGACGGGCTGGAACTCGTCTTGTCCGCCACCGCGAGGTTCTTGGCGGTACCGAGGAAAGCGGTCCAAGCAGTCACGGAGGTGGAGTTGACGTTGAAGGCGCCCTTGTTGAGGAGCACGGCGGCGGAGCGTCGGTAGTCGGCGAGGGCGGCCGCGGTGGCCATGGCGTCGCGGCCGCTTTCCAAGGAGAAGCGCGGGTTGTCCAGCGGCATACCGTTGTTGACGAAATCGCTGATGACCTGGGTCATCGACTTCTTCTCGTTGGGGTCCGTCGGCGGGGTGGAGGTCTTGCTGGCAATAGTGACGGGGTCGGTCGGCGTGGGTGTCGCGGGGGTGACCACGCCGGCGGTGCCGGATTTCATCCAAGGCGCGAGGCTCGAAAGGAAGTAGCCGTCCCAGAGGGTCGCGTTAAGAAGATAGCTCTGGTCGAATTCGGACCAGTTGGCGCCGTTGTCTTGGAGGGCTTTCTTGGCGTCGACCAGCGGTGAGGCGAAGCTGTTGCCGATGCTGAGGAAAGGCTGTTGGTCGCGGACGCCGAAGTTCGCGTGGGCGTATTGGGCCAGGGAGACAGGCTGGACGAGGGGGATTTCGGCGAGGATTACGCGCGAGTCTCCGGTCGCGGCGGTAGAGGAATTACCGCCGAAGGCGAGCTTACCGGCACCAGTGTTCTCCAGCACGTTTTCCCAAGCTCCGGTCCGGACGCTGAGCTGGTAGCTGGGCGAGGCGCCGCGGGCGCCGGTCGAGCCGACGCGGCCGCCGGCGCTGGGCTTCTGGACCGCCGCCATGGGGTTCGAATGTGTGTAAGTGGCGTAGGGTGCGGCGGCATGGTCCGACGTCTTGGCGGACACATCGATGACCGTGACGATATCCGCGGGGAGGGGCGGGGAGGTGGGCGTAGGGTAAGGGTTGCGACCGTCCCACTCCGGGATGTTCGGACGAGGGAATTTATTCTGCACGTGACGCCAGCTGAGGAAGAATTTCTCGCCGGGGCTCGGGTACTTCATCTGGCCGATGTCGTTGAAGGCGATCTCGCTGGTCTCGCTCGTCTTGGCCAGGAAGTCGTTCTTGTCGGCGGCGGCGCTGCTGCTCGCCGAGGTGTTGAGTTCCAGCTGGTCGCCGGGCCAGCAGCTCAGCGCATGGCGTACGCGCAGGTTGCCTCCGGGGATGATCTCAAGCGCGATGGGGTTATCGATGTTGAAGGTTAGCGTGGCGGCATCGCCGAAGTTCCAATCCCAGACGTTGTCGCGATAGCCGCCCTGGATATTGTACGTATTGTCGAGGACGATTGACTTGGCCCATTCACCCATCTTGGGTTCGCAGGAGAAGACGCGCATCTCGCCCGGCTCCAATGTGATGCTGGCACTGGCGTCCTTGGTGAGGTAGAAGCGGAAGGTGTCGTCGTTGTCGCTGTCCGGGGCCTGACGGGTGAAGAAGTCGGTGATCTTGGTCTCGTAGACGTAAGGGTTGGCCAGTGTGCCGGTCTTGTACTGCTTGAAGCGGAATTTCCAGTCGGCCATGTCCGAGAAGCCTATCGCCGCGGCGTAGGGGGTCTTGTTGGCGCTGCCGCTCGCGGTGCCCGGAGTCCAGGTCATGCGGACGTTGAAGGGGTTATGGATGACGACGATGGGGGTGATGTTGAGGCGGATATCCACCCATTCGTCCCAGCTCCAATAGACGAGTTTACCCCGACGGATCAGCGTCCAGTCCCAGTACTGCATCTTGTTCACCGTGAAGGCGAGGGTGACACGTTGCAGGTAGGGCGTGGCCGCGACGTTCAACGGACGGGTGACGATGTTGTTGGTGTCGCC
>Ga0209597_1001235_pt1 | contig 16793 bp, 14 predicted proteins | sample M_140625_MF_Meta_FD_187316 | JGI IMG/M metagenome (GOLD analysis project Ga0209597, IMG submission 187316) | Freshwater microbial communities from Lake Montjoie, Canada to study carbon cycling - M_140625_MF_MetaG (SPAdes) (version 2) | ecosystem: Environmental > Aquatic > Freshwater > Lake... | reverse complement strand
AAAACAAGCGCGCCATTGCGAAATACGAGGAAGCCATTACAGCCTATGGGCAATACAATTCAAGCTTAGCGCTTGTCATTCTCGAGGATTTAGTTCAAAGTGAAGATCAATTTGCAGAAGCCTATTTCCTAGTTGGACAGATTTATGCCGAACAAAATGAAATGCAGAAAGCGATAGCGCCACTCGAAAAAGGACTTGCCATTAACCCTTCCATCTTTCCCATGGGCTATTACATGCTGGGAGAATGCTATTTCAGTTTGGCAGAATATGAGAAAGCTGAGCAAGCGATAACGACATACACGAAGATTCCGAAGAACAATCCGAACGTGCATTTCCGCGCTCAGCTTATTTTAGAAAGCTGCGTGTTCGCCAGGCAAGGCATGAAATACCCGGTTCCCTTCAACCCCATTAATTTAGGAGATAACATTAACACTGAAAACGACGAGTACTTTCCATGCATTACAGCCGACACGAAGACACTACTTTTTACACGATTGCTGAAAGACAAGCGTGCGTTTCAAGGAACACACGAAGATTTTTTCATAACGGAAAGAACCGAAACAGAAAATTTCAATGAAGGTTGGAACGCTTCACTTCCTGTCAAATCGATTAACACCTTGTACAACGAAGGCGCTCCAACTCTGAGTGCTGACGGACAAACAATCGTGTTTACTGCCTGCGAACTACCAGGATACGAATACGGTGAAACCCGCACGGGTCTTGGCAGTTGCGATTTATTCTATTCACTTCGAACAGCAACGGGATGGACACCCGCTGAAAATTTCGGAGCAGGAATTAATTCAAGTTATTGGGAAACGCAACCGAGCTTAACTGCCGATGGCGCCACACTTTATTTCATTCGCGGGAAGAAAGGCAAAGGCGGATTGGTTGAAGATCCGAATATTTATTTCAGTCAAATTAACGAGGCTGGCATGTGGAGCGAACCCGCAAAAGTTCCAGGATTCATCAATACAAAGGGAAGAGAAGAGAGTGTGTTCGTTCATCCAGATGGACAAACGCTGTACTTCTCTTCAGACGGACATCCGGGCATGGGCGGGCTAGACATTTTCGTAAGTCGTTTGCAACAAGACGGAAGTTGGAGCAAGCCGGCAAACTTGGGTTATCCGATTAACACTGCAGCAAATGAGAACTCTATTCAGGTGACGGCGCAAGGAGACATTGCGCTTATGGCCAGTAACCGCGAAGGCGGAAAAGGCGGATTGGATCTATACTCTTTCGAGCTTCCTGAAAACGTAAGACCGCGCTATGTGAGTTATGTGGAAGGGTTTGTGTTCGACAGCAAAACGAATGCTCCGTTAGATGGAAAATTGCAATTATTGAATTTGAGCAACGGAGAAATCGTAGCTGAAACCTATTCCAACAAAAGCAGAGACGGATACTTCTTGGTTTGTCTTCCAGCAGGAAACGATTACGCATTGAATGTTAGCGCGAACAGTTACCTCTTCTACTCTTCGAACTTCTCGCTGCGCGATTTCACACCATCTAGACCTTACCGGAAAGATGCGCCGTTGCAAAAAATGGACTCGGGAGCAACGATTGTGTTGGAAAATATTTTCTTCAAAACCAACAGTTCGAATTTAGAATCTGAATCTTTTATTGAATTAACCAAGCTGATAGAGCTTCTTGATAAGAATGAAACCATGCGTATTCGTATTGAAGGGCATACAGACAGTGATGGAGAAGAACCCGCCAACTTGAAACTTTCTCAATCTCGAGCTTTGAGTGTTAAAACTTATTTGGAATCGAAGGGAATTGCTTCTACACGTATTGAATCGGAGGGATACGGCGAAAAGCAACCGCTCGAATCGAATGCCACTCCGGAAGGAAAAGCAAAAAACAGAAGAACGGTATTCAGGGTTCTTTAGTGCGTTCTCCCTGGATAAACCTCCAACGCGTGACGAAGACATTCAACGGCATTGCGCAGCGCATCTTCATTCAACACATAAGCCAAGCGCACTTCATTGGTTCCAGCGCCTGGTGTGGCGTAGAAGCCTGTTGCTGGAGCCATCATCACTGTTTGATTGTTGTGATCAAACTCTTCCAACATCCACTGACAGAATTTATCGGCATTGTCAATTGGAAGACGAGCAATGCAATAAAATGCACCCTTTGGATTTGGACACATAACGCCAGCAATGGCGTTCAATCCGCTTACTAAAATATCTCTGCGCTTAACGTACTCTGCCACTACTCCATCGAAGTATTCTTGCGGAGTATCCAAAGCAGCTTCTGAAGCAATCTGTCCGAATGTCGGCGGTGAAAGTCTTGCTTGCGCAAACTTCATGGCCATAGCCATGACTTCTGCGTTACGGGTAACGAGCGCACCAATGCGCGCACCACACATGCTGTAACGCTTGCTCACGCTGTCAATCATGATGGCGTGATTGTCAAGTCCTTCCAAATTCATAACTGAATGCGGAACCGCACCGTCATACATAAACTCACGATACACCTCATCTGCTATCAAGAACAAATCGTGCTTAATAACCAAATCACGCAATTGCTCAAGCTCTTCTTTCGAATATAAATATCCGGTTGGATTGCCCGGATTACAAATCACGATTGCCTTTGTCTTTGGAGTAATTTTTTCTTCGAATGCTGAAATCGGAGGAAGTGCAAATCCTGTTTCAATGTATGAAGTAACAGGAACCACATTCACACCTGCCATTACTGCGAAGCCGTTGTAGTTTGCATAGAACGGTTCTGGAATAATTACTTCGTCGCCTGGATTCATGCATGTCATGAACGTAAAAATCAACGCCTCTGAACCACCTGTGGTAATCATCAATTGCTGCGGAGTTAAGGCAATATCTTTCGAAGCGTAATAGCCTGTCAGTCCTTTTTTGTATGAACCAATTCCATCTGAATTGCTGTACTCGATCACTTTAATGTCAAGTGCCTTCATCTTCTCACGAACAATTTCGGGAGTCTCAATATCGGGCTGACCAATGTTCAAGTGATACACAGTTTTACCTGCTGCTTTCGCTGCCTCTGAAAATGGAACCAGCTTACGAATGGGTGAAGAAGGCATGGATACGGCCTTCGATGAAATGTTTGGCATATAAATAAAATTTGCTCGGCAAAATTAGTCAATTACTGTCGGCTTCCTTCTTAACTTGCTCCAATGTTATTCTTTTCACCTGAAATACCCGACGGCACGTGGAAATTGAACGAAGAGGAAAGTCGTCACATTAAAGTCTTGCGTCTTCGCGAAGGAGAAGTACTCACCTTCACCAATGGATTGGCCGAACGTGTTGAAGTGCAGTTGGACAAGAGCGACAAGCACTGCGTGCTCACCACCTTGAAAAGAGAAACGGTTCCTTCCAACAATCCGAACATTCATCTTTTTTTAGCCCCTACCAAGAATGCCGATCGCATTGAATGGTTTGTGGAAAAGGCCGTTGAGATTGGCATTCGAAGCATCACGTTTCTGTTGTGTGAACATTCCGAACGAGTTCGCATGAAGCCTGAGCGAATAGAGCGCGTGGCCGTTTCAGCTATGAAACAAAGCATGCAGTTCACCCTTCCGCAATTAAATTTCGACATGAAATTTAACGAAGCGTGGAAGCAAGCACCCGGCAAAAAGTTGTTGGCGCATTGCGAAGAGGGAGAGAAAATTCAACTTTCCACCTGGAAAGAAAAACACACTGAACTTTCACTTTTCATTGGACCGGAAGGAGACTTTTCGAAAAATGAAATTGCATTTGCGAATCAACAACCTGCGCTGTCTTTGGGCGCGAATAGATTAAGAACTGAAACGGCTGCATTGAAAGCATTGATTGCAGCACACGAATATTTCGAGCGATAAACTTCCTTTCATGAAACCTCTTTCCAAAATACTTCTTGTTGTTTTTATGTTGAAAGGCATTTCAACGTTCGCGCAAGTTGAAACCCTTATTCCAATGCCTACGAGCATTGCCTATGTTCACGGAAAAGAATTTTCGTGGGAAGCAGGCCAACGTGCAGAAGCTCTTGGAATGTGTCAGCAAGAAGTTGAACTTTTTAATGCTTGGTTGAAGGAAAACGAACCCGATTTGGTTATTGAAGTTTCCAACCAAGGCGAGGAAAAACGTCAACCTAAAAAAGTCATTTTTCAACTTACAAAAAACATTCCTTCCAATACCGAAGCCTATTCTTTATCGGTTCGCGAAAATGAAATTCGTTTAACCTCTGCAACGGAAGAAGGCATTTCACGCGGAATGCAGACCTTGAAGCAATTGCTTCCGAAGTATTTCAAGACGAACTGCACCTTCGCTGCATTTGAAATTCCGAGCATGGACATAGCGGATGCGCCTGCCTTTCCGCACAGAGGCATGCTGCTCGATTGCGGAAGGCATTTCATGGATGTCGCTACCGTGAAGAAGTACATAGACGCACTGGCTTTTTACAAAATGAATGTCCTGCATTGGCACTTAACCGAAGACCAAGGATGGCGCATTGAGATTAAGAAATATCCAGAACTTACGCGCTTGGGATCTTATCGCATGGATAAATTCGGCAATCACGTGAGTGAAGGTTATTACACGCAAGAGCAGATCAAAGACATTGTTGCTTATGCTCAAGCCAGACACGTGACCATTATTCCGGAAATAGAAATGCCTGGTCATTCGGTTGCTGCCATTAGCGCTTATCCGTGGCTTAGTTGTACTGGAGAAAGCATTCCGGTTGAAACGGAATGGGGCGTGTTCAAAGACATTTATTGCGCGGGTAACGACAGCACCATTCAATTTTTGAAAGATGTAATGGACGAAGTCTCCGCGTTGTTTCCGAGCAAATACATTCACATTGGTGGCGACGAGGCGCCGAAGTTTCGTTGGGAGCACTGCGATAAATGTCAGAAACGCATGCATGATCACGGATTGAAAAACGAAGCACAATTGCAAACATGGTTGATTGAAGAAATGGCGAAGTACCTCAATACAAAAGGAAGACAGATTATTGGTTGGGATGAAATTTTGGAAGGAGGAATTCCTGCCGACGCCATGATTCAAAGTTGGAGAGGCATGGAGGGTGGCATTGCTGCAGCGAAGCAGAAGCACGGGGTAGTGATGAGTCCGACCTCGCATTGTTATTTAGACTATGGCCTCGATAACATTAATATGGAAAAGGTCTACAACTTCAATCCGCTTCCTGCAGAATTGAACGCGGAAGAAGCGCAATACATTCGAGGGGCAGAAGGCAATATGTGGACGGAAAGAGCACCGCAAGAGCTTGTGGACAGCAAAGTGTTTCCACGATTGTTGGCGTTGAGTGAAGTGTTGTGGACCGCACCGAAGAAACGCGATTACGAAGCCTTTGCGGCTCGAGTTGGTAAGAACTACGAACGCTTGGATCAGTTGAAAATTAAGTACGGATTTCCAGATGTCCCTCTGAATTTCCGATCACAGGTATTGCCTACCGGTGAGGTTGAAGTTCGAGCAGTAACTAGCACGAACAGTTTAGTCATTGTTAACTACAGAAAAAATGAAGAAGAAACCATCCAGACCTACAACAAACCTATCATTGTAAGTGAACGCTACACCACGCTGAACTTTGAATATTATTTTCCTTGGAGCACAGGATTTTTCAATGAATCACGCGTGTACACTTCAAACCTCGCGACAGGTAAAAAAGTAACACTGTCGTACACACCAAGTGTGTATTATCCAGGCGGAGGTGAGAACGCCTTGGTAGATGGAAGAATCGGCACTGATAATTTCAGAGACGGCATTTGGCAAGGGATTGCGGGCAAGAACATGGAAGTGGTGATTGACTTGGGAGATGTGCAACCGTTCGAGCATGTGACTACGCGTTGGTTTCATTACGCAAACGCTTGGATTTTCCGTCCGAAGGCGGTTGAAGTTTATTCTAGCTTCGACGGGACAATATGGGACAAAGTCGCTACGATGAAACCGAACATTGAAGAGCAAACGTCAGGAGAGCTTGTTGATCAACTGAGCTTCGGGATAGGGCAAGTTAATGTCGCTCGGTACATCAAAGTCATTGGCATAAACAACGGCCCTTGTCCGGAATGGCACGACGCCGTTGGCGAACCGAGTTGGTTGTTTTGTGATGAAGTAGTTATTGAATAACTACACAACGAGTTGTGATGACAATCTACGATTGATGACAGCCTCGCTGTAAAAAAAAAGCCCTCCGAAGAGGGCTTCCCTATTTCTAATAAAAGAAATTATTTTTTTACACGCTCTGCTACTGCTTTGAACGCCTCTGGGTGATTCATTGCTAAGTCTGCAAGAACCTTACGGTTCAATTCAACTCCATGTGCGTGAATTTGACCCATGAATGCGCTGTATGACATACCGTGCTGACGAGCACCGGCGTTGATACGAGCAATCCACAAAGAACGGAAATCGCGCTTGCGAAGTTTACGTCCGATGTAAGCATAGCATAATGCTTTTTCTACTGAGTTTTTGGCTACTGTCCAAACGTTTTTACGTGAACCGAAATAACCTTTTGCCATTTTAAGAACTTTCCTTCTTCTGGCTCTACTGGCGACTGCGTTTTTACTGCGTGGCATAACTTTTTGTTTTTAGGCTAAGGTGTTCTTTCGAACTTGAGACCTTTTACCGGGTTAAACTTACCTTGCTTCTTTAATGAATTAACATTAGGCTACAAGCAACTGCGCCTTAATCGATTTCTCGTCAGATGGGTTTACATAACCAGTCTTTGTCAAGTTGCGCTTTTGCTTAGTGCCCTTCTTGGTTAAGATATGACTTTTGTACGCATGCTTACGCTTAATCTTACCGGATCCAGTTACCTGGAAACGCTTCTTAGCGCCGGATTTTGTTTTCGCTTTTGGCATTTTATTTAGGTGTTAGAATTATTTCTTTTTTGGGTTTATCACAACAAACATTTTCTTCCCTTCCAACTTCGGCAACAACTCTGGAGTTCCTAACTCTTCAAGTTCTTGAACGAATTTCAACAACAATATCTCTCCACGTTCTTTAAAAACAATGGAACGTCCTTTAAAGAAAACGTAAGCTCTAACCTTACTTCCTTCCTTCAAGAACTCTTGCGCGTGCTTCAACTTAAATTGAAAATCGTGATCATCCGTGTTAGGTCCGAAACGAATCTCTTTTACAGTTACGTTTACCTGCTTGGCCTTCATTTCCTTCTGCTTCTTCTTCTGATCGTAAAGAAACTTGCGGTAGTCAATGATTCTACAAACCGGTGGAACGGCATTTGGCGAAATCTCCACGAGATCTGCCTCTAAATCTTGAGCCAGTTTTAATGCTTTTTCTCTAGAATACACTCCAACTTCAACATTCTCACCTACCAAGCGTACCTCGGCTGCGCTAATGCGATCGTTAATTTTGTGCTCTGGTTCAAAGATGCGTCTGCCTCTCATCTCGCGCTTTATGATATTTCCTCCTTGTTTATTAAATTACTTTCAACATGTTAGCCACTTCATCGTTCACCATAGAGGCAAAATCTTCAACACTAAATACACCCAAATCTCCTTCTCCTTTTTTGCGCGCAGATACTGAGTTTGCTAGCATTTCAGTCTCACCAACCACCAACATGTAGGTCACTTTTGCAAGCTCCGCTTCACGTATTTTCTTTCCCACTTTCTCGTTAGTATCGTCAACGAGGGCGCGAATATCGGAAATTTCTAGCGTATTTGCTACTTTTTTTGCGTATTCGTTGTATTTCTCGCTAACAGGTAAAATTCTCACTTGCTCAGGCGATAACCACAATGGAAATTGTCCCGCACAGTGTTCAATTAAAATCGCTACAAAACGCTCCATACTTCCGAACGGAGCGCGGTGTATCATAACTGGTCTGTGCTTCTGATTATCAGATCCCGTGTATTCCAATTGGAAACGATCCGGAAGATTATAATCCAACTGAACAGTACCCAATTGCCATTTTCTTCCAATTGCATCGCGAACCATGAAATCTAACTTCGGTCCGTAAAATGCAGCTTCTCCGTATTCCACAATAGTACGAAGCCCCTTCTCATTGGCCACTTCCTGAATAGCCAATTCCGCCTTTTCCCAATTCTCGTCCGTACCAATGTATTTCTCACGGTTAATTGGATCGCGAAGTGAAACTTGCGCCAAGAAATCGGTGAAATTCAAGGTCTTGAAAATATAGAGAACCAAGTCAATTACTTTTCCAATTTCTTCCTTCACCTGATCGGGCGTGCAGAAGATATGCGCATCGTCTTGGGTAAATCCACGTACACGCGTCAATCCATGCAACTCTCCTGTTTGCTCGTAGCGATAAACAGTACCGAATTCAGAAAAACGAAGGGGTAAATCTTTGTAACTGCGCGGTTCTGCGTTATAGATTTCGCAGTGATGCGGACAGTTCATTGGCTTCAACATATACATCTCACCTTCTTGAGGAGTGTGTATTGGCTGAAAACTGTCTGCGCCGTATTTCGCCCAGTGGCCGCTGGTTTCATACAATTCTTTCGAACCGATGTGAGGAGTAATTACAGGCTGATAGCCCGCTTTCTTCTGAGCAACAGTCAAGAAATTCTGCAAGCGTGTGCGCAAGTCGGTTCCCTTTGGCAACCAAAGTGGCAAGCCGCTTCCCACTCGTTGAGAGAAATGGAACAATCCCATTTCCTTTCCGAGTTTTCTGTGGTCGCGTTTTTTTGCTTCTTCCACCTGAACCAAATATTCTTCAAGTTCAGCTGCTTTCGGAAAAGTGATGGCGTAAACACGCGTTAACATTTTATTTTTTTCGTCGCCTCTCCAATAAGCACCCGCAACATTCATAAGCTTTGCAGCCTTTATGAATCCGGTGTTTGGAATATGTGGACCACGACATAAGTCGGTGAAATTACCTTGGGTGTAAAACGTAATCTCGCCATCTTGAAGCCCTTCAATCAATTCTAATTTGTACTGATCTCCTTTCTCTGTGAAGTAAGAAATCGCATCGGCTTTTGACACTTCTTTGCGAACGAATTCGTTCTTCTGACGCGCCAATTCCAACATTAATTTTTCAACCTTCGAGAAATCTTCTTGGGTGAAAGGCTTTCCTTCGAAATCTACATCGTAATAAAATCCGTTTTCAATCGGAGGACCAATGGCCAACTTAACTCCTGGATAAAGGACTTCTAAGGCTTCAGCCATCAGGTGAGCAGAGCTGTGCCACATAGTGGACTTCCCGTTTTCGTCGTTCCACGTGAGCAACTTTACCGTAGCGTTATCGGGAAGTGGACGCGATGCGTCTACAACTACTCCGTTGACTTCTGCGGCTAACACGTTACGTGCAAGACCTTCGCTAATTTGAGCAGCCAATTGCATTGCAGAAGTACCTTCTTCTACAGAGCGAACGCTACCATCGGGTAAAGAGATGTTTAACATAGTGAAAAATGAGGTGCAAAGATAGCAACAACGAGGCTATTCTATTTTAAGAACTTTGCAATATTCGGTTTGAAGTAATTACTGCTTTTCATCACCTTTCCGTCTTCTCTGTAAATCGGTTCTCCATTATCGTCAAGCTTACTCATGTTACTGCGTTGAATCTCTGCGAATATCTCTCCCATTTGTTCCTGTAGACCGTGCGCATTCATTGTCCCGCAGAGGATGTAAAGCATGTCGCCAAGCGCGTCTGCTATTTCAACGATATCGGCATTCTGAGCGGCTTCCAGATATTCTTCGTTCTCTTCCTTCATTAAATTGAAACGCAACGTGTACTCGCGTTCTTCCAATTCACCTGTTGGTGTTTTGCGAACAGGAATGCGAAAGGCGTTGTGAAATTCTTCTACACAACCGATGAGGTGTGAAAGCGATGGATTTTTTTCATTATTCATGCTTCGAAAATAATTCAATGCGCGTGAAAGATTATTTTTTCTTATTCACACAATTTAACAAAGTAGGAATTCGTTAGCAGAGTAAGGTTCACCCAATCGGGTGTAGGTTTTGGTTAAGGATTCGAAAACGCTCTTCAACGGAAGGGCGTTTTTGATTTTCAAGCAATAAAAAAGGGTTCCGAAGAACCCTAATCTATACTCTATCAAAGTATTTTTATTTCGCCACTGGGCCGAAGTATTTTCTTTCTTGGATACGGCTTGCTTTACCGGTAAGGCTGCGCAAGTAGAAGATACGTGCACGACGCACTTTACCACGCTTGTTCACTTCAATTTTATCAATGAAAGGTGAAGCAATTGGGAAGATACGCTCAACACCTATACTGTTCGACATTTTGCGAACGGTAAAGGTTTCTGTTGAACCTGTTCCTCTTCTTTGGATTACTACTCCCGAGAAAGTTTGAAGACGCTCTTTCGCTCCTTCAATAATTTTATACGTTACAGAAATGGTATCACCTGCAGAAAATTTTGGGTATTCTGCGATTGGATTAATTCTGCTTTCAAGTTCCTTAATGCGGTTCATAGTCGTCTGATTTTCGTCCCTAAAAATAGGGCTGCAAATATATGCATTATTCTGAAAGGAACAAGAGAGAGTTGATTTTTTTTTTATTTCCCCCCGAACGTCCCATTTTCACTGCTATTCTTTCGGCTTCTTGTCCTTGTGTTTCCAACGCTTATGAGTCCATAACCACAAGTAAGGCTCTTTATAAATATCGTCAGCCACTCGATCATTGGCCAACTGAATAAGTCCACCCGCTTCGAAATCTCTTGGGCTTTCCGTGAGTAATTCGAAGTAAGATTCGTAATAACCTCGTTTCACCTTATTGAGATGTCCGAATACCACAGGAAGGTTTAATTCCTTGGCATATTTCTCAGCGCCATAATAGGCAGGCGTTTCAATTCCAAGAAAATCAATCCATACACACTTCTTCGGATCGGCGGGCGATTGATCTACCGCGAAGATCATTCCCATAAGCTCGCCTGAGTGCTCTTCTAGGTAATCTTTCGTTGCAAGTGTTGAAACCATTTGCATTCCGTATTTCTTGCGCGATTCACGCATCTTGCGATCGAAATACGGATTGCTCAAGCGTTTGTATATACCAACAAGCGGCATTTGACATTGCATGGGTGCCGCCAATGCCCACATTTCCCAATTCGCATAATGCCCACCGCATAGAATGATACTCTGCCCCTTCTCTGCGTAATTCTTTAGTAGCTCTGGATTGTGAACTACGAAGCGCGCCCGCAATTGACTCTCAGTAACCGAAAAATTCTTAATGACTTCAAGAATGAGGTCACAGAAGTGTCTGTAAAAATCCCAAGCAATTTGCTTGCGCTCTTTTTTTGTTTTGTTTGGAAAGACCAATTCCAGGTTGTACATGACCACCTTTTTCCGGTAGCCCATGCACACATACAAAATGAAGAACGCTAAATCAGATATTCGATAAAGAATAAAATAAGGCAGCAAACTCAAAGGCTTCAGGAAAAGCCAAAATAACAATCGACTCATTTTTATAAATTCTGAATCAGATTCTTTTTCGGATATTTCACCGTGAATCGCAATTGACGCTTTTCTGTTTTCTCGGGTTCAACGGTCATCTTCCACGTTACTTTACCAGTGGCAATGTCTTGCGTAGCTCCTGAAAGCTCTTCCACTGCCACTTCCAAATCTGCATTCTGTGTAAGTGGAACTTGGTCGTAGACTTCAATATTGATTGCCTTCTTCTTCGTGTTCACTATGGTAATTTCATAGGCTTTAGAGGTAGATTTTTTCACTCCGAAAACACTGGTCTTACAGAAGTCTTTCACTTGATCGCGCTTCACCGTAATGGCGTTGTCGCGTCCCAATGACAATTGAAGGGTGTCGTTTGCAAGAGCAGGATCTATGTATCCGTTTCCAACAAAAGTTCCTTTGAAGTAAATGTTACTTTCTCCGCTTAACAAGCTGTATTGCATCCAATCGATGATATCTGCTTGTAAATACGCCGCTGCTTCCAATTTCGGAATAGCTACGTATTTGTAAGACGCTTTCAAGCGTTGCTTTTGCATAACCACTTCAACCGGCTGATTGTCGCTGGCGATGTCATATTTAATGGAAATCTTGAATTCAGTGCTCACCGAATTTGAAGTAATTGTTGTGAAGGAAGCCGAAGTCTGCATCATATTCATTGCCCGAGAATCCTTATCCATTTCCGCCATATAACCCGATGCCATAGCTGAAGGCTTCTGATTGTAATCGTCGTCTGCTCTTTTTCCGCGATATGCTTGTGGAGCGTAGATGTTCACGTACCATGGATTCAAAGCTGGGACCTGTGCACCCACACTCGGATTTCCTGTTGAGATGGTCAGATTCACACGCTTCCAATCGGCGCCTGTTCCTTGCCACACTTTCGCGCGGTAGGTGAATTCGATATCCGATTCTATGTCTTCAGCGCGCAAGTCATAATAGGGTGTCCATCCTGCGTTGGTAGCCAAATATGAAATAACAACATCGGCTTTCTTGTCTTCATCTGTTGTTACCACGAATTCAATTTCACCTGGATTCGTCACGTTCTGCGATTGCAACTGCGAAAGCTGCGTTTGCAAATGCTGAAGCTTTTCGTTGTTCTCGCGATCGGTTTGATTCAAGTCTAAAATCTTGTATTCAATTTCCTTCATGCGACTTCTATAAAAGTCAGCCATCTCTGAAAGGTCTTCACGAATAAGCAAAGCATTGTCGCCCTTAATGGAGCGATTGGCCTGCAAGAAAGCCTTTTCTTCTTGGTAAACAGCGCGTAAACTTGCGCGTTCAGCAGTCTGAAAACCGAGAAGTTTAATACTGTCTTGAATAGCGCGAACTCTGGTGTTTGAAACCTTCGACGTGTAATTCATCTGATGCTTCACACTCAGAATGGTGTAGTCTTTATTTCCCAAAATCTGAATGGAATTGACATCCATGCCTGCAGTTAATCCTGAAAGCACGAGTGTGCTCTCACCTTTTTTCAAGTTAACATCGCCTTTGTGGGTCACCTGTGCTCCGCTTAGGAACAAGGTAACATCGGTGATTGGAGCGGTTACGCTTTTTGATTGTGAAAAAGAAACAAACGCACAAAGCGCGAAGAAAAGGGTTAGCCTTCTATTCATGGTCTAATAATTTTTTGTAAAAATAAGTCTTTGTGAAACAGATTCAAGACTCATTTATTGCTCATTCTTAGAATTGAATAATTCGTGAAGCAAATCGCTGATTCAAATTCAATTCATGCGAACAAACAATGACCAACTTCTTATCTTCTTCAGCCCATTTCAACAATTCAGTAAAAAGATTTTCTCGGGAAGTCGCGTCGAGGTGCGCCGCAGGCTCATCGAGCAGCACAATTGGAGTGTCTTGAACCCAAACACGTGCGAGTTGAACTCGCTGGTATTCACCATCACTTAACTCGGTAAGCAAATTATTTTGAAGTTCATTCAAGTTGAATTTCTGAATGGCCTCTTCCACCCTGCTTTTCTTCCTTCCCAATACATCACCTACTGCAATTGCGGTCTTCACCTCCAAAGCTGCTGCAGTCGTTTTCCTTGAAGGAACATAAGAAATATAAGATGCTCGATCAGAATAAGACAACTGACTCAGTGGTTTTCCTTCTACAAAAATTTCACCTTCTGAAATAGAAATTAATCCTGCGACAGAATCTAAAAAAGTAGATTTTCCTGAACCGTTATTTCCTTCAATAGCCACCAAAGAGCCCGAGTTAAAAGCAACAGTCAGGTTTGAAATGACGGATTTACTTCCACGTAAAACTGAAATATTTTCCACTATTAGCTTATCCATACACCACTTCTTTTAGTATTGAACACGATGTAGAACACGCAGGGAATTCCAATTGCGGCGGTTATTGCATTTAGAGGAAGGGCATACAGCCTTGAAATTAGATCTGAGATGACTAGCAATATCGCACCGACAAGCGGAATGAAATAAATGAGCTTTTGTTGATTGAACGAGCGCACAAGCATGCGAGCAACATGGGGGGCCATGAGTCCTATAAAAGCAATAGGGCCGCAGAAGGCAGTTATGGTCGCTGTGGAAATTCCAACAGAAATTAAAAACACCCAACGCAATTTCACCACATCTACCCCGGAAGTGGCTGCTATTTGTTCGCCCATAGCGAAAGCGTTCAACTTCCTTAAAAAATAAAATGTCGTAATGAAGGGAACGAAGGCCCCTAAAAACAGCCACGGCACTTGTGACGAAGTAAGATTATCCAAAGATCCCATTCCCCAAACAACAAACTGATTGACATTGTTGGCACCGGCCATTTTTTGAAGAATGCTTTCTATGGCGCCGGTGAAATGCGAAAAGAGCAAACCCACAACCAGTAATGTTGAAGCCATTGGAAGTTTTCGTTGGATAACGAGTAGCAACGACAACACCAACATTGCACCTGCAAAAGCCGGAATAAATAAAGCCCATGTTCCAGCATTAAGGAACCAATTCATGCCCCAGGAAGTTAGAAATATGACTGCCATGGCCAAGGAGGCTCCGCCTGTAATACCAAGAACGGAGGGTCCGGCAAGTGGATTTCGAAAAATAACTTGCATATAATTACCACTTAAAGCGAGGGAACTTCCAACCACAATTGCTCCAAGCACATGAGGCATGCGATGTTGCCAAAGGACCCGTCCAGCAGGCCATTCAGCAGATTCAAACAACGAAACAAGCGAAATAGATTTACTTCCCATGAGAAGCGCTGCTAAGCAAATCACAACAAGCAAGACGAGCAGTATAAAGAACTTTATGGTTGAATGGGTTAGCTTCATGATTCTAGGCAAAATTCACGATTAATTGAAGTGAACACAAAAAAAAGTGGATTTTTTATGAATACTTCCGACTTTTGCACCTCATTTACTAAACATGAAATTCGATAAAAACACCGTCATTGGACTTTCGTTAATGCTACTTATTGCCGTTGGCTTTAGTTGGTATTCTGCAAAGAACAAAGCTGAAGCGGCAGCCAATGCTCCTCAACCAACAGAGCAAACTGCTCAAGCCGAAGGTACTCCAGCGCCTGAAAACTCGGCTGTGGTTGCCTCAAACGGAATTTCAACACCTACCGAAGTTGCAGTTTTGAACACAGCTCGTTACGGGTCAATGGATGCAGCAGCGATGCCTGCTCAAGAGACGTACACGGTTCTTTCCAACAGTAAAATAAAAGTGAAGATTTCTTCGAAAGGAGGATTGCTGCATTCAGCAGAATTGTTGGAAGCTGACTATAGAAAATACAATTCACAACAACAAGTTCAACTTTGGGACACTGCCCAAAGTAAGATGGACATTGCTTGGAAGAATGGCAGCGGCGCTGTTTTATTATCGAGTGAATTGAACTTTACTGCTTCTACAACCGTTGCCAATGCGACAGATGGAGCTGCTACTGTGGTGTTAACCGCTACGGGAAGCAACAACGCGCAATTGCAGTGGACCTATTCACTTGAGCCAAACTCTTACAATGTAAAATGTAATTTCGAGGCGAAGGGAATGGAGAATGAAATGTTCGGATCTCCGCTAGTGTTCCGTTGGTTGTTGAACGGATTGGCTCAGGAAAAGGGTATTCAAGCAGAGCGAAGCAAGTCCTCTATTTTCTATCGTGAAATGGAAGAGGACCGCAATTACTTGAGCGAAGGCGCAGGGGATCAGAAGCGTCCGGAGAAAGAATTGAATTGGGTTGCTATGAAGCAAGATTATTTCACCGCTGCAATTATTAGCGCGGAAGGCTTCGATAAAAATGCAGACTTGAGCATTATGGTTCCTGCAGACTCGCAACATACAAAATCGTATTACGCAGAGCTTCCATTAAAAACGAAAGCCTCTTCAAGCGCAAAAGCTGAATTCCAATTTTACTTAGGTCCGAATGAATACAAGGCTCTTGAAGCAACCGGTGCAGCTGAATTCACAGACATCATTGACTACGGTTGGTGGATCATTGGCTACGTTAACAAGTATGCCGTTCGTCCGTTGTTTTGGTTCCTTTCAGATTACATTATTGACTTTGGATTAATTATTCTGATTGTGACCATTATTATTAAAATGGTCCTCTTCCCTATCACATGGAAAAACTTCCTAAGTGGCGCGAAGATGCGTGTTTTGAAACCTGAGATCGATGAGATAAACAAGAAGTTCGAAGGAAAAGATGCTGTGGAAAAGCAACAGGCTACCATGGCACTTTATCGTCAGACTGGTGTGAATCCGTTTGCAGGATGTATTCCCGTCTTACTTCAAATGCCAATTTTATATGCCATGTTCCGATTCTTCCCTGCGGAGATTGTATTGCGTGGAAAGAGTTTCTTGTGGGCAGAAGATTTGGCGGCTTACGATAGCATCTTGAATCTTCCTTTCAACGTACCGTTCTACGGAGCGCACGTGAGTGGATTCACTTTATTAATGGCAGCATCTACGTTTGTTTATTCGAAGATGAGCATGGGCTCACAGCCAACGATGACTCAACCGGGAATGCCGAACATGAAAGTGATGATGAACATTTTCTCGTTCATGATGATCTTCTTCTTCAATAGCATGCCTTCAGGATTGAGTTTGTATTACTTCACAGCGAACGTTATTTCAATTGGTCAAATGTGGGCCATTAAGAAGTATTTCGTGAATGAAGATTCTATTCGTGAGAAGATTGAAGCGAATAAGAAGAAGCCAAAGAAAAAAGGTGGATTCGCAACACGCATTGAAGAAATGCAAAAGGCACAACAAGCGAAGTTGGATGCCAATAAAAAGAAATTGAAAAAGTAAAACGTCAAACCTCAAATAAATCAAATGAAAAAAAATCTCATTCTCGCACTAACGGTGCTCATGATGATACCTAGCGCAATGTTCGCTACGGAAGGCATGTGGGTGGTGGCTATGTTGAATAAAATTAACGAAGCTGAAATGCAAGGTCTTGGATTAAAACTTTCCAAAGACGATATCTAC
>Ga0209597_1001233_pt1 | contig 16811 bp, 33 predicted proteins | sample M_140625_MF_Meta_FD_187316 | JGI IMG/M metagenome (GOLD analysis project Ga0209597, IMG submission 187316) | Freshwater microbial communities from Lake Montjoie, Canada to study carbon cycling - M_140625_MF_MetaG (SPAdes) (version 2) | ecosystem: Environmental > Aquatic > Freshwater > Lake... | reverse complement strand
TTATACTGATCGAAGGTCTTAACAGAAGGAAGATCCTTATAAAAGATCTCTAATCCCATAGGCTCTATAATAAAGTGCTTACCATTATACATGCTTCCTATATATCATAGAGAGTACGAGGCACAACCTAGGGACACATAGATTTACACAGAAAAAATTTGATTTTGGAACGCACCTCTTGTTTAGGTACTGGGCCATCCTAAAAATAAAAAAGATATATACATAAAATATCAGGTTATCATGGATTTTATAAAATCTTTCGATAGATTCCTAAATGAATCAATTAATAAAAACAGTAAGGTAACATTAGAATCATTAATCGAATTTATATCTATTCTTTTGGAGGAATATGATGATGCAGAAGTATCATGGCAAATGTGTACCTATGTCTCAGGAATGATTAGATGGATACTAGAAAAGTACGATATAGAGTCAGAACTCATGACAGCAGATGTTTTCGATTTTACACCAGGAAGAGAAAAATGGTCCAACTCACAAACAGAACATCATAACTTCGTCATAGCCGATGGGAAATCTATAGATTTTACTATAGCACAATTCTTTCATAAGGATATTCCATTCCCTCTGATACTAGATATTAATGGAGCAGATTTTAAAAAGATATATCAAAATCCCAGATCTGATGAATCTAGATACCGCTGGGATATAAAACCAGAATATGATGACAGAGAATCTTATTGGGATTCAAACAATAATAGATATACTAGCGATTACGAAGAACTAAATCAAATGTACATCTATGCTGACCAAGTAATCGAAAGATTCGGTTAAATACACTATTATCTATCGAGGCGAACCCTAGGAGCACATAGATTTCTCTAGAAAAAAAAATTTGGGTTTTAGAACCACACACAATTTTAGGGCCCTCCCCCTCCATTGACATATCCCATATAGAGAGAAGGAAGCACAGGGGTAAGTCTAAGATATCCCTGTGAAGTACTGGGGTCGAATCCCTAGAAACTGTGATTTTTGAGGTCAATAAAAATTCGCCAGACAGGACCGGGGGGTGTTTTTTCATATAGCCCCCGGGCCATTGAATTTGAGTTTTAGGGGGGGTAAAATCTGAGTTTTAGGGGGGTAAAAAAGGGGGCTTAGAAAGAGGGGTAAAATCACCTGTTTTCACTAAAAAACGTGTGTTTTAACGGGGGTTCCCTGGGGGATGAAAAAAGAGTGATTTTCTGCTTTTTTTGGCTATTCTCTTAGTTTGCCTGAGGTGCCTCAGGGTTGCAACTACTAAATACAATTACACTACTACTACTTGACTTGGCACACTACTACTACTTGACTTGGCTATTAGTGCTGGGGTGCCTCAAGAATCCTATCTTGTCTACACAGGAAACATAGGTGCACAAAAAAAGGCCACATGTGGCCCTTGTGGTTTTGAGAGAATTTTAAGTTAGAGGACTTCCACTTTTAGGCCCTTAAGAATTGTGTGGATTTGTGGGGTGATTTTAGTGGTGCCTTTGATGGTAGGTATCACAGTAGGCCCCTGGAGGGAGAAGATGTAATCTTGGCCTTCTAGGATGTCATAGCCTGCTAGGAGTGCCTTAACTTGTGAGATTATATGCCTTTTGTTCATGAAGTAAATATAAGGGGTTTTCTTGGAATAAAAAAATGATTTCTTATGAAGAGTTGGTGCACAAAAAAAGAGGACCTAAGTCCTCTTTCTCTTTTATTATAACCCCCATTATAATAAAATGAATCTGTTTAGTTTTGTGATATGTGTGACCATATTCTTAATAGGTCTGATATAATAATTTGTGTTCTAATGTTTAGTATTTGAATTTTTGATTTCATTTGATTTGTTTAATTGATTAACTAGACAAATATATGGAATTTTCTAAGATATAAAAAATGATTTCTTAGAATTTCTTGGAAGATTAATAATATAAATGGAGTCACAATGAGGCTATACATAGTACTATGTAATCACATTATAGTACTATGTATAATCTTACTGAGGTGCCTTCCTTACTTTACCATAGATTGATTCTGATCTCTTCTCTCTATCTGAGGTGCCTTCTTTACTTTACCATAGAGTAAGTATATGAAATACATGCTTACTCTCTAGTAATGAGGTGCCTTCTGGTTAGTAAAAGGGTTAGTAAAAGGGTTAGTAAAAGGGTTAGTAAAAGGGTTGCTCTCTAGTAATGAGGTGCCTTCTGGCAGCAACTTAGCAGCAACTTGAAACCTTAACCCACAAAAAAAGCCTAGTTGCCTAGGCTTTGATGTTTTAAGAAATAAATTTAGAACTCTCTACATGCAGTTCCTGTGTAGTTACCTGTACACATTGACCAGATAGCATAGGTGAAAGCCACTACTAACATTAGTCCTAATCCAACTGACCAAACTTTCATTGTGATTTCTAAAGCTTTTAATTTCATAATTGTTTTTATTTAATTGGTTTACTTAGCTAATATATAGAATTTTCCACTAAGTAAAAAACGATTCTTGGAAAAATGTAGAAAAAGATTTATGATAATGTGTGTTTCTGTGGGTGCCTCAGCGGGTCAAATAGATATATAAATGATCTAATCAAATTTTATGTCAATGTCACACGAAGATGTATTTTATGAGATTTACCAGGAGGTTCACTCGCAAGGTCTAGAAGAGAGATTTTACCAGCAGCTTAATAAGATGAAGTCACAGGATAAGCATAAGTATAAGTGTGTGAAAGATCATTGGGAATATGCTTATAGAAGAATCACTGGAGATCAGGAGATTCATGACAAATTATTAAACAATCAAGGGTGAAAATTTATGGAAGAGTACAGATTATTAACTAAGGATAGAGAGACTATTAGTAGTGTTAGATGTGATAGTTTTGAAGAAGCAGTTGAATACTTTGCAGAGAAAAAAAGACTTAGTACAACTGATTTAATGAGCATATTTGAAGTTGACATTCTCTCAGCTGATTCACAAGGAGGCACCTCAAGAAGTTAAGAAGATTTATTTCATAGTACTATTTTTATCTCTGGGGCACCTTATAATGCTTACTTTGGAAAGATTCTTTTTAGTGATTTAAAAAAATGAAGGCCTAAATATAAGAATTATCACACCAAGAAAAAAATGATTTCTAATAGGTGATTAATAGGTGATTCTCTCTGAGGCACCTCAAGAATTCTCCATAGCCAAATCCAAAACCTTAGCCCACAAAAAAAGAGTCCGAAGACTCCTCTTTTGTTTTTTGTTGAATTAAAATTATGCTTGTGCGTTTACCAATTCATTTGAAGTTGTGTAAAAGGTGCGGCGACCAGTTCTTAAAACTCTGAAAGTAATTAAATTATTTTCATTTTTAATTTGTGTGAAATTTAGAACTGCTCCAGGAGTTGCACAATAAGAATTTTCTAATTCCATTTTTAGATTTTTGTATAAACGAACTTTGTGGTCGAATGCTTTTTCGAATTTCAATTCGTTTAAGAAATCATCAAATTTTGGTTGAGAGATTTCTGCTTTTTTCTTTGCTGCGTAAGTCTTGTTATACGCTGCCTTTTTTGCTTTTTGTTCCATTGATAATGTGTTCATAATTTTTAGTTTTAGTTTTAGTTAGTATTATTTAATTGATTAACTAGACAAATATAAGTGGTATAGTTTGATATAAAAAATGATTCTTGGAATTTCTTGGAAATTTCTAAAAAAATATTTAGGTGATTCTCTGAGGCACCTACCCGATTCTTGCTTGCTGGGGAGCCGCAGTGTGTACATCTAATTTGGTCAAAAAGAGTAGCCCACAAAAAAATCCGAGAGGGGACTCGGATTTAAAAAAATAAATCAGATTTATTTGTTTATTTGTTTATTTGTTTATTAATTGTGTATTATTTAAGTTTTTTTAGTTCAGATAAAGCTAATTCCAATCCAGTAATAACTGAATGCATTGGATTTGTTGGAAGTTTTTCATATTCCGCTTTTGCTAGTCTAATAGATGCTGATATATTTCCTTCAATTGCATCTAAGAAGTTCTCTTCTTTTTTCTTTACCATTTTTCTTTAGTTTAGTTTAGTTTTATGTTTGTTCTTTCTGGTGTACTTCTTTCTATTACGGTACACATTAGGTCTCGTTGCCTGTCTTAATTCCTGTAATGTTATCTCTATCTTTTCCATGACTCTACAAATATAGGGAATCTTCTAAATATATAAAAATGATTTCTTGGAAAATACCCCTTCGTACGCACGTACGCACGTACGTACGCACGCGTCCCCCGGGAGGAGCCATGGTAAATGAAATGTGAAGAAGAGTGAAGAAGAGTGAAGACAAACACTGAGGAGCCCCAGACTTGAATCAGTATATAACACGTGAATATATGAAAGAGTTCTTGGGGTACCTCCTGATGGTTACATCAGACTGGTTACTGTAACCTTGGTCCACAAAAAAAGACTCCTGAGAGTCTTTCATGTTTTGAAGTTTATATGTTATTTATTAGAATCCCATTTTTTTTAATACAGATCCAAATGATTTCATATCTTGAAAAGCAGCTTTCTCTAATGTTTTTAGGTCCTTAGCAGCGTATTTCTGTGAAGCAGTCCAAGCTTTTTTAAAATTTGCAGCATCTCCTTTAGCAGCAGCAATACTCATGTTTTTTATTATTCCTGCAGGAGTTGCATTTAACAGATTCTTCATTGCTGATGTTCCTGTTTTACTAGCAAGTAAAGGACCAAGCAAAACACCTTTAACAAACTCCTTTGCTTTTTCTGGATTTGCTTTATAGGCATAATAAAGAGGTCCTATAAGTGCAGCCTTAGCAGCTTCCCACCAATCATATTGTTCTGATAAATCAGAATCTATTTCCTGTGACTCATTAACGAATTCATCAAATCTTTTAATTTCCATTTTGTTTGTTTATATTTATTGTATATATCACGCAATGATAAAATTTCTTGAGGCACCTCAGGAATCTTTATTGTTTTTGGTTTAAAACTTTAGTCCACAAAAAAAGAGGACCTAAGTCCTCTCTTCTTCTTTTATTATAACCCCCATTATAATAGAAAGCACTCTCTATTCATCTTCAAGTACATCTTCCTTTTTAAATTCTTGAGATTGATTTAGAATTTCTTGAGAATCAAGTATTTCATTGATTTCATTTTGGTTTAGTCCCAATTCAATTAAGAATTGTAATTTCTTTTTAATTTCTGAGTTCATTTGGATTTGTTTAATTGATTAACTAAACAAATATATAGAATTTTCTACATTATAAAAAATGATTTTCAAAAAATTCTTTGGTTAAGTATCCAGATTCCCTGGGGCACCTCAGATTGCTTATGTGTTTCCTTACTCAAATATGACAATTTTTTTGGGAAACCCACTATAATATAGCATCTTTTTTTTAAACCATAATAGTAGCCAGATTCCCTGGGGCACCTCAGAGTCTGGATGTTGTTAGGTTTAAAAACCTAAAATGTTTCCTTAGCCCACAAAAAAAGGAGTCCGAAGACTCCTCTTTGTTTTCTTAACCTGTTTTTACTTTGCCGGCGCCAACTCATTCGAAGTTGTGTAGAAAGTTCTGCGACCTGTGCGCTTAACTCTGTAAGTTGTGAGATTGTTAGAGTTAGAAATTTTAACAAAGCTTAAAACCGCACCTGGACTTGCATTGTAGGAATTTGAGATTTCCATTTTCAGATTTTTATATAATCTGATTTTGTAATCAAACGCCTTTTCAAATTTGTCAAGCGCCATCCAATCTGGAGTTTGTGCCTTCTCTTTTTTCTTAGCCGCATACGCCTTGTTGTAAGTGGCTTTTTTTGCTTTTTGTTCTGCTGTTAAGAGTTTCATAATTTTTAGTTTTAGTTTAATTGATTAACTAGACAAATATATGGGGTATCCCTTGATATAAAAAATGATTTCTGGGAATTTCTTGGAAATTTCTATTGTGGTTTGGATATCAGAGAATCTGAGGTTCCCTCTCTGATCAGACTACCTGGGGTTCCTCATGAGGGACGCACGCTCTCGGCGCGGAATCCGATCCGAATCTTTTTGCATAAAAAAAGACTCCGAAGAGTCTTTTCCTATTTACTTTGACATGTGTTAATCAATCAAAAGTAGCTATTTGGTGGTCACTTTAATAGTGAATAATTTGTCTTGCATTCCTGATAGGTCAACCATATCTCTGACCTTCTTAGCAGTGGCTTCTTGGTCATACCCAGACACTTCTATAAGGTATTTGGCTTGTCCTTCTTTTTTACCTTCGTGACGGAAGTATTCTCTGGAAGCCTCAGTGGTTCTTCTTACCTTGTTGTCTTTAGAACTCACATAGTATGTCTCTGTGGTCATAATAATATTTTAATTGGGTTTACTTAGCTAATCTATTATGAATGTGTTAAATTAAAAAATGATTTCTGGGAATTTCCTAAGATTTTCTAGAATTTCCCTCTCGTACGCACGCACGTACGCGCTCGTCCCCCGGGAGGGCTCTTTCTTAAATACTAATAATCATCTTCATCTTCATCATCTTCATATCCAGTTAATGACACATCCCAATCTCCGTAGCGATCTCTAAAAGCAATCCACCCGTGAATGTTAGGACCCACTTCGCCTATCCAGTCTTGTATACTCAATCGATCCTCTGGATGGGCTTTAGTGTTCCAATTGGCTAGGTCTTGTCTCACTAGACTCCACCATTCTTGTTTAGTAGTTGCTATCATTTCTCAAGTATTACAAATGAGCCAAAGTAGTTATCAAACACTTTTATTAGGTGCTCGTAATCTCCTGACTTCATTTCTTTAATAATCACATCAGCATCTAAATCTAGTTGCCTTGCAAAGTTCTTAGCATATCCCATAAGGACAAATGCGTTACCATCAGGTCCAGTTAAATCAATAACTATTGGACCTTTCTTTTCTTTCTTATTTCTTATCATGAGTGTTTGTTTAATTGATTAACTAGACAAATATATAGAATTTTCTACAAAGTAAAAAATGATTCTTGGAAAAATCTAATCAGGTCACTGTGACATGATCCTCTTGGGGCACCTCAGGAATTCCTGCATAGTGCTATGTCAAAACCTCAGCACACAAAAAAGCCCAAGAAATCATCTTAGGCTTTTTTTTAGAATATATTAATTCAGGGTTTTAACACTCTTCTTCTATTATTTCTAATTCTTTGATTAAGCCCAAAGCAGTTTCTTCTTCCACTTCGTCCCAAATATAATCCACAGTAGTTGTTTCGTAAGTGGTTACAAAAGCATCCTTTGCCCTTTCAATTTGAGTTTCAGTAAATGATACGATTTCTGCTTCAGAATATTGAGCATTAACCATTTCTAAAGCTTGATTGTAATCTGTGACTCCTTCTTGGCTGATTCCATCTATAACATTTAGGTAAGATCCTAAAGCAAAAATAGCTGCTTCTCTTTGATCTTTTCCCATTCCGATCGATTTAAAATTTACCCGTGCATCAGGATTCTCGTGAGATACACTCATAGTAACTCTTTTTAATTTCTTGTTTTCCATAATAATTTATAATAAGTTAAGTTTAATAATGCAAAAGTAAAAAAAAGGTCGCGTTAAAAAAAATGATTTCTTGTAATTTATTATCTTGTGAATAATCATCCGGAGATCTGCTGGAGATCATCCGGAGATCTGCTGGAGATAATCACTGGGGCACCTCAAGAATTCATGCATATGCTATGTCATAATTTGCAAAGTGAATCTCTCTTAATATGCAAAGTGGATTCAGCAACCTGGGGTGCCCCAGGACTAAATCCAGACTGTCAAAAATATGCACACAAAAAAAAAGGGAATCCGAAGACTCCCTTTCTCTAAAATTCAATTCCGGTTATTGAGCCGGAACTAATTCTTTAGATGTTGTATAAAAAGTTCTGCGACCTGTGCGTTTAACTCTGTAAGTGATTAAATTGTTTTCATTAGAAATTTTAACAAAACTTAAAACTGAACCCGGACTCGCCTTGTAGGAGTTTGTGATTTCCATTTTAAGGTTTCGATAAAGTCTAATTGCGTGGTCAAAAGCTTTTTCGAATTTGTCCTCATTGAAAATCACTGCGTTTTCAATTGATTGAGCTTTTTTCTTCGCTCTGTAGGCTTTGTCATAAGCTGCCTTTGCTGCTTTTTGAGATGCTGTCATTTCCTTTTTCATAATTAAAAGTTTTAAGTGGTTGTTTAATTGATTAACTAGACAAATATAAGTGGAATCTTCTAATATAAAAAACGATTTCTTGGAATTTCTTGGAAATTTCTAAAAAAGTTTTTTATGTTTTTTCAGCTGTTAACAGCTGTTTTCCCTGGGGTTACTCAGGAAACTTGATCCAAACTTGAACTAAAACCTTAGCCCACAAAAAAGGACCCGAAGGTCCGTTTCCGCGAGGCGATCCGAATTGGTTATTTATTAAATAGAAATTGTGTTGCTGCATTAAGGTCATGAATCGCTTCATCATCATCTTTATCACACTTAACCCATTCACCCTTATCCCATTTACAGTATAGATTATTCTCTTCAGCAACTAGACGGGTTCTTTCCCAAGCCACACCAGTATTGATTTCTTTTTGATAATCTCCATATTCTGGACACCCACAAGAGAGTCGTTGACCTTCACAATCAGTGCATCTTTCGATATCACATCCATTAATATGTCTTTGTCCTGGAGCCACACCACAATCGTAACATGGTTCTTTTGGAAAATCTTTAACTAATAACACTCCCATATCTTTTTGTTTAAGTAAATATATAGGGTTTTCTAAGAATTAAAAAATGATTCTGTGGAAAAAAACCCTTCGCACGCACGTATACGCAAGTCCCCCTCCTGAGGTCCCTGTGCTAAATAGTAAGTAAACCTCTAACTTGATTAAAGTAGGCTTCAATATCATTTAAGAATTTGATTGCTCTTTCTTCAGTGTCTGCATATGCAAAGAATTGACCTGACTCAGAGTCAAACTCTATACCTTCACTGTCAATTTTATTCTGAACAAACTCTTCAAAGTCATACGTAGAGTCAAACTCTATAACAGTCACACTCTTCTTAACGAGTCCTGTGATTGTCCATTGAGCTCCTTTCCAGTCTCCTTTTGAAACTGAAAGCCCTATTGGTGATTTAGTTTCTTGATTCATCGATTGTGATTTTTAAGATTCGTGAGCCTATCCAAGTTAAGCATCCTGCTAAGATAGCTATTAGTACTTGACCTCTTATTACAGATGCGAAGAAAATCACTGAGGCCAATAGAAGTAAAAGAGATACAATTACAAGATTAATTTTTTCTGCTAGCTTTTCCATTTGGTTTATTTAATTGGTTTACTCAGCTAATATATAGATTTTTCTACAAAGTAAAAAATGATTCCTGAAATCAACCTATAGGTTTAGTTGGATCAGACTTCCTGGGGTTCCCCAAGATTTTGAAGCAGTCAGAGTATTTGAAGTAATCAGAGTATTTGAAGTAGTCAAAGAAAACCTTCACACACAAAAAACCCCAGGATTTCTCTTGGGGTTTTTGTTTAATTATTTTAAGTTAAATTTCTTTGTCTTTATCTTTCTCTTTAAGTATTCCTAATTCCTGATTATATCCCATTGCTAGACCAAAACTAGAAATTCCTATAATCACTGGGTAGTCTGAAAATAGAAGAGAAATTCCAACAACTGCAAATAATGTGATGATTAAATAATAAGTTTTCATAATGAAGATTTAATTCATTCTATCATCATGAAGATAAAGTGTTTCACGGTTTGCTAACAAAGTTTAATGCAGCAGTACTTCCTGTCATTTTAAATTCATATATTCCAGAATCACATGTTGTATCATTCACTCTTAACTTAATAGAACTGCATGCTTTAAAATCGGCAAGACAAGTTTCAGCTAATAAATTGTCAATAAAAAATACGGTCTCTCTATCAGAAGAAGTTGTTGCATTAAATGTGTATTTTTTATAAGCTCCGTTGACCATAAAAGATAAGTCCACAGTTAATTCATCATCACATGTGTATCCACCGCTTATATAAAAGAAAACTCCATCGCCAGTGTTTTCAAGCTTAAGCCAGGAACCTTTATTCTCTACTGTATAAGCAATTCTATATGGAGGGTCAAATCCATTGTCTATAGTCTTATATGTCCATTGTGCACTTGCTGTATAGCTTAGTGCTAATCCTATCAATAATAATAAAGTTTTCATAGTTTTCATTTGATTTATTTTTTAGTGTCTGTCCAGCCGATTCCTTCGAAGTTATAATTACCTTTACGAATCTCTTCAAGTTCTCTTTGACGAGCTTCATCGTACTTAGGGTGCTTTCTTTCTTCTTCTTTACACGTCAAGCAAATATCTTGCATGTTAAACATAGACATTGTGTGTGAATTAGTTTCGGTACCGCATCTTTGACATTCCATATTGTGTGTTTAGTTTAGTTGATTAGACAAATATATAGATTTTTCCAAGAATAAAAAAATGATTCATAGAGTTTGTCCACAGTTACTACACTTCACTAATTTGATTCCTGACACATGACGGACAGCAACATAAGTTTTATCGTGTGTACATTTTGGTTTATCCATATTAAATGTTTTAAAGAATTCCTTCCATGATTACTACCACCATTCGAGATATCTCTTCTAGGTCTTCACCTTCGTAACCGTAGGTTTCAACAGTATCTATGGCTTCTTCTAAAGTGATAGTTCCTAATGGTGCATAATCTCCATGCTCATCATTGATATCATCTACGATATTCTGTGCTTCTAACATTCTTTCGTCCTCAGTCATATCTACTTTTTTAGTTTGTTTAAACCCTCTTTAATCTTTTCCTTATCCACGCCAAATGCAAATAGTATTAGTACAACACCTAATGCAATAAAGAGTATTAATAAAGCTAATGCAATAGGTATCCATATAGGAGATGTGACCCAAAGCCAAGACCAATTGATAACCCCAGTTAACTTAAGAGAAACTAGTATTAGAGTTATGAATGGTAACGATACCGAGCAACCTGATTTTTTATTTGTCATAATTTAAAATTCAATGTGATCAATAGCTAGTTCTCCTGTGCCTTTACCGTCCTTCATAATTTCATAATTAGGATCCATACCGGCCGAAATAACATCGTCAATAAGTTGATCTAAGGTAGAGAAGGTTTTAGTGTAGTATACGCAATCTAATGAGTACATATTTTTTTGTTTAATTGATTAACTATACAAATATATAGAATTTTCTAAGAATAAAAAAATGATCCTTGTAATTATAGCAAACTTGATTGCTTAACCCAAGATAAAAATTTACCCTCGTCGTCTAAAAAGAGATGCTGATTTTTTTTCTTTTGTCTGAATTCATACATATCAATTTCTTTATCAGTCATATAAATCCAATGCTGAGAGGAACCGTCTATTGAAAACCTTAACCGTTCGTCATTCATTATTTGGAGGCTTATTCTAAATCCTTTTAATGATTTCCCATAAGCCTCCATATAGCAAATCGTGCGATTTCTTATAGCATCTTTCCTTAAATCGTCAAAAAACTTCGTAGCCTCTTTAACATCGTAAAAAGCATAAGTCTTTTTAGGATAGTTTTGAAATGACTCATATATTTCAACGGTTATCTTTTTTTCCTTTAAAGAATTGAATAAAGATTTTTTTATAAATACAATATCTTTCTTACTATAATTGGATAAAATATCATCGACTAATTCTTCTTTTGTCATTTTTTATTATTTAATTGATTATAAGTAAATATATAGATTTTTCTACAAAGTAAAAAATGATTTCTAAGAATTTACATAGAGTTTATTTCCTCTACTCTCTATACAACCAAACTCTTTTCCATCAGCATTAACATCTTTGTAATCCCAACATGGTTTCACTCTAGGATTGTATCTGAGTCTGGATGTCTCCACTGGTGTTTCCTGAGGTACCTCAGTGATTATCATCTCTTCACATAATATCCATGCACACACAGTTTTGTTCTCCCCTTGAAATATCTTCTCTGCTTGTTTAGCATTATTACTTAACTTACACCTTGACATAATTAGTGTGACTTCATCAGGTGATAAGTATTCGATAGTGCCATCGGGGAAGACACACTTCCATTTCATGAAGTTCTTACCCCTGGACAAATTGAATCTCACTTTTATTCTTCTTATCATACCACAAATATAATGAAAGATTTACTTTTCTACCGGGGGAGCCTCAGGAATTCTTCCCACAGATACGTGAAAAAACCTTAGCCCACAAAAAAACCCCGGTAAATCCGAGGTCGTTCCGAGGCGTGGCGAGCCGATTAACTATACGGATCCAAATCAGAATTGGGTATCAATCGCCAGCTCTTCTCTGCTCCTATTAGATTGGTTAATGAAACACTAAGTGCTTCACCTTTTAGATTATCTAAGGCTTCAGGGAAAAGACCATCATCCAAATCTGCTTGTATCAAAGCGGCAGCTTCTTCAGAGAGATCCGCAATATAAACTACTGCATGTCTGTGACGATTAGCTCCTGCTCTTAAATCAAGCATCATAGCATTCATTGAGTGTTCAGGATCAGTAGGATCTCCTTTAATGAAGCTTTCAATTCCGTGTGCATCTGCGATTCCGAAGTATTTCATAATGATTTAGTTTAGTTACTTAGCTAATATATGGATTTTTCCACAAATAAAAAAATGATTCCAATAAAAACCTCTCGCGTACGCACGTATACGCAAGTCCCCCTCCTGAGGTCCCTTATATAGAATCCCAATAACCTTCTCCGTTATAGTAGAAGAATATATCACCGGTGTGTGCATCAGTGAATGTTATACCATTAAAGTCCTCTTGAAGAGTGTAGCGTGATCCCAAATCATCTTCGATATCACGCTTAGCTCTTAAAGAGGATATTCTTGTGAGCTCAGACCATAAGTCAATTAAAGCTGTGTAAGCTTTTACATTCTCTTGCTCTAGTTCTTCTAACGTCATGAGGCTAGATTTTAGATTTAAAGTAGTTAAATACACCAGGTATATGTTTCTTGTAATAAGGTTGGTTATCCATGCACCATTGCTTTAACTCCTGCTCTGTCTTAAATGGAGATTGCCATGAACCTCCTGACATTATTTGTCTGAACTGTGGCTCCAACGCGTCTACAAAGTCTTGAACTGTCCATCCTTCCCAAATGTGTTTTGTCATATCACTCATATCATTTTATTTAATTGGTTTACTAAACAAATATATAGAATTTTCTACTTAATTAAAAATGATTCTAAAACATTTCCGGATACTTAACACGGGGGAGCCTCAGGAATTCCTGCGGCTGCTACGTGAAAAACCTTAGCACACAAAAAAAGCCCCGAAGGGCTTTACAGAAGTATTACCTACTAAACATTGTTATCTTTAGTGTATTTATTTAGAATCTCCCTAACAGATCTTGTAATTTCGTAGCCTTCATTATTAATTACTGTCGGTTTAAAATCTTTCCTTTTGTTTCTGAAATAAGAAACAGTAGTCTCCAGAGTACATAAACCATCCAGATCATTTTCATGAGCGTATAAACTATATCCATTGTTGTATTTTATAAAGCATATAATCGATGGATTATACAGACTTGTCAACTCGATAACCCCTTTATTCTTAAACTCAACACTTTCTAATATTCTATAATCTAGTGACCATAACAAGAGATTACCCCCATTTCTAAACACCACATCAGAAGGAAGAAAATTGACAGCGTTCAAATCGACCTTACCTTTATTTCTAAACTCCACACCGGTAGGAAAAGAAACGAGGCGTTCCAAATTGACATACCCTCCATTCTTAAACACCACATCGGAAGGAAGAGAAGTGAGATATCTCAAATCGACACACCCTTCATGAGTAACAATTATCTTATTCCCTTTTATCATGTAGGAGTATTTTTTCTTATCTAATACTTGTATAAATTCTTCCTGTTTCATCTTTGATAATAACTCATCATGGCAATAAAACCAATCACTCTTGGATTCAATAGAGTTGATTATTTCTATAACATCTTCCTTGCTGAAGATTGAAGAGATAGATGAATTAATTCTTTCAATTGCTTTCTCTTTAGTTAACTTTTCCATGGCTTTATTATTAATTAGCTAAGACAAATATATGGATTTTTCTACAGAATAAAAAATGATTTTTTTTTAAACATTTCCGGATACTTAACACGGGGGAGCCTCAGGAATTCTTTCCACAGATACGTGAAAAAACCTTAGCCCACAAAAAAAGACCCCGAAGGGCCTTTTCCGATAACCAATCAAAAATTATTCGTCGTCATCCTCAGATATTTCTCCTAAAAGGTCTCGAAGTTCTTGTGGAAGATCTGGATCGTTAAGCATCGATTCAATTAGACCTTTAGGTAATCCTTTACTTGCCATTCCTTTCATTTCAGATAGCATTTGTATCATTTGCATTTTTCGTTGCACTTCCGCTTGACTACGAATACATCCCATTACGAAACCAGCAAGGATTAGTTTTTTCTCGTAAGCGGTTATTTTAATATCAACCTCACCAAGCTCACCATCTCTGACCTCAGCTGCTGTTGCTGCTAAAGCATCCGATATGGTATCGTACTTTCCAAGGTTTTGTTTTACGATTCCTTCAGCCTCTTCGAAGAAATCATTTTTAAGGCCTAAGCCTTCTGTAACTGTTTCTGTTTTTCCCGACATAAGTTAATTATTTAATTGGTTTACTTAGCTAATATAGAAATTTCTAATTGATATAAAAAATGATTCTAGAAAATTATAGAAAAAAATTAGGAGGATAAAAAAAGCCCCGAAGGGCTTTTCTTGCTAACCAACCAAACTTAATCTACCCAAATCTCTTGGGTTTTCGAAACCGATCTCCATTCGCCAACTTCCAAATCGAAGTAAGCTGTTTGACTATCGGATATTTTACCACCCTTAGGGTGTTTCAGAATAGGAACACGTTCAAGATCCAATGTTCCTAATGCAATGCGTAATGATCCGCCAACCTTTCTGTAATAGAATTTGTACGAACCCGTTTTGAGACCTTTCTTAAGATCATCATGTGTAATTTTTTTAAAGTCTGCCATGTTTTTTTTATTATTATTTGATTAACTCTATAAATGTAAGGGAAATCAGTTGATTAAAAAAATGATTCTGTGGTATTTTCTAAAAAAAATAGTCAGGACAGGATTCGAACCTGCATGATAACTTATGAGCAGGACTTTCACCGGGTTTTTCAAGGTTACTCCGCGTTATCTTTACTATTAACCTTTATTCATAGCGTCTACCAATTCCGCCACCTGACTATTTTATTAAAGTTATTACGATTACTGTTCCTGTTATATATCCTGCACTCAGTGCCACTGCATTGAATATTCTCTCACTCCAATTAGTAGCCTCGATCATGTATCCTAGGAATGGTAGACCAAGGAATGGACTAATTGCTGCAAAGAATATCATACCCGGTGCATTACCCTCAGACACAAATCTGATATAAAAAGTTGAGCATATCTCAATGACTAATGCTGATATGAAAATTATCAGGTATCTTATGTTATATTTAATTTTCACAGATTTCTTTTTCTTCAAAATGTTCAGCAACTGTTCTATTACCAGTTAACATTCGTAACTCATTTAAGAAGTTCTCAATATGATAAGCCATTAATTCTGCGTGGTCTGCATTGTTACCAGCTAATAATACAACCTTCATCGTCTCAGCAATGAAGTTTATCTGAGAGTCATTGTTTACTTCACCCAAATCAGCAAGATCACTAATATCTTTCATTACTTTTTTAAGTGCATTTAATTTGATTGGGTCCATTTCCTATGTTTTAATTGGTTAACTCAAATATATAGATTTTTCTACAATTAAAAAAATGATTTATTCAAAAGCTCCAAACCGAGCTAGCATACTAACTCCAGGTCGTATAGCCTCAGGAATATGAGGAGCAATCAATTTCCATTCTTCCTCACTCATTTCGTTTCTTAAACTCGCTGCTGCTGACAAAAAAGAATCACCCTCTTTCATTTTATCAAATATTGTCACTAATGTTTTCGCGGAGACTGGATTGGAGCCACAATTCAAACTCCCCCCAACCTTATGTGGTGCTCCCTCAAGTGAGGCGAGACGATTTCCGTCACACCAGAAACACCTGCCAACAATCTGTGGTGCTCCCACAAGTGAGGTGAGCTGATTGTTGCTACAAGAGAACTCACTACCAACCTTGAGTGGTGCTCCCACAAGTGAGGTGAGGCGATTGCCGTCACAATGGAAAAGCCCTTTAACCTTATGTGGTGCTCCCACAAGTGAGGTGAGCTGATTGTTTGTACAAGAGAAACCCCCTCTAACCTTCTGTGGTGCTCCCACAAGTGAGGCGAGTGAATTGTTGTCACACAAGAAATCCCCCGTAACCTTTCCGAACTTAACACCTTTAAAATCTGAAAGTCCCTGAAATGAACAAATGAAATCCCCAAACACATCAACAAGTCCAGTCTGGAGGTTTAGAGTACATCCTTTAGCACATTTGTCGAGCCAATTGATTTGTTCTTGGGCTAGAGAGGTCATTAGTAGATTTTAATTGGTTAACTCAAATATAGAAAATTCTACAGGAAGAAAAAAATGATTCTTGGAAATTACCTTATGATAAACTTCTTTATATCTACGACGGTGCCTTCTGACTTAAGTAGCACTACATAAGTTCCTTTATCTTTTGTGTTAATGTGTATAGATTTAGCACCATTAGAAGGAATATCAGTTACGTAATCCTCATCATTCTTCATTACTGAGATAGTATCTGCGTTTACTTCCCAATTAATAGTACCGTAAGCATCACAATTAGAGTTCTTTTTTGTCTTACATGCAAGTAATATTGATAATAAGCAACAACAAGCTAGTATAATAATGAGTCTTGTGTTTAATGTT
>Ga0209597_1001225_pt1 | contig 16867 bp, 8 predicted proteins | sample M_140625_MF_Meta_FD_187316 | JGI IMG/M metagenome (GOLD analysis project Ga0209597, IMG submission 187316) | Freshwater microbial communities from Lake Montjoie, Canada to study carbon cycling - M_140625_MF_MetaG (SPAdes) (version 2) | ecosystem: Environmental > Aquatic > Freshwater > Lake... | reverse complement strand
TATGGATGCTGTTGCTAAAAATCAAAGCACTTCTTTATTTGGAAATATTACTTCGTTGTGTGAATCACCTATAAATGAAAATCTAATTTATGCTGGAACTGATGATGGATTAATTCAAATAACAGATAATGCAGGTCAAACATGGACGAAGATAGAAAAGTTTGTAGGGATTCCTGAAACTAAATTTAAAGAAATTACTGTTGGAACATTAGTTCAGTATTTATTGGCTTCGCAACATAATCAAAATATTGTTTATGCCGCTTTTAATAATTTAAGACAAGGCGATTTTAAACCTTATCTTTTAAAGAGTAATGATAAAGGAAAAACATGGAGTAGTATTTCTTCTAACCTGCCCGAAAATGGAGCGGTTTATTGCATTGCAGAAGACTATAAAAATCCAGATATTTTATTTTGTGGCACCGAATTTGGTTTTTATTTTACAAATAATGGAGGTAAAAATTGGCTTAAACTTAATAATGGAATGCCTTCTTCTATTTCTATTCGTGATATTGCTATTCAAAAAGAACAAAATGACATAGTTCTTGCAACTTTCGGCAGAGGATTTTATGTTTTAGATAATTATTCACTAATTCAAACGATTAAAGACGAAGATTTAAAAAAGAATACAATTTTTAATATAAAAGATGGCCTTGTTTTTAAAGAATCTAGACCCTATGGCCACAAAGGAAAATCGTTTCAAGGAGAAGCTTTTTATACCGCAAAAAACCCTCCAGTTGGAGTAACCTTTAATTTATTTATTAAAGAAGATTACAAATCAATAAAAGAAAAACGTATAGAAATTGAAAAGAAAAAATTAAAAAATAACGAAGACCTTATTTATCCATCTTATGATAGCATTCGTTTAGAAGATAATGAAATAGCGCCACTTTTGTTTTTAGTTATTACAGACGAACAAAATAACGAAATAAAAAAACTAAAATTAAATTTTAAAAAAGGCATGCAATCCACAGTTTGGGATGGTACTTACGAAGTTTCGTCACCCATTAATTTTAACACCCCTGATTTAGAAAACCCTTATTATGAAGCTGATCAAGGTCACGAAGCCCTTCCTGGCAAATATTTTGCTCAAATTATAAAAATTATAAATGATAAAAAAGAAATTTTATGCGAAAAAGTTTCTTTTCAAATTAAAACAATGCATCAAGGTTCACTTCCAGCCAAAGATGTATTAAAGCAAATGCAGCTTAATAATCAAATTGCTGAGTTCAGAAGAATAGTTCTTGGTTCTGCAGATTATCTAAATCATTTGAAAAATAGAATAAAGTATTTGAAATTAGGAATTACTAAAAGTGGTACTGGACTTTTAGGTTTAGTTTCAGAAATGTCTATTTTAGAAAACCAAACAAAAGAATTAGAATTAAAGTTAGACGGAGATGTAAGTTTGGCTAAAAGAGAGTTCGAAATTGTTCCTGGTTTTGTTGGAGACTTAGAAAACATGATTTCGTCTACTTGGTCGCAAAGTTATGGGAGTACTGGTACTTTAGAGGAAAAATACAACGAACTAAAAACATCATTTTTACCGATTTATAAAAAAATAAAAGAACTAAAGTTTTTAACCGAACAATTTGAATTAAAAGCCGAGAACTTAAAAATGCCAGCTACTTATGGAAGACTTCCTGAATTTTAACATTAGATTTTTTTATTTAAACAATTAATGATTTTATTTTATTTTTTTATAATTTTACTTCAATAAATTAATAATTAAAATATAAATCAATAAAACATGAAAAATAAATCATCAAAACATCTTAGTGTTATAAAAATGATTTTTTTTATAACAATTAATTCTTTTTTATTAAATGCACAGCAAACCTATACTTTTACTAATGCTTCTGCAACAGGAGCAACGGGCCCAACACAAGCTCAGGTTAATTCCGCTTATGCAACAAATAATCTAAATGGTTTAGTAACGTCAAACAGTGGTATTCAAACTTTTACAATATCAACAGGTGGCTCATATAGAATTGAAGCTTTTGGAGCAGAGGGGTATGGAGGTTTTGCAGGCAAAGGCGCAAAAATAGCAGGCGATTTTCCTTTTACAGCTGGAACTGTTTTGAAAATTGTAGTAGGTCAAATGGGACAGGTAAACCCAGCAGCAGGAACACTGCAATTCGGAGGTGGCGGTGGTTCTTTTGTGTCTTTACTTAACAATACGCCCTTAGTTGTCGCTGGCGGTGGTGGTGGTTCTCATGCTACTTCTTATGTTGCAAGTTCTGCTGACGGTACAATTAGTACTAGTGGAAATTCAGGTGTAGGTTCTACATCTGGCATAGGAGGAACGGCAGGATCGGGTGGAGCAGATATTTCTTCGGCTAATGGTGGTGCCGGTTTTTATGGCAATGGAGGTGGAACCACTGGCCCTGCATTATCGTTTACTAACGGTGCCTTGGGAGGTAATGTTGGCGCCTTACCATATGCAAACGGAGGTATAGGTGGCTTTGGCGGTGGCGGTGGCACTCAAAGTTGGAATAATAACCGCGGCGGCGGCGGCGGTGGCTATAGCGGCGGTGGCGGTGCATCTCTTGGGCAGCCAGCTTGTTGGGGTGGTGGCGGCGGGTCTTATAATAATGGACTCAATCAGTCAAACACTTCCGGATTTAATTTAGGTCATGGAAAAGTTATCATTACCCCATTATGTAACATCTCATTAAACCCTTCTTCCAATCCAATTTGTTTAGGTTCTGCTGTTACGTTAAGCACCAATGCAGCTAGTGGTATTTTATGGAACACAGGTAGTACAGCAAATTCTATTGTAGTAAGTCCAACAGCAACTACAGTATATTCAGTAACAGGAACAAGCACAGCAGCTTGTATTGCGACAAATATTGTTACAATTACAGTTCAAAATTCGTCTATAAGCGCATCTTCTTCCACTAACGCAGTTTGTTTAAGTAATACAGTTGCTTTAACTGGTATAGGAGCTAATACTTATACTTGGTCAAGTGGTGTTTCTAACGGAGTATCGTTTACACCCTTAGCTACAGCAATTTATACATTAACAGGAACCAACGCTTGTGGCACCTATTCAACAACACAAACCGTTTCTGTTTCAGCATTGCCAGTTGTAGCTATCTCAACTTCCTCCGCAGTATGCGCAGGAAATGTGGCTACATTAACAGCAGGTGGTGCAAGTACATATACTTGGATGCCAGGAAATGTAGTAGGTGTAAATTGCATTATTAGCCCATTAGCAACTACAATATATACAGTTGCTGGAACAAGCGGCCCCTGTGGTGGAATTGCAAACATTACCGTAATTGCCAACCCCAACCCAACGGTAACAACCTCTGCAAGCAATTCGATTATTTGCGCTGGAGCACAAGTAACATTAACTGCCTTTGGGGCAATTTCATATACCTGGCAATCTGGTGCAACAGTGAGTTCAAGTTTAGTGGTTAGCCCAACAACACCATCTGCCTATCCGGTAAGCGGAACAAACTCTTTAGGTTGCAGCTCTAATTCTACCCAAGTGGTAATTGTAAATCCAAGCCCTATTATTAATGTAATAGCAAGCGAGACTTTAATTTGCACTGGAGGCTCATCTACCTTAACTGCTTCTGGAGGCAGTAATTACACTTGGAATTTTGGACCTACCACAGCGTCAGTTGTAGTTAGTCCAACAGCAAACACAGTTTATACAGTATTAAGCTCAGGAGCAGGAGGATGCAATACTACCCAAACCGTAAGTGTAGATGTATTTACCCAAACCTTAACGGTAAGTAATTCAACAGCCATTTGTTTGGGAAGTTCAGTTACCTTGAATGCATCTGGAGGAACCACCTATTTATGGAGTAATGGCGGAACGGGATCAAGCATATTTGTTTATCCGAGTGTAAGTACATTATATACTGTAAGTGCTGTAACGGTAATTAATAATATGTCTTGCAATAGCACCGGATCAGTTAATTTAACAATCAATCCAAACCCAACCGTAACAGCGGTATTAACCAGAAGTGTAATTTGTAGAGGCGAGTCTACGATATTAACTGCCAATGGGGCAAATACCTATGTATGGAATAATACAGCAACAACCCCAAGTTTTGCAATTAATCCAATCATCAACACGAATTACACGGTAACAGGAACCAATTTAAATGGATGTGTTGGAACAGGAACCGTTCAGTTAAAAGTAAATACATGCACAGGGATTAGCGAATTAAGTAATCAAAACGGATTAAGAATTTATCCTAATCCAAATAATGGAGAGTTTACCATTGAACTGACTAACATAAACAATGGTAACATAACCATTACAAATGTATTAGGACAAATCATCAAATCACAAAAAGCAGAATTAAGCAATCAAATTAACCTGAGTGCATTTGATAAAGGAATTTATTTTATCAATGTAATGGAAAATAATCAAACTGTTTACAAAGGAAGTGTGATTAAAGAATAATGATTTAAATTAATCAACTCATAATCAATAAAAAATCCCCGGTAATTTATCGGGGATTTTTTTTGGAAAAATAGTATAGCTAATTAATATAATTCTTTCAAAAGATTTAAAAATAGAATGTCTGTTTTATAGAATTTTATTTTTTATTGGTCATTTTAATGTAACGTAAATATAAAATTGTTACTTATAAAATTCGATTGTTGTCTGCGTATCTGAAGTTATAGTGAATTTTTTTTCTATAGAATAAATGCTTCCTTTTAGAGCTTTTGCTCTCCACACTCCAATATAATTTCCTGGTTGTAAATAAAAAGATTGAATAGTTTGAGTGCCTAAATTACAAACCCATTCTAAATTGTTTTCTCGTTTTAATAATATACTTCCGTCGCCCGCTTCTATACATTTAACTTGTAAAAGGCCAGCACTAGGAATTGTAATGACCTTTGTTTTTGTTGGCTCTATAGTATTAAAATTTAATAATATGCGTGGCAAAGTCAAAATTTCAAGATCGTAGTTGCCTATAATATATTTCTCTGTAGTATTGATAGGTTGAATGTTTATTGTATTCATCTCGTTTGATTTTCGAATAATACATTTAACTTTTTCATTAAAATTATAAACACCTTGATTTCTTGAAATTTTTAGAAATCCTTGAGGAGCATCTATAGGAATAATTGTGTGTTTGCCTATTGATAGTTTAATTTCCTTACTTTCTGATGGTGGAATTGTATTTGCAATAACTTTATAAGTTGGTTCATTTTCTAAATATAATGTATCAGGGTTATTTTGATAATTTAAAGTATGAATATAATTATATTTATATTCTTTTTTTTCTACATCGTAAAATGTAAGATTTACATTAGTTTCAGATGGCTGCGTTTTATGGTCTAATAAATTAACTTGACTGCTTGTTTTATTTAATAATTGTTGTTGAATAATATTCGAAATATCTGAAAGTGTAGATGTGTTTTCAATATCATAAAAGTCACCTACGCATTCAAAAGTTTTTATTTGTTCTATGCTTAAGCCAATTCCGATAATAAATGGTTTAAAATGAATTCCCTTTTCAGTTAATTTTTGTCTTGCTTTACAGGGGTCTCCGCCACATTCTTCAATGCCATCAGTAATAATAATTACAATGTTATTCGTGCCATTTTCTTTAAAATCATTTGCTGCTTCCGTCAGAGAATGCTCTATGGGGGTTATTCCGGTTGGTATTGCTTCGCTTACTTTTTGCTTAATTAGGTTGATATTATTAGGCATAAAAGGAACAATTAATTTACTGTCTTTGCAATCGCCTGGAGGATACTTTACCGTTTGTCCGTAAACGCGTAATGCAAATTGATAAGTTTTATCTTTACTTAAACTATCAATAAATTTATAAAATAATTTTTTTGCACCTTCTATTCGAGTAATTCCATTGTATTCAATTTTCATGCTTTTGCTTGCATCAAATACAAATAAAATACGAGTAGATTTAGGTTTTAATTTTTTTTGACCAAAACCAAAACTAACACAAATCAAAAATAGAGAAATTAAACGCATTTATAAGTTCTAAATTACAATTATCAAATTCAGTATTAATTGGAATAAAAAAAAGTTTTTAACTTTTTGTTTTTAACCTTAGTTTATCAATGAAATTTTTCCACTGGTTTGTTGGGTTTTGCCTTTGGAGTTTTTATAATTAATTACATAAACATATATTCCAGTTAAACAGTTTTTTCCATCCCATTCTTCAGTATCATCATTACTATGAAAAACAAGTTCTCCCCATCGATTAAATACCTTTACTTCATATTCTAATTTATCTACAAAAAAAGATCTTGGCCGCCAAGTTTTATTAATACCATTTGGCATAAAGGCATTCGGGATAAATAGTTTAGCTTCCATATAAACATCTATGCCATTAGAAAAACTACTACTTTTTATTCCATAGTTATTTAAAGTGTTTTCTATACATTCTACAACATATTCTATTTTAGATCCATTTGGGGCGACTTCATCTAAAGTATCAGTAAAAGTGGTTGTTTCAAAATTTGTAAAACCTATTTCTGTTGCTTTTAAAAATTGATTATCTATCCGATAAATTTTATAGCCACCTATACCTCCTAAAAAACCTTCATAGTTAATCCAACTTAAATGTTTTACAAATAAATTATCATCATCTTCTTTAATATTTAAAAGCATAGTTTTAACTGGATTACTAGTTATTCTATTATTTCCGCAGCTATCTTTTACTGCTATTTTGTAGAAATAATTTTGTGTTTTGGTTAAGGTAGATTTATCAACAAAACTGTAGTTGCCTGCACCATTATAATTAATAAATCCAACATTAGAATAATTTATACCAGTATTGGATCTTAAAATAGTTAACCCATTAATAATTTTAGAGCTATCAACGAGTATAGTTAATTTTGTTTCTGAATCACTTAAAACGCTAGCTGTTTTAATATAAACATAATTAGAAGAGGGCGTTTGTGTTGAAAAAAAACAAACTTTATTTGAAGTAGAAGTAACGTTTTTCGTTTTATTAATTACCCGAATAAAGTAACATAGATTTTTTCCTAGTGTAGGATATTTATGAATGTAGCTGGTTTGTTGAGTGCTTGCTATTTGAGTATATGTGGATCCGTTATCTGAATAATAAATTCTGTATTCTAATAATCCATTTTGTAAATTAATATATTCGTTCCAATTTAATGTAGTTTGATAGGCGCAATAATCATATTTTGTTTTTAAAAATAAACTAACTGGTCTTTTATCAAAACCTCCTAAATTATTACAGCTATCTATTGCCGAAACAAATAGTGAAACCGTATTGTTTTCTGCAGAACTTGTTGAATAGGTGTATGATTTAGTTTGTCTTCCAGGACTAATTGCAAGCGGTTGAGCAGTGCCATTAAATAAATAAATTTGATATTTTACAATATCATTTTGTCTAGGAATTTTCCAAGCGATAGTTGTATTTCCATTTGGTAAAACACTAATAGAATCAATTTGAACCGAATCCGGCGCACTAATATCATAGTAATATCCACCTAAAATTGCTGATGTTGAAACGCATCCACTATTATCATTTAGTTTAATTTGATAATTGATGGTGGAACTACAAACGCTAATGGTATCAGCGTAATTTGAATTTGCTGTGTTTCCAAAAACAGTCCATGTTCCTAAAGGATATTCTTTATATATCGCAAATGAACTCGATGTTGATGCTAATTTAGGCTGATGTATAGTGTTATAATTTAATTTTACATCAACAGCCCCAGGAATACTATTTAAATTTAAAAAAATTGTTTTTAAAGTGTCAGAATTAATAGAAGATTGGGTTCCACCTGTATTATATTTTGTTAATACATAATAATAAAGACCTAAATTTGAAGAAGGCGCTCCTGTATCAATAAAATCAGTAGTACTAAATGAATTTACTGCTCCTTTTAAGTTATAGGGTCCATTTTTAGAATTAGCTCGCCAGATTTCATAAGAAAAAAAAGAATTAATAGAGCTATTTATTGGAATCCAAGTTAGTTTTGTATTCCCATTGGCTAGAATTTGTATGCATCGGAAGTCGGGCGGATTAACCTGTGAATAAAGTCTAATCCCAAAAAAAATCAGTATAAAAAAGTTTTTTTTCACGTAATTGATAACGTTTAAAATTACAATATATTTTACCTTCCTTAACTAATAAATCTTAAAATATATTACTAATGGATTGTTTATTAGTTCTTTAAAACGAGGTAAAAAATCAATGTTGATTTTGGTTCTGATGTTAATTTTTTATATTAACAAAAAACGATTTTTGTTCTAAATCTTTTAAAAAACAATTTGCAAAACAACATTTTAAAACTGACATTGTAATCTTGTATTTAATTAATAATATTGGTTTATGAATGTTCTAATTTTGGGTTCTGGAGGAAGAGAGCATGCTTTTGCTTGGAAAATTTCACAAAGTAAATTATTACAAAATTTATACATTGCCCCTGGAAATGCAGGAACCGCAAATTGTGGAATTAATGTAGCAATTTCTTTGACAGATTTTGAAGCTATAAAAAATTTGGTTTGGGAAAAAGATATTAATTTAGTTTTAGTAGGTCCAGAAGATCCATTAGTAAATGGAATCCACGATTTTTTTTTACAAGATGATATTTTAAAAGACATTCCCGTTATTGGGCCTAAAAAAGATGGCGCTCAATTAGAAGGAAGTAAAGATTTTAGTAAGGCTTTTATGAAAAAACATGGAATCCCGACAGCTCGTTACGGCACATTTACTAAAGAAAGTTTACAGGACGGATTTAATTTTTTAGATTCTTTACAAGCACCTTTCGTATTAAAAGCCGATGGATTAGCTGCAGGAAAAGGGGTTCTTATCATTCAAGACATTAATGAAGCTAAAGAAGAATTAACCAATATTTTAATTAATTCAAAATTTGGTTCAGCAGGAAATAAAGTTGTTATTGAGGAATTTTTATTTGGAATAGAATTATCTGTTTTTGTTTTAACTGACGGAATATCTTATAAAATATTACCAGCAGCTAAAGACTATAAAAGAATTGGTGAAGGAGATACTGGTTTAAATACAGGAGGAATGGGAGCAGTTAGTCCTGTTCCATTTGCTGATGAAAAGTTTATAAAAAAAGTTGAAGATAAAATTATTATTCCCACTATTAATGGTTTGATTAAAGATGGAATTGATTACAGTGGATTTATTTTTATTGGTTTAATGAATTGCAATGGCGAACCATCAGTGATTGAATATAATTGCAGAATGGGTGATCCTGAAACTGAGGTGGTGATTCCAAGAATTAAATCTGATTTATTGGATTTGTTAAACGGAGTAGCTAGCAAAAATTTAAACACCAAACATTACGAAACAATTAATGAAATTGCAACAACTGTAGTTTTAGTCAGTGGTGGTTATCCTGGAGAATATAAAAAAGATAAGTTAATACAAGGAATTGATAATAATAAAGATTCATTAATATTTCATTCGGGAACTAAATTGGTTAATGATAAGGTTTATACCAATGGTGGAAGAGTTTTTGCTGTTACTTCTTTTGGAAATACGATTAAGGATGCTGTCAGTAATAGTTTTGATTGTGCAAATAAAATTAATTACGAGGGTAAGTATTTCCGAAGCGATATTGGGCAGGACTTAATTAATTATTGATGTTATTTAAATCTTTAAATTGACTTTTGCGTCAGCACTTCAACATAGCACCATAGGATTGTCTTTTTCAGCATTTCCAAAAGCACAAAACTGTCTCTTCGCTTTTGTTCATCTTTAATTGTATTGATAAAATCCGCTACGTTGCAGAAGTTTGCGAGTAGATTCGACGCAAAGAGAATCGTATCGTGAAGTGAAGATTAGAGATCTTTATCAACTCAGATCATAGCTACTGAAACGAACTAAGCCTTTACAGCCCAGCGCATTTTAGCCGATTTTGCTCTTGGATTTGTGTTACATTCTTCGGCTGAGGGGCGAATAGGGTCGGGGGCTACTTCACTATAAATACCTTCTCTAAACAAATGTTGAAATGATTTTTTCACCCGCCTGTCTTCGCCCGAATGAAAAGAGAGTATCGCTACTCGTCCACCTTTGGCTAATGCGTCGGGCAATTTTTCGAGAAATTTTTCTAAAACACCAAATTCATCATTCACTGCAATGCGCAGTGCCTGAAAACAACGTTGGCAGGTTTTTTTAAGCAGGTCGTTGGTGTCTTTATTTTGAGGAAGAAAAGAAAGAGCCTCTTTAATTATCATTTGCAGTTGTTTTGTGGTGTTGATTTTATTTCCTTTTTTTATAGTAGTTGCAATAGTCAGGGCTATTTCTTCGGCGTAATATTCATCCGAATTTAGGGTTAACAGGTCTTCTAATTCTTCCTGACTAATTCTTTTTAAAAGTGCAGCTGCAGATTTGCCACTTGTCGGGTTTAGTCTTAAATCTAACGGTCCATCAATCTTGTAAGAAAAACCTCTTTCCGGATTATCCAGTTGCATAGAAGAAACTCCCAGGTCGGCCAATACAAAATTTAAAGGACCTGCTTCCGCGGCAATATGATCTATTTCTGAAAAATTCATTTTTTTTATAATGAGCACGTCTGTCCCAAAGCCAGAGGCCATGAGACGTTCGCGGGTTCTTTGCAATTCAAAAGGGTCTACATCAATGGCATACAAACGCCCTCCCGGCGCTAAATGGGGAAGCATTTCTAAACTGTGCCCACCATAACCTAAGGTAGCGTCCAGACCAGTTTGGCCTGGCTTTATGTTCAAAAACTCCAGTATTTCTTTTACACAAATTGAACGGTGCATTCCAGCCGGAGTTCTTCCTTGTTGAATGACTTTTGCAATGTCTTCCGCATACTGTTCAGGCTGTAACTCCTTGTATTTTTCTTTAAATACTTTTGGGTGTGTGCCTGAATAACGTACACGGCGTTTTGGTTTTTCATCATCCATAGGTAAAGCTAAGCATTTGCTTTTAGCTTCTGTCATGCGTTTCAAATTAGTTTCCCCTCAGTCAAACTGCTGTTAATTATTCACACCAAAAAACTTTAAATGAATAATGTTAAAATATAAAAAACAATAGCTGGTTAGTTATTAAAATCTCCATTTGAACGAACTACAAATAAACAAAGTAAAGTTTATAGTATTTATTTATAAAATTAGTAACAAATTATTTTAAAATTAATTTATTATTTAATAACACACAAAGGTTTTAGTATTCGCAATTTTACGTCGGAAATTAAATTTTCATAACGTTTACTCCCGAAAATTTTAAGGTAAAAAATTAAGTTTGAAAATATTTATGAAGAGAAATTTACTGATTTTAAGTCTTATTATATTTCTTAATGAACAAAAGGGTTTGGCCTGGGGTTCTGTTGGGCATAAAATTATCGCCCAAATAGCAAAGGCAGAATTAAGTCAAGCTGTGCTTGATTCTGTTACATATTATTTAGGAGAAACTTCCTTTGAATCTGCTTCAGTGTGGATGGATGAAATTCGTTCCGATCAGAACTATGATTATTTAAAACCCATGCATTATATAAATGTTGCAAAAGATCAAACATACGTGCCTGTTAAAGAGCCAAATATTATCAATGAATTGGAAACAATACTTGTGGAGCTCAGTCAACGATCGAAGCATAATAAACAAGATGTTAAAACAAGTCTACTTATTCTTTTTCATTTAGTTGGAGACCTTCACCAGCCTTTACATTCTGGTTATGCAACTGATAAAGGTGGCAATAGCATACGAGTAGATTTTATGGGAACCAATTCTAATTTGCATAGAGTATGGGATAGTAATATTATAGAAACTCAAAAAATTAGCATGACCGATTGTCTTCAGCATATTCAAGGTAAGAAGAGTGTTCAAAAGGTATTATATGAAGAAATAAATATATTAAAATGGATGAATGAATCTAGAGATTATTTAAATAGGGTTTATGAATTTAAAGATAATACAATCGATTTGAATTATGTCCTTTCAAATAAGTCAATTATTGAAAAACAATTGACTTTAGGTGGTTTAAGATTGGCAGCGATATTAAATCAAACATTTAAAGCGAAATAAAAGATTCATGTATAATTGTCCGAAAACAACATTCTATATAAAATTAACAATCAAATAATAATCAAGTAAAAACACCATAATTATAAACTTAAAAATAAAAAAATGAAAAAAATTATTATTCTAGTAGGCCTATACATGTTAGGCATAAACAAACTTTCTTCTCAGACTGCTTCAGCTGCCAAGGCCGCTGGTGTTGGAAATACCACGTCGGTTAGAGGCGTTGCTATTAACGGTCCTGAACTAGGAAATATTAGATATATTCAGGATTATACTGGTGGTATTGCGGGTTACGGAGCAAATTTAAGCACCATTAACAGAGGTGATTCAGTGGTTATAACAGGTCCTTTGGCAGAGTATTACAATTTATTTGAAATTACTCCAGCAACATTTATTTTTGTTTCAGCCAATGCTAAAATACCTGCTCCACAAGTTATCACTGCTTCTCAGTTTGGCGAAGCACATGAAGGAAAATTAATTAAAATCACAAACTGTACATTTAGCACTACAGGTGTATTTTCGGGTACAGCTAATTATACTTTAACTTCAAATGGGCAAAATTTCGCACTCAGAACAAATTCGTTGAGCAATATTGTTGGCGTTACTATACCTACCGGATCGGTTGATATCATTGGAGTGGGATCACAATATTGTGGGCCAGCAAGTGGTTCGGGATGTACAACTGGTTATCAATTATTGTTAAGAAGTTCATCCGATATGACACCTTCAGGGGCAGCTATTGGAATTACAGAATATTCTACATCGAACATTTTAACCGTTTACCCAAATCCTGTTAGGGAAACCGTTTACTTTAATTTGCAAGATAACGAAGCTGTTAGTTCTATTATCGTAACTGACGTACTTGGAAATAAAGTTCATCAAGTAATTCAATCTGAAGCATCATTAAATGTTGCTCAATTTGCAAGAGGATTTTATAACATCACTGTATTAACAAATAAGAGAATTTATCAAGGAAAGTTTATTGTAGAATAAAACTAATCTAAATTTTGAGTTGCGTTTTAAAATTTACCGTTTTATTTATAAATAAAAAAGCTTCCAATTAAATAAAAATATGAAATTTAAATCGATCTCGCTTATATTAATAACGTGTATTATTTTCGCATTCGATATGAGGTCTCAGACTTCAAATCAAGAAGGTGAATTTATATTAGACGGCATCTTAACAGATGAAAGCAATAATGAGGCAATTGTTGGTGCTAGCGTTCAATATGAAGTTGGAAAAGGTGTCGTAACTGATTTACAGGGGCATTTTAATTTATCACTTCCCAACGGGAGTTACACCTTAAGTATTAGCTATATTGGTTATTCTCCCTACAAAACGATAATAAATATAGAAGGAAAAAATAAGTCGCTGGGTAGTATACGAATTCAAAATGCGAATAATTTGGATGAGGTTGAAGTTGCTGCTGATATTGCAAAAACTCGCGAAACTCCAATCGCTTTCTCGGATGTAAACATGAAGCAAATAAGCGAAGAACTTGGAGCGAATGATTTACCAATGCTTTTAAATTCTACGCCTGGAGCATACGCTTCTCAGCAAGGCGGAGGTGCAGGAGACTCCAGGGTTAACATACGTGGTTTTGATCAACGAAATGTGGCAGTTTTGGTAGATGGCGTTCCAGTTAATGACATGGAAAACGGGCAAGTTTATTGGAGCAATTGGGCAGGTTTATCTGAAATTACAAAAAAAATGCAGGTGCAACGTGGTCTTGGCGCTTCACGACTAGCTCTTCCTTCAGTGGGCGGTGTTATGAATATTATAACCAAATCTGTCGATCAAGAGCCTTATTTCGTAATTAAAAATGATATGGGAACGGCCAACTACCAACGTTTTTCATTAGGCTACAATTCTGGATTAATTAAAAATAAACTTGGTATTACATTAGCAGGCAGTTATACCCAAGGTGATGGATACATTGATCAAACTTGGCAAAAAACCTGGTCTTATTTCGGTAAGGTCTCCTTCAAAATCAATAGCAAAAATTTATTAATTTTTGGATTTAATGGGTCTCCGCAATCTCATGGTCAACGTTCATATGCCATCAACATGGCATTTAATGATCGGACATTTGCAACGAACCAGGGTATCAATGCCGATTCTTTATATGCATTAACTTCAAGTAATTCCTTGAATAAATACACTAACAAAAATACTGGTGCAAGAGGAATATCTTACAGTCCTGATTGGGGATATATTAATGGGAAAGTCGTAAATGCAAAAATTAATTATTTCCATAAACCATTATTAAACCTTTCATATTTCTTGCATATCAATTCACGTCTTTCATTCACAAATGTTTTTTACCTCTCACTTGGTAACGGAGGTGGAACAACTTTATCATATTTTCCACAGTATGATAAAAATGGAACAGGACAACTTGCTATGCAAAGTTTGTATGATGTTAACTCTTCCACTCCAATGGGCAGTGTTAGTGGTGGAACTTTGATACCAGAACAACGACCTTCAGCTTATTATCAATACGCTTCTATAAATCAACACAAATGGATTGGTACTTTGTCAACATTTAAATATAAACATTCTCAAAAATTAGATTTTTTAGGTGGATTAGATGCGAGGTATTATGTTGGAACTCATTATCAAACCCCCTATAATATGTTAGGTGGCGATTATGTGATTTCAACTTCAGATATTAATATCAATAGAAGCAATAAAAATCCAGAAACAGCAAAATACATTGGCGATAAAATAAATTATTACTATCAAAGTAAAATAACATGGACAGGATTATTTGGGCAGGTTGAATATAAGGCCGATAGAATAACTGCTTTTGCAACGATAACAGGCAATCAAACTGGCTTTCAGATTATAAATTATTTTGCAAGAAAAGATATTGTTCTAGACCCAAAAGCTATAATTTTTAAAGCTGTTGGTTATGGCGACACCTTGTACACCGATGGAAATAACACAGGCGTTCAAGCAAACGGAACACCAGTAACTCATAATAGTGACGGATCTATAACCTTCAAAGATAATATATCAAATCAAAATATTACCGTTGCACAAAACTTCAAAGCCTACACAAATTCATCATCAAATGCGCGTGCCAATACTTCACCTGTCAAAAATTATATTGGTTACACAATTAAAGGAGGTCTAAATTATAAACTTAACCGTAGTCATAATGTCTTTTTTAATTTTGGGCAGATGAATTTGGCCCCACGCTTTAGTAATATATACGACAGGAGCGGTGCTAGCGTCAGTAATGTTACAAATCAAAAAATACTAACAGGTGAATTAGGTTATAGTATAAAATACAGCAATATTGCCATTAACCTGAATGGTTACCTAACAAATTGGGGAAATCGACCTTCAGATTTCGCACTTACAAGTTCTCAAATTGACCCGGTGACACAAACACCATATTATTATAATGTTTCAGGCATGAACGCTTTATTAAAAGGCATTGAGTTTGATATGAGCTACAAACCAATAAAAAATGTCGAGGTTCGTGGTTTTGGAATGCTCGCAGACTGGCGTTGGAATTCAAGTGGTACTTCTTTTGTTATTTCTGAAAGTGGTGTTAAAGTTGACTCCACAGTTTTTGATGCCAAAGGAATTCACATTGGTAATGCCCCACAAAAACAAATTGGCGGTAGTGTTAGATTAGAGTTGTTTAAAGACTTTTACATTAAGCCTCAGTTCACCTTTTTCGACAAGATGTATGCGCAATTTGACCCAAATAAATTAGCACTTGATAATTCAACTAAAAAAGATTACAGGAAAATTGATGCATGGAAAATGCCTTCGTTCGGAGTCGCAGATCTTTATATGGGATATACGATTCGATCAGGAAAAACGGTGGTAAATCTTATAGCTTCGATGAATAACGTGATGAATTTAGTTTATATGACCGATGCATTTTATAGTGCGAGCTTAACTGCAGATAAATACAATGCAATTAATTCAGTTGGTTGGATGGGTTTAGGTAGAAGGATTAATATTAGTGCTAAAGTTACTTTTTAAAATGAAAAAATTAAAAAAATCTCATTTCAACACCATTATACTTTATCTATGCCTTGCGCCATTGATAATTTCTTGGGGTACATTTGGCCACGAGCACATTAATCATGCGGCTGTTTTTGCATTGCCTCCCAGCATGCGCACTTTTTTTTATAACCACATTGATTTCATTACTCAAGAGTCGACGGTGCCTGATTTACGAAAATATACACTTAACGATAAAACTGAAAATCCGCGACATTTTATTGATATTGAAAATTACGGTTCAATAGATAGTATACCAAAATCTGATGAGGCGGTGAAAAAGAAATTCGACGAAAAGTTTTTATCTAAAAACGGAACTCTGCCATGGTATATGCAGAGCATGATGGATAAATTAACCAAGGCTTTTAAGGAGAAAAGGAAAACGGAAATTCTTTTCTTAGCTGCTGATTTGGGACATTATATTGGAGATGCATATATGCCCTTACATACAACTTCAAACTATGATGGACAGGAAACTAATCAAAAAGGAATTCATTCTTTTTGGGAGGCACATTTACCCGAATTATTTGGAAAAGGCTATAGTTATAATGTGGATGATGCAATTTATATTAAGGATTTGAGAGAAGAAATTTGGAAAATTATTATTTCATCGCATCAATTAATAGATACTCTTTTAATTACTGAAAAAAAACTTAGAGAAATTTATCCCTCTGATAAAGTATACCTGCAAGATACTGGAGGATTGGTACTAAAAAATAAATTCAATCAGCCTATTCACAGTCAGGACTATGCGAAGCAATATCACATGTTATTAAATGGTATGGTTGAAAAGCAACTTTTAAAAGCCATTAAAACCACTGCCAATTTTTGGTATACAGCTTGGGTAAACGCCGGT
>Ga0209597_1001224_pt1 | contig 16868 bp, 10 predicted proteins | sample M_140625_MF_Meta_FD_187316 | JGI IMG/M metagenome (GOLD analysis project Ga0209597, IMG submission 187316) | Freshwater microbial communities from Lake Montjoie, Canada to study carbon cycling - M_140625_MF_MetaG (SPAdes) (version 2) | ecosystem: Environmental > Aquatic > Freshwater > Lake... | reverse complement strand
GCTGCTCTTCGACATCGATCGCCTCGCGTGGAGCGCTGACCTCTGTGAGTGCTTTGGCGTGCCGCCCACGGCGTTGCCGGAGGTGCGGGAGAGTGCGGCGATCTATGGTGAGACCGACGTCGCCGGCGTGCTCTCTCACACCGTGCCGCTCGTCGGCGTGATCGGCGACTCGCAGGCCTCACTCTTTGCACAGCGATGCTTCGCGGCCGGGACGTCGAAGGCCACGTTCGGCACTGGCACGTCGATCCTGTTCAACGCCGGGCATGAGCGGCCGACGACAACCGGCACTGCCGCCACGGCGCTGGCCTGGGTGCTCCACGGGCGGCCGACCTACGCGCTGGAGGGCATGATCAACTCCAGTGCCGCCACGATCGCCTGGCTCCGCGACCGGCTCGGCCTGATTGCCGACGCCGCGGAGTCGGAAGCGCTCGCCACGTCGGTGCCCGACAATGGAGGCGTCTACCTCGTGCCGGCCTTCGCCGGCCTGAGTCCGCCGTATGCGGCCGTCGAGGCGCGGGCCGCGATCGTCGGCCTCACCGCTCACAGCGGCCGGGAGAACGTGGTGCGGGCGGGTCTCGAGGCGATCGGCTACCAGGTCCACGACGTGCTGGCGATGCTCGCCCAGCAGGCCGGCGTCGTGCCTGACGCCGTGTTCGCCGACGGTGGCCCGACCCGAAACGGTTTCCTGATGCAGTTCGTGGCCGACATCACCGGTGTGGATCTCACCGTCACCGACGTGCCCGAGGCGTCGGCCCTCGGCGCGGCGATGATGGGGATGCTCGGACTTGGCTGGTATTCGTCGACGGACGAGTTCTCGCGGCTGCCGCGGTCATTGCGGAACTTTCGGCCGCGGATGCCGAGGGCCGAGGCCGACCGGCTGCTCGCGGGCTGGCGCGATGCCGTCCGCCGGGTGGAACTCGACCCGTTACCTTCGGAACCAGATCACACGCAGGAGCACGCGTCATGACGGCATCACGAATCATCGCCGAATACCTCGTGGAGACACCGGCGACGCTCGAGGCAGCTGCCGCGTCGATTGCGGGCGAGCAGTCCACCGGCACATTTACGAAAGTGCCTGGCGAAACGGCCGACCTCGTCGCGAGGCACGGCGCGACGGTGGAGTCGGTCGAACCGCTCGGCTTCGTGGAGTCGCCATCACTGCCGGGCGCAGCCGCCCCCAAGGCCCCAGCGCGAGGGCACGCCCGCGGCCGCGTGCGGGTGGCGTTCCCCGTGGACAACGTGTCGGCGAGCCTGCCAGCGATCACCGCGATGGTGGCGGGCAACCTCTTCGAACTCCGGCTGCTGTCGGGCCTGAAGCTCCTCGACGTGACGCTGCCTCCCGATCTGGCTGCCGAGTTCGCGGGGCCGCAGTTCGGAATCGAGGGCACGCGCCGGCTCGCAGCCGTGGAGGGGAGGCCGATCATCGGCACGATCATCAAGCCGAGCATCGGCCTCACACCGAGGCAGACCGCCGACCTCGTCCGCACCCTCGCCCTCGCGGGCATCGACTTCGTGAAGGACGATGAACTGATGGCGAATTCGCCGCACTCACCGCTCGCCGACCGCGTGAAGGCGGTGATGGAAGCGGTGCACGAGGCAGCCGAGACGACGGGCCGCAAGGTGATGGTGGCCTTCAACATCAGCGATCGACTCGACCGCATGCTCGCCCATCACGACACGGTGCGCGCCGCTGGCGGCACCTGCGTGATGGTGAGCCTCAACGGCGTGGGCCTCGTGGGCGTGGAACACCTCCGACGGCACGCGACTCTCCCGATCCACGGCCACCGCAACGGCTGGGGTGCGATCTCGCGGCATCCGCTGCTCGGCATGGAGTTTCGGGCTTACCAGGCCCTCTGGCGGCTCGCCGGTATCGACCAGATTCACGTCAACGGCCTGCAGAACAAGTTCTGCGAGAGCGACGAGTCGGTCGTCCGCTCGATCGAGGCTTGCCTGGAGCCTCGCGGACCGCACCGGCCGCTGATGCCGGTGGTTTCATCCGGGCAGTGGGGCGGTCAGGCGCCCGAGACATTCGCGCGGACGAAGACGGTGGATCTCATGTACCTCGCCGGCGGTGGCATTCTCGCGCACCCGGGCGGGCCCGCGGCTGGCGTGACAGCGCTGCGGCAATCGTGGGAGGCGGCGGTGGCTTGCGTGCCGCTCGCCGACTACGCAAGGGAGCGGCCGGAACTCAGGCAGTCGCTCGAGTTTTACGGGGCCCTGCCGAAGCCTGGCTGACGCGACACGCACGGAGCCCACCGATGGACCTGGCCTACTACGGCGACGACTTCACCGGCTCGACCGACGTGCTCGAATCGCTCGCGCTGGCGGGGATCGACGTCGAACTGTTCGTGGATGATCCGCAGCATGCCCCTCTGCCGTCGAGACGCGTCATCGGCCTCGCTGGCTTGAGCCGGACCTATGCGCCGGCGGAGATGGACGCGAGACTGCCCGAGGCGTTTGCGGCGCTGGCGGCGACAAACCCCCGGTTCCTCCACTACAAGATCTGCTCGACGTTCGATTCGTCGCCCACCGCTGGCAGCATTGGCCGAGCGATCGAGATCGGCCGCCGCGTGCTGCCTGCGCGGTGGACACCGCTCGTGGTGGCGGCACCGCACCTCGGCCGCTGGTGCGCGTTCGGCAACGTGTTTGCACGGTCCGGGCTCGATAGCCCCGTCTACCGGCTCGACCGCCACCCCACGATGAGCCGGCATCCGGTCACGCCGATGAGCGAGGCCGACCTCCGGCTGGTGCTTGCCCGCCAGACCGAGTTGCCGGTCACGCTCGTCGATCTGCCGACGCTGGAGCAGGGCGACGAGGCCACGCTCGCCGCAGTCGAACGGGCTCCCGACGGCGTGGTGCTCTTCGACGCCACCACCGCCGCGCACCTCGCCACAGTTGGCCGCACGCTCGACGCGATGCAGCGGCGGATGCAAGCCCCGCTGTTCGTGGCAGGCTCGTCGGGCATCGAGGCGGCGCTCGTGGCCGCCGGCGCGTTCGGCCCGTCCCCAGGAACAAAACTCCGCGAGGCGGCAAGCGACCTTCCGTCCGGCCCGCTGCTCGTGATCTCCGGTAGCCGTTCACCAGTAACGGCCCGCCAGATCGATGCCGCTCTCCACGCGGGGTTTCACGACACCCCGATCCCGACATCGACTGCCGACGAACCGCACGACAACTCTGTGGCCAGCGCAACTACCGCGCACCGCGAGGGCCGATCGGTCGTCCTTCGGCCAGGCGCGGGAGACTGGTCGGCATTGGCAGGCGAAGCATTGGGTAGACTCCTCGGGCAGATCGCGGGGAGGATTCTCGACGCGGCGTCGTTTCGTCGGGTGGTGGTCGCCGGTGGCGACACCTCCGGCGCGGTGGCTCGACAACTGGGAATCTCGTCGCTGCGATTCATCGCCCCGCTGGCGCCCGGGGCACCGTGGTGTCGCGTGACCAGCACCCGCCCCGCGATCGACGGCGCCGCATTCGCATTCAAGGGAGGCCAGGTCGGCCGAGACGACTTCTTCGTCACGGCACGAGACTCAGGGACAAACCACATATGAATCGTCGCATCTCCATCGCCGTTCTCTCACTCGCGCTCCTCGCAGGATGCTCGAGGAACCCCACCGCACCCGCGTCCGCTGCGCCCGCCCCCGGCAAGGCGAAGGTCGCCGTCGTGATCTCCACGCTCAACAACCCGTGGTTCGTCGTCCTCGGCGACACGGCCAAGGCCCGGGCCGAGGAACTCGGCTACGACGCCACGATCTTCAACTCCGAGAACGACACGGCGAAGGAGGCCTCGCACTTCGAAAACATCCTGGCCGGCGGCTACAAGGCGATCATCTTCAACGCGACCGATTCCGACGGGTCGATCGCCAATGTCCGCAAGGCGAAGGCGGCCGGCGTGCCGGTGTTCTGCATCGACCGTGAGATCAATGCCACCGATGCCGCCACGTCGCAGATCCTCTCCGACAACCACGGGGGCTGCGTGGCCCTCGGCCAGCAGTTCGTGGAGGCCCTCGACGGGAAGGGATCCTACGTCGAGATCCTCGGCTACCTTGGCGACAACAACGCCCACAATCGCAGCAAGGGTTTTCATGAGGTGGTCGACAACTACCCGGAGTTGAAGATGGTGGCCCAGCAGGCGGCCGACTTCGACCGGGCCAAGGCGCTCGAGGTGATGGAGACCCTGTTGCAGAAGCACGGCGACGGGCTTGCCGCGGTGTTCTGTGGGAACGACGCGATGGCCATGGGGGCCTACCAGGCGCTCGTCGCGGCGGGCCGCAGCGACGTGAAGGTGTTTGGGTTCGACGGCGCCGACGAAGCGGTGAAACTGATCGCCGACGGAAAAATCGCCGCCACGGGCATGCAGTTTCCCAAGACGATGGCTCGCCAGGCGGCCGAGTATGCCGACGCCTGGATCAAGGGCAAGCGGGACTACCCGCAGAAGGTTCCGGTCGCTGTCGAGGTGGTGACGGCCGAGAATGTTGGCGAGTACGGCGACTACGGTGCGAAGTCAGACACCCGCCCCGGTACGAACTGACATTCGACGCTCTTCCGTGAAGCCCGCACCGATGTCCGACTCGCCCACACCGCGACTGCCCGCCCGCTGGCTCGCGGCCTCGGTGGCGCTGGCCGCGGTCGCCGGACTGCTCTGGCACTATCCGCTCGTCCGCATCCGACGACTCGATGCCACCGCAGCCGAGGCGACGTTTGACCCGCGGGCCTTTGCCGAGCGTCACTGGACCAACGATCTGCTGCCGGCCCTCGATGCCGCGCGGGATGCGGGAGAGGTCATGGCGGCGATTCGCCGCGACGCCACCGAGGCCTGCCGCTCGCTCGGCAGGTCCGTGGGCCTGAGCCGGAGTTGCCTCTATCTGGTCCGTGGCCAGGGCACGATCGCGGAGGTCGGCCCGTCCGGGTGCCGCGTCATCCTCGATGGCGACGCGGGCGAGGCGCTGCTTGCGACCGGCCTCGTGTTCGGCACCGCCATCCGCGACATCACAGGTACGGTCGATCCAGCGTCGCGGACCGATTCCCGCGAGCTTGCGACGGCCGCATCCGAGATCAACCGTCTGGTGCAGGAGCGGGTGATCGCGCCGCTCGCGTCGGAGGCGAAGGCCGGCGGCCGGATCGAGTTCGTCGCCTGCGGCCAGGTGCAGGGCACGCTTCCGCAGGGAAAGCCCTGGAAGCTGACCCCCGTGCGGATCACCCTTCAGGAAGCCCCGACCGCCAGCGAGGGGACTGGGCCATGATTCCAGCCGGACGCATCCCGCCGCCGCTGCTCGAAGCCCGCGGGATCCGCAAGGCGTTCCCGGGCGTGCAGGCGCTCGCGGGTGCGGGAATCACGGTTCGCCCCGGCCGGCTCAACGCCTTGCTCGGCGAAAACGGCGCGGGCAAGTCGACGCTCATGAACATTCTCGCCGGCGTGCTTTCCCCCGACGCCGGAACGATTGCCATCGACGGCCGACCGGTCGCCTTTCGCTCGCCCCGCGAGGCCCAGGCGGCGGGCGTATCGATCATCTTCCAGGAGCTCAACCTCGTGGACGGCCTCTCGGTCGCCGAAAACATCTTCCTCGGCCGGCAGCCGCAGACGGCATGGGGGCTCGTCGATCGCCGCCGCATGCTTCACGACGCCCGCGAACTGCTCGCGACGCTCGACCTCGACATCGATCCGGCAACGCCGGTGGAGCGGCTCAAGGTGGGCACGCGGCAGATGGTCGAAATCGCCAAGGCGCTCTCGTTCAACTCGCGGCTCCTGATCCTCGACGAGCCCACGTCAGCACTCACCGAACACGAGGTCGAGACGCTCTTCGCGGTCATCCGTCGGCTCAAGAGCCGTGGCGTAGGGATGATCTACATCACGCACCGCCTCGACGAACTTCCCGCCATTGCCGACGACGTCACGATTTTCCGTGACGGCTCGCTCGTGCACGAGGCGGTGTTCGCCGCCGAGAACCGAACGGAGTATGTCCGTCGGATGGTGGGCCGCGACCTCGCCGACCTCTACCCGCGGTCGCCGTCGTCGCCAGGCCGGCCGCTTCTGGAACTCGACGGGCTCTCTGTGACCCGGCCTGGAAGCGGCCAGCCACTGGTCACCGACGTCTCGCTCACCGTCCACGCCGGCGAGGTGGTGGGCCTCTTCGGCCTGATGGGGGCCGGCCGCACGGAACTCCTGGAGGCGGTCTACGGTCTCCATCCACAGGCGACGACGGGCCGGATCCGCGTCGGCGAAGCCGCGGCCGCCATCCGCTCCCCGCACGACGCGCTCGCGGCGGGCATCGTGCTCGCCCCCGAGGATCGCAAGGCCGAAGGCCTCGTGCTCGGCATGAGCGTGGCGGAGAACATCTCCATGGCGTCGCTGGAGCGGATCACTCGCCATGGCCTCGTGAGCCGCCGCCTGGAGAAGGCCAAAGCGGCCGAGGCCGTCTCGCGGCTGACGATCAAGACGCCATCCACGTCGCAGGCGGTGGGCACGCTCAGTGGCGGCAACCAGCAGAAGGTGGTGCTCGCGAAGGGACTGGCCTGCCATCCGCGGGTGCTGCTCCTCGACGAGCCCACCCGGGGCATCGACATCGGCGCCAAGCGGGAGATCTACGCGGTGATCGACGAACTCGCTCGCGGCGGCATGGCAATCCTCGTGGCCTCGTCGGAACTGCCTGAGATCATCGGCATCAGCGATCGGATCGTCGTGCTCGCGGAGGGGCGGGTGACCGCCGTGTTTTCGCGCGGCGAGGCGACCGAACAGGCGATCCTCCACGCCGCCATCCCGCCGCAGCGCGGCGCCGTTGCCTGACGACACACCTCACACCCCCGACCATCCGCCCGACCCACACCACGATGCCGCCCACTCCTCCCACCTCAGAAGCGTCCCAGACCGCCACGAGCGTTCGCGCGGGCCTGCTGCCGCTCGTTGTCCAGTTCCGGTCGGTGCTCGCCCTCGCCGTGCTTGTTCTCCTGCTGAGCCTGACCACCGATTCCTTCTGGTCGGAGAAGAATCTCCAGAACGTCCTCCGCCAGATCTCCGTCAACCTCTGCCTCTCGGTGGGGATGACGCTCGTCGTTCTCACTGGCGGAATCGACCTTTCGGTCGGCTCGACCCTGGCGCTCGCCGGCGCGGTGGCCGCCGGGCTGGCGAAGTCGGGGCTGCGGATCGAGCCGTGGAACACGCTCGTCGAGTTCACGCCGGCTGGGGCGATGCTCGCGGGTATGGCAACGGGCCTGCTCGTCGGCCTCGTCAACGGCACCGCCGTCACCGTCTTTCGTCTGCCCCCGTTCGTCGCCACGCTGGGGATGCTGAGCATCGCCCGCGGACTCACGATGCTCTGGACGGGCGGCAACCCCATCCACGACCTCGGGCCCGCCTTCTCGTTTCTCGGCAATGGCCGACTCGACGCCGTGCCGTTTCTCGGCTGGGTGCCGATGCTGATCGTGGTGGCGGGGGCGCTGGCCGCGGTCGTCGCGGTCGTCACCGGGCACACGCGATTTGGCCGCGGCCTCTACGCGGTGGGCGGCAACGAACGGGCGGCAGCGGTGAGCGGCCTGCCGGTCGCCGCGATCAAGCGGGGTGCCTACCTCTGGTGTGGCGCACTCGCCGGCTTGGCGGGGGTGCTCCTCGCCTCCAGGCTCAACGCGGCCACGCCCGACGCGGGCGTGGGCTACGAGCTCGACGCGATCGCGGCGGTGGTGATTGGCGGCGCCTCGCTCGGCGGCGGCCGGGGTACGATCGGCGGCACGGTGCTCGGCTGCCTGCTGATCGGAGTGCTCAACATCGGCCTCGTGCTGCTCGACGTGTCGCCCTACTGGCAGCAGGTGATCAAGGGCCTCGTGATCCTCGCCGCCGTCGCCATCGACCGCGCCACCGCGGGCCGTCCCACATCCCCCGGGAGTTCCTCATGACCGCCACGCCTCGCCGCCTCGGCCTCGTCCACACCTCCGCCACGCTCGTCCCCGCCTTCGAGCAGCTCTGCCGCGAGCGGCTGCCGGGCGTGGCCGTGTTCAACATCGTGGATGACAGCCTGATCAAAGACGTGATCGCTCACGGCCGGCTGCGGCCGGCGACGGCCCGCCGAGTGGTGCAGCACATCGTCGCCGCCGAGGCCGCCGGCGCCGACACGATCCTCGTCACCTGCTCCTCGATCGGCCGGGCGGTGGAAACGGCCGCCACGCTCGTGGACGTTCCCGTGATCCGCGTCGATCGCCCGATGGCCGAACGTGCCGTGGCCACGGCACGGCGGGTCGGCGTGATCGCCACGCTCCCCACCACGCTCGACCCGACGGCCGACTTGATTGGCCGGTGTGCCGCCGCTGCCGGCCGTGACGTCACGATCACGGCGCGGCTCTGCGACGGCGCCTTCGACGCCCTGATGGCCGGCGACGCGGCGACGCACGATGCCAAGGTGGCGGCGGCGCTTGAGGAACTCGCGGCCGAGGTGGACGTGATCGCGCTGGCCCAGGCGTCGATGGCCCGGGTTGTCGGCACGCTGCCGCCGAATCCTGCGCGGCCGCCGATTCTCGCCAGCCCGCCCCTGGCGATCGACTGGCTGGCCGAGCGGCTCCTCGCGGGGTCAACCACCACGAAGGAGTCGTCGTGTCCAACCTGCTGAAGCTTCTCGCCCGCCTGGGGCTCGCCGTCGCGGCCGTCGCCGGACTCGTGGCCGTGACCGGATGGTTCGCCGGCCGCGGCGACATCTGGCAGCCGGCCGCGGTCGTGGCCAGCGTCGCCGCGGCGATCGGCTGCCGGGCGATTCCCGCGCTCGTCACCTACCAGTTCACGGTCTGGGTGCTCGTGACCGTGGTGCTCGGGATGCTCTACCCCGAGCGGTGCCTCACCCTCGGCGGCTTCGACATGAAGAACAAGCACCTGCTGACCGCCATGATCCAACTGGTGATGTTCGGCATGGGCACGCAGATGACGATCGCCGAGCTGAAGACGGTGAAGAACATGAGCTACCCCGTGTTCATCGGCATCCTGCTCCAGTTCAGCGTGATGCCGCTGGTGGGCTGGGGGATCGCGAAGGCGATGGGGATGCCGCCCGAGATCGCCGCCGGGGTCGTCCTCATCGGCGCGTGCTCCAGCGGCCTGGCGTCCAACGTCATGTCATACATCGCCGAGGCCAACCTGCCGCTCTCGCTCACACTCACCGCGATCGGCACGGTCACCGCCCCGCTCACCACGCCCTTCTGGATGTGGATGCTCGCGGGGAAGTGGACCGCGATCGACGTGTTCGGGATGATGATGGACATCATCAAGATCGTGATCGTGCCGGTCGGGGCCGCGCTGCTCCACGACTGGCTCCGGCAGGCTCCGGCCGGCCGGCGGCAAACGCTGATAGCCGCCTGCCTCCTCGCCATCGCGGCGGCCGTCGGCACCTGGCTCGCCGGGCTCTGGTCACTGCCACTCACCGCCAGTGGCGAGCCGACGAGGCCAGCGCTACTCGGAATCTACTGTGCTGGTGCGGTGCTCGTGGGCATCGGCTACCACGCCCTCTGGCGGCTCTGGCCGGGCGTCGATCGCTGGATGCCGGCGGCGGCGATGTTCGGGATTCTGTTTGTCACGCTGATCACGATCGCGAAGGGCAGGGGACAGTTGATGGATCTTGGCGTGGAACTCTTCATCGCGTCGGTGCTGCACAACGTGATCGGCCTCGCGCTCGGCTACGCGCTCTGCAAGATCTCGCGGGTGGACGAGCGGTCGTCGCGGACGATCGCGATGGAGGTGGGCATCCAGAACGGCGGCATGGCATCGGGCCTGGCCAATGAGATGGGCAAGATCGACACCGTGGGCCTCGCCGCGGCGGTCTTCATCCCGTGGATGAACATCTCCGGGTCACTGCTGGCCAACTACTGGCGCCGCCACAAGCCTGCCTCGATCGCCAGCCGGTTGCCGATGGGCCGTTGACCGCCCTATCCTGTCTGACCAAGGAGCGTCGTTACATGGAGCACGGTCACCGGCCGGGAACGATGAGGTCGACCGGCATGGCCGACCTCCTGCGCTTGGCATTCCTCTCGCTCGGCGTCGTCTTCGGCGACATCGGCACGAGCCCGCTCTACACGCTGAAGGAATGCCTCCATGTCGCCGCCGCGCACGGCGACGCGGTCGACCGCACCGACCTGTTCGGCATTCTCTCGCTCATGTTCTGGGCGCTCGTGCTGGTGGTCACGGTGAAGTATGTCGTCTTCGTGATGCAGGCCGACCACGACGGGGAAGGGGGCATCCTCGCGCTGCTGGCCCTCGTCCCGGAACGGTATCGGCACTCCGCCCACGGCATCGGCGGTGTGTCGGGAATGACGCTCCTGGCGGTCGTCGGCGCCTCGCTCCTCTACGGAGACGGCGTGATCACGCCCGCGATCTCCGTCCTCTCGGCCGTGGAGGGGCTCGCGGTCGCCAGCCCCGCGCTCGCCAGCTTTGTCGTTCCCATCACCTGCCTGATCCTCGTGGGCTTGTTCGCGATCCAGTCTCGTGGCACCGGCAGCGTTGGCCGGCTGTTTGGGCCGGTGATGCTCGTCTGGTTCTCAACGCTCGCCGTGCTCGGCCTCCGGCAGATCGTTCAGGAACCGGAAGTCCTCGCCGCGCTGTCCCCCTGGTGGGGCGTGGAGTTTTTTCTCCGCCATGGCCTCCGCGGGATCCTCATTCTCGGGTCGGTCGTCCTCGTCGTCACCGGCGGCGAGGCCCTCTATGCCGACATGGGGCATTTTGGGTTGAAGCCGATCCGGTTGGCCTGGAGCGTGCTCGTCCTCCCGGCGCTCGTGCTGGCCTACCTTGGCCAAGGGGCGCTCATCCTCCGCGACCCGTCGGCCCAAGCCGAGCCCTTCTTCCGGATGGTGCCGCCCGGCGGCGCCACCTGGGCGCTCGTGATCCTCTCCAGCCTGGCGACGGTGATCGCCTCGCAGGCCCTCATCTCCGGCGCCTTCTCGCTGACTCGGCAGGCGATGCTCCAGGGGTTCCTTCCACGGATGACGATCCGCCACACCGCCTATGACAACGAGGGGCAGATCTACATCCCCGAAGTCAACGCACTCCTGGCGATCGGCTGTCTGGCGCTCGTGCTCACCTTCCGCGAGAGCGTGAAGCTCGCAGCCGCCTACGGCATCGCCGTCACCGGCACGATGGCCGTGACGTCGATTCTCTACTACCTCGTCGTGCGTCACACATGGGGATGGGGAAAGTGGCAGAGTCTCGGCCTCCTCGCCTTCTTCCTCGCGCTCGACATCCCGTTCCTCACCGCCAACCTCTTCAAGTTCTTCGACGGCGGCTACGTGCCGATGCTCATCGGTGCGGCGCTGATCGCGGGGATGCTCATCTGGAGCCACGGACGGACGGCGGTCATCGACCGCTACAGCCGGCAGTTCGGCCCCTGGGAGGTGGAATGGCCCCGGCTGAAGACACGCGTGGCCTCGCGCGTGCCGGGATCAGCGGTATTCCTCGCGCCGAGCGACGACCACGTGCCACCGGTCCTCATCCACCATGTCGAACTCACTCGCGCCCTCCAGGAGACGGTCGTGCTCCTCACGGTCGTCGATCTGCCTGTGCCAGAGGCGACGACAACCGACCAGGCGAAGGTCGAGAAGCTCGATGACGGGTTCTGGCGGGTCACTCTCCGCTTCGGCTACATGGAGGAGCCGCTCGTCGTCCCGCTGCTTCGCAAACTCGCAAGCGAGCGGCACATCCCCCTCGACGTCGATTCGGCAACGTTCTTCATTGGCCATTCCACGATCATCGCCGACGAGGGGGGGCGACTCTCGCAGATCCCGGAGGCGATCTTCGCCTACCTCAAGCGGAATGCCGTTCAGGAAGAACGCCGCTACCACGTGCCGCCAGAGCGGGTGATCGAAATCGGCGAGCAGATTTCGATTTGATGAACCAGATGCCGAGCGTGCGGTCACTGCGACTCGAGGATGACCACGCCGGCTCCGCCCGTCGCCTGCACCACCTGCCGCCCGTCGCGGGCGTCTCGCAGCATGCCGATCGCGCCAACACCACCATCTCGAGCGGCCGGCTGCATGCCAGGGATCGCCGCCGCGACGCCAGCGTCGAGCGGGCCAACGGCCGCGAGTGACCCGCCGCCAAGCAGAACCGCGATCGGATCAGACCCGTCGCTTGAGCAGATCACCGCCTTGCCGGGATGCGCGAGGCGAGTCTCGCGAACCTGCCGGGCCGTCTGCTCCGCCGATCGCCCCTTCGGCCCCTTCCACGCCCGCAGCTGCTGCCGCGGCGCGAGCCGTTCACCCCCCGGCGGCGCGTAGGGCGTGCCGTCGGCTGTGTACCACCAGTACTTGAGGTCGATCACATCAACTTCTTTCGCAAGCGTTGCGTCGGCCAGGATCGCATCCTGCACATCGCGGGTGCAGGAGAGCGCCACGAGCACCCGCTTGCCCGTCTCCTGTCGCCAGTCACGGACTGTCTCCAGCCAAAACCGCACGAAGTGCTCGGGGCCCGTGTATTCCTCGCCGGCGGTCACGATCACATTGGGCGACGCCGAGAGCACGTCGAGGCAGTGGCGAATGTAGGCGGCATGGATCTTCCGCCGGACCGGATGCGTCACGTCGTAAAAAGGTTCGGCGACGTCGATCCGCCCGCCGGGCACAAACTCCGGCGGCTCGGCAAAGCCGGTGTCCTGCAGGCAGTTCGCCGGTCGCCACGGGCAATCCATCCAGTGGGCGGCGGACTCCAAAATGTTGTGCTGGAAGTACATGTGAGCGATCAGCACGAGCCCGTGCCGCTCGCACTCGCCGGCAAATGACCGCAGGCGCCTGAAGTACCAGGGATTGAACCGTTCGAGGTCGTATTTGGAGAGGCCATCCCAGGCGGTGCCCTCGCCGCTCCGGGCCCAGGGCTGCTCCTCGAAAGGCGGCCACACCTCCGGCGTGATCCGCCGCACCGTCTGGTGATCGTCGCGGCGGCGGTCGTACCACAGGCCCCAGTGGTGCTCGACGACACGGCGGCCCTCGGAGTCGAGCCGCGCGGCGAGGGCCGAGAGGTCGGTCGTGAACGGAAAACCCTCGCGGCCGGGCACGAATCGGGTGATCGACGGCTGAAACTCAGCAGCCCGCGCGGGAAGTGTCTGCCCCTTCCACCACGGCGGCACAAGCCGCGGCCCGGTCACCACCCGGCCGTCGATCGTCAGCCAGCCGTTTTCCAGGGCCAGCGGGTGTCGCTTCGCTGGCGGCGTGGTCGATGCCGCCTTGGGCAGATCGACCGTCCTGATCGCATCGGTCGCGGCCTCACGCTCACCATCGACCAATACCCCTTCAGGATCGTGCCCCAGCCGCTCCCGCAGCTGTGCGTCGTAGAGGCTCTTTGGTTCCACCGACTGGTCGAGCTGCTTCCAGAAGCCATCGCCCACATACTCCCCGCGCGGCCCGACCGCCCAGTTCGCCGCGGTCGGCGGCATTCGGCACTCCACGATCCCCGCCGTGCAGACCCAGGCGGTGCCGTTTGCCGACGCCCAGCCAACGCCCTGATCGGCAATCTCGCGATTCGTGAGTGCGAGCCGACCGCCGTCGATCTCGACGTGGTCGTAGAGCACGCCCGTTGCCCAGCTGCCGAGCGGCCCGCTGTCGCCATGGGTCCTCCGCGCCGTGCATCGCACAAACGCATTCGGGCCCGGCGCCAGGTGGCCCACGCCAAAATCCTCGCGGCCATCCTCGGCGGTGCAGTCCCGAACGAGCGTCTGTCCGCCGCCGACGAAAAAAGTCCGCCGCCGCCAGCCGCCGATTTCGGAACGCGGCGACCGCGAGTCGCACCGCTCGACCGTCACTCGACTTGCCGAGTCGAGCACGTTCACCGCCGAGCCGGCGAACCCCGTGAACCTGACGTCGCGAACCCAGGCATCGCGGACGTTCTCAAGGCTGACGCCATCCCATGCATGATCCTCGTCGCAAGGCAGGCCTTCGTCGCCCGCCGACTCAAGCCGCAGCCGCTCAACTCCAACCCGCTCGATCCGCTCGGGCCACTCGATCCGCCGCACCGTCGCCCGCGCCACCGCCGCATCGAGCGCCATCGGGAGCGGCACGTCGAGCGTGATCGCATCCCCCTCGACGCCCGTCACCACGCGCTCCCAAGCCAGGTCGAGCGTGCCGGGCTTCCAGTCGAGCCACGAACCACCGCCCCGCGACGGAAACCGGTCCATGCCGAGGGCAGCGATCCATTCCTTCGTGCTCGGCTGCTCAAGCCGCACATGGTCGCCCTTCGCGAAGCCATGACCGGCGGCGAGCATCAGCTTCGCCGCGCCGCAGGGCACGTAGGTGTCGGCAATCGCCACCCGCTGGGAGTTGTCGCCGGCGGGTTCGCCGCTGCCACGCACCGCGATCACCGCGCGACGGTCGAGCCCCGTCGCCACGAGCACGCTGCCGCCGTCGCGATCGCCTCCGCGGCCCCGCAGCACCACGCCGCTGGCGGTGATCTGCAACTGGCCGCCGATCTCGTAGACGCCCGACTCCAGCAGCACCGCGCCACGAAAGCCCGACGCGTCGGGCGGAAGCGTCGCCAGATGGTCAATCGCCCGCTGGATGCCGGCCGTGTCGTCGCCCTCCGCGGGTAACACGACCACCTTGGCGGCCACCCGCGGCGGCTCCACACCGCCCCCCTCGTATCCGGCGTGCGAGTAGTCGGGCATCCGGTCGCCGCGCGGCCCGAGCTCATAGACGAGCTTTCCCTCCGCGTTGACGTGGACGTACCGCTTCGAGAAATCGGCCGCAGATACAATCGACACCCACGACGCCACCACGGCAAGAGCGACCAAGCATGTCGCCGCCCATGACGATGGCCAGCCCACGCGAGACTCTGGTGCAGGTTGACAACCTGCACCTACGAGGAGCGATGAACGCAGCGAGGGGCTGCCCGTGCCCTGGAGCCGGGCTCGGCGGCCAGCGGAGCCAGGATGACGGAGCGCAGCCGGCGTGCAGAGAGCGGAGGGCAGGATGCCCGAAGCGAACGTCCGGCGAACGGGCATGGGCAGCCCTGAGCCCACGCATGACTCTGGTGCAGGTTGACAACCTGCACCTACGGGGAGCGATGAACGCAGCGAGGGGCTGCCCGTGCCCTGGAGCCGGCGTATGCCGACAAGCGGAGCCAGGATGGCGAAGCGCCGGCGGCATCCGAGTGAGCGAAGGACAGGATGTCCGCAGCGAACGTCCGGTGACAGGGCATGGGCGGCCCCGAAGCCCTCGCGAGACTCCTGTGCGGTTTGACAACCTGCACCTACGGGGAGAGACGCACACGGACGCCCGCTCATGTTCCACCCGCCGGCACCTTGGCAAGATGCTCGAGATAGAGCTCGAGGTTCGTCCAATCCGACGTGGGCGGAATCTGATTCGCATCGGCCGCGTTTGCCGGGTCGAGGCCGTGCGACTTTTCCCAGGCGTCGGGCATACCGTCGGCGTCGGTGTCGGTCGGTGCGGGCCCCGACTTCAGGTCGGGCCAGCCGCCCACGTCGGCCTGGGTGTCGATGATGCCCGGCAGGCCACCGCGACTACCCTTCACGGAGAACGACCGCTCGGCCACCTCGCGGAGAATGCGGCGGTCGTGCGCGTCGAGCGTGGGACGGTTGGCGCCCACGTCGGCCATCACGCTTTTGTAGGCGCCGTCGGCAGACTGCTCCGTGATCAGCGACTCGCAGAACGGCTCGCCGAGTTTGATCAGCGGGATCGCATCGGCGGCCACCACCACGCCGCCGTTCGCCCAGTTGTCGGCGTCGTACTGCGGCCGATCGACCATGCGGTTGCCCGCGATGAAATACTGCTGCGGATCGGCAGGGGAGCCCGTGTCGGGCTTCACGAGGTGGAACACGCGGGTGGCCGGGCCGGGGATGTAGTAGTTGCCGACGAACGTGAGCGCCTTCACACCCCCGTCGGTGGTGCGGCTCTCCCAGTTGTAGACCACGTTGTTGCGGATATCGAGCCGGCCGGCGAACTTGCCGCCGCGGCTCAGGCCGCCGGCCAGGCTCCAGTTGCGGCCCGCGCAGTGCGCCAGCAGGTTGTGGTGAAAGCTGCCCACGTCGCCCGAGATGCTGCCCGCGAACGAGTGGCCCTTACCGGGCTGATACTTTCGGTGATTGGCGATGTTGAGCGCCTCGGCCACGAGGCACCGCTGCACGGTGATGTTCTTGCCGCTCCGCGAACTCACCCCTTCGTCGATCGACCAACTCACCGAGCAGTGATCAATGATCGAGTGGTCGCAGCTCGCGAGCCCCGTGCCGTCTTGCGTTTCACCCGACTCGTCGCCCACGCGGATCCGCACGTGCCGGATCACCACGTCGCGCGCCCCGAGGCAGCCGAAGGTGTAGCCGCGGACACAGATCCCGTCGCCCGGGGCCGTCTGCCCCGCGATCGTGACATACGGATTGCGAACGATGAGTTTGCTCTTCAGCGGGATCGTGCCACCGACGCGAAACACGATCGTCCGCGGCCCCTCGGCATCGACCGCCTCCCGCAGCGATCCCGGTCCGCTGTCATCGAGATTCGTCACCGCGATCACACGGCCACCGCGGCCGCCCGCGGCGAGCCGGCCATGCCCCTCGGCCGAGGCAAACGCGGGCACGCCCACGCGAAACCGCCACACCGGGCCAGCGGCGACGCGGCCGTCGCGATCGATCGCATCGACTCGCCAAAACCAGTCGAGGCTCGGTGACTGCCGCTCGCGGCGCGCAGCGAGCGTTGCCGGCGCGGCCTTCATCTCCGGCGACCGCGTGCGGCCCAGGTGCTCGGGTGAACTGGGCGTGGCCGCCGCCACCGCCGCTGGATCGGTGCCAAGATAGACGTCGAACTCGACAGCCTGTTCGGGGCCGCGCCAGCGGAGCAGGGGAGTCTCCGGCGTGTGTTCGTCGTCGTTCGCGGGTTCGGGACGGCGGACTTGCGGCCGCGGATCGACGGCGTCGAGCGCAAGG
>Ga0209597_1001223_pt1 | contig 16870 bp, 27 predicted proteins | sample M_140625_MF_Meta_FD_187316 | JGI IMG/M metagenome (GOLD analysis project Ga0209597, IMG submission 187316) | Freshwater microbial communities from Lake Montjoie, Canada to study carbon cycling - M_140625_MF_MetaG (SPAdes) (version 2) | ecosystem: Environmental > Aquatic > Freshwater > Lake... | reverse complement strand
TGACAAGATGGTTGCCCAGCAGGCGGCTCTGCCTGCGCCTGTAGTGCAGGAGTTCAGGTCTTTCCCTGCGCCCTCTGGGCGTCCTCAGGTCCAGAGGCAGCAGAGGCAGCCGCAGCAGGTGCAGCAGAAGCCGCAGCAGGTGCAGCAGAGGCAGCCGCAGCAGGTGCAGCAGAAGAAGCCCCAGCAGAAGAAGCGCGCCCGCAACGCCTTTGCTGATCTTGATGAGGACAGCGAGTAAAGAAGCAGAAAACAAAATAAAAAAAAACCAAAATAAAAGACAAAATTTTTTATTGCCGTTTCCGTCTGTCATTTATGTAAAATTGAAGTATGATACCACCTAACTTATCAGTGTTCCCAAAGCAATACAACATGTCTTCTTCTATCATGTTCTTCCAGGTGCTCCCTTTCGGCTCGACCACGGTTGTCTGGGGCACAAAGTCCACCGTCAACAAGCACAGCTTCTTCTGTGATGACGAGGATTGTGGCAATGAGACGCACAGTGATACTCTGTGCGACAGTTGCCGCAACCATCTCGTCGCTCTCTTCACTGACGACGCAGAGTACAGTGAAGAGGATCTCGAGGAGATCAACCAGGCGGCTCTTGATTACCAGGCGTGGGAGGCGGGTGAGATTGACGATGACGGCAATGAGGTCGAGTAAGCAAACTGAAAAAAGAAAAACAAAAATAAAATACAACAATTTTTTTCTGGTTTTCTTATATTATTTATGTAAAATTGAAGTATGATACCACCTAACTTATCAGTGTCCCCAAAGCAAGAACACTGCCCATACAGATATCATGGCTCTCGTCATCAATACACGCAAGGGTCTCCGCACGCGTATGCCCTACGCTGCGCGCCTCAATGCCAACGAAGTTTGCATCTTGACCAGGTCGCAGAACGGTGTTCCATCGACAGAGGAGATGGCTAGTTCCCGTTTCATTGTCCTCTTCGAGAACGACACGTTCTCTGGCTTCTACAATCCAAGCACTCAGACTCTCTACCAAAACCCCAGTTCCTTCTGTAAGGACATCATGCGGCGGGATGGCAACACAAATCAGTGGCGCGGACCTCGTCATGTTCTCGTGGTACGCGGTGAGCGCTGGGTGCCTATTGACTCACTCTGAAAGAAAAACAAGACAAACAAACCAAAACAAAAGACAACAATTTTTTGCTGTAAAATTGATGGGTGTTACTATAAGATACTCAGTGTTCCTGAAAGCAACACAATGTCTTCTACTAACACGCATCTCTTCTTCTGCTGCGAGACAGACTGCGACGACGAGGCGCACGTCTATGGCGGTCGCTGCGACGAGTGCTTCGGGAGGCACATCGCCCTCCTCCGCAAGGAGCACGAGCCGCCTCGCTGCGAGCAGTGCCAAGAGGTCTTTGACAGCGAGCACTCTGATCTCCTGCCATCCGAGAGCGGGCGCTTCTGCGGCAAGTGGTGCGAGGCTGGATACCTTTTGTCACACAACTGTAATGGCAACTGGAATGCTTATCTCAACCGCGCTCTTTGCTCCGATTGTGTCGACATCCACCCGCACACGTGTAGCGGCGAGATCGACTATGACCATGGTCACAAGATCTGCGACGACGAAGATGACCCGCGATGCCCACAGTACAAGCTCAAGGACCGATGTAATGATTGCGGTGTTGTAAGAGAAGAAACAGAACCTGAGCTGCCCTGCCCCTGGTACTGTAAGCCATGCTGGAAAAATCGCTTTACGCAGTGCGCTGACTGTGGCTCTGTACCTGAGAACGGGCACTTCCCCTGCTATCGTGGCTCTGACCCACTCTGCGCTGATTGCGAGGAGGCGGCATATGGACCGCCCTCTCCTGTAGATTGGCGAGAGCGCACAGGTCGTTGCTCAAAGTGCGACTTCTTCTATGACCTTATCAGCTCATCAGATAGGCGCGATCTCTGCTACAACTGCCGGTAAAGAACAAAAAATAAAAAATAAAAAAAAATTTTTTTCATGTAAAATTGACTCCGTTTAATCCTGTAAGTAAATCACAGACGAAAACAATACAAGATGAGCACACCCACGATTGATGAGTTGCGCCTGACTGTCGCGTTTCACCGCGAGGCTCTTGCCGTAGCTGAGAAGCAGCTTTATGACTTGGAGTGTCCACCTGAGACGCGTCCCACCACAAAGGAAGTGATGAAGAAGCGCGCAATTGCTATTGAAAATCGCACGGCTTTCAAGCTCCATTGGAAGATGGCGATCGAGCGAGGCTTGCTGGAGAATGTTGAGGGCATTCTTGGTGAGTGTGCTGAGTATCTCTGTGACGCGGAGGATCACGGCGCTGACTTTGCTGCTGTAGCTAAGAAGCGCCTCGGAAATGCGAATTCACTCCAGCGTCAGGAGTTTACTCTGCTTCTCATCAAGTACCTCCATCGCATGGGTTCTTTCCACAACGAAGATACACGAGACTTCGATGACTTTGAGGACACTGCTGGCGGATGCGATGAGGTTACACAGGATGCAGCAATGTATCTTATCGAGAACCCTGAGTGGACCGGCTGAACAAAACAAAATAAAATTGAACAAAAAAACACTTACTTATTTTTTAGCAAAAAAATAAGAAAATGTCTTCCTCTTTTCAGTATACGTGCGTTACGCCGAAGTCAGATCACGCCACGTGTCGCGGTTCTGGTTGCTACTGCTTCATGGGTAACAATCAGTTCAACGATGACATGTCAACGATCTCATCTGCAGAGACTGTACCTATTGTTGAGCCGCATTCACGCGATCGCACTCTCTCTTTCGAGTCCAACAACGATACCACACTCGTGGAGTGTGAGCTTTGTCTTTCCCTGAGGGAAGATGAAGAGGTCTTCTACTGTTCTATGTGCGAGCTCGGTTCATGTGAGGCTTGCAGGAACAAGATGATTGAGAACGGTGGTCTTGATTGCTTCGATGGTGAGCAGGATGAGTATCTCTGTCCCATGTGCTACAGGAAGTCCAGGCAGCACCTCTTCTTTGATGAGAATGGCGCCGAGATTTCGCGCGAGGCTTTCCTTCAGATGCAGGAGGATGAAGAGTGGGGATTTCTTGTTCCCACAATTGCGCGCGGCACTCTTCGTCATCCTCGTGTTCTTCTGAACTTTCTTCGCTACATCGATTCGCACAATGAGGTTGCTAAGCCCGAGGAGTTCATCTTTGTAAAGGCTATTCCATCCCACATCTATACTCTGATGCTGAAGCACAGCTCCATCCAGAATCCGTCTATTGGCTTCGAGGCTGATGTAAATGAGCTTGTTCAGCGTATCGAGCATCACCGTGATCTCAGCGACTAAACAAAAAATAAAAACAGAACAAAATAAAAATAATTTTTTTTTTATCTTTTTACACATTTATCGGTGTCTGTTCTTCCTCCGATGACTGTGAAGAGATGGACTTGGTCGTCAAATATGTACTGAATTGACGCACATCTACATTTGCTGTCTCTGCTGTAATACATTCTTGGATATCTTCCTGGGACATCCATCTAGCATCAACAATTTCTCTTGTATCCCTCGGTACTGGTGCGATTTCCGTATCTAAATCTAAAACGTAGTATCCACCTACCTTAAACTTCTTGTATGGAAGCTCACAAGAGTTTGTATCATTTGAAATATTGATACCAGTTTCCTCATAGAGCTCTCGCATTGCACAATGGAAGCTAGGTTCGTTTCTCTCCTTATGACCCTTTGGAAAGGACCACTTCTGACTCGCTCGTCCTCTCACAAGTAGAACTTTATTCTCAGGACTAACACAGATCGCTCCATACACTTTGTCCTCTGGAGGATTATATGAGCTAAATGCCGAGGGAAAGCTTACAGTGATTTTTTCTCTTTCTCTTTCTCTTTCTCTTTCTCTCTCCTTGTTTCGGTTAAGTCTATACATTCTGGGCGCTTTCGGGGTACAAAGTTCAAATTCAATAAGTGAATCAATTTTCACCTTAAGGAAAATACTATAGTAATATATGTGGATCTCAGCACACCTTACAGGAGGAATAGGCAATCGTTTATTCGAATTTGCAGCAGCTCTTGGTTTAGCAGAGAAATGGAATCGTGATGCTGTCTTCTTTCTTCCCCGTTGTGGTCCTACAAATCATGGACCGTTCGATACAATTTTTAAGATGTTTCCTAAAATACCCGTCATAGAAACAGCAACTGAATGGGCAGAAATAGACGAACCTAAAAAGGGTGTCTTTACCTATTTCCAATTTGACGATGAACCGCCTTCTGACACTCCTTTTATTGTTGGCGGATGGAGACAAAGTCCTCTCTATTTTCCAAAAAATGGCGTCCATGCACTTCTGTCAGAAGCTCTTAATAATGAACGCTGGGCAACTCTTCAAGAAAAATATAAAGTTAAAACAACAGAACAAAAACAACAAACATGGTTTCTTCATGCACGCTTGGGTGATTATAAAGTGCTTCCGCATCACCAAATCAACCTAAATTCCTATTATGTAAAATGTCTTGAACGGGTGCCACCTAAATCAAAACTACTCTTCTTTTCGGATGAACCAAACCTATGTAAAGAATCTTTTAAAACTGCATGTGTATCATCTGATATTAACTTTCAAGTTTGCGAGGAGTCCGATGAATTAGAGTCTTTAGCTCTTATGAGCCAATGCTGGGGCGGTGCCATCACAGCGAACAGCACATTCAGTTGGTGGGGCGCTTATTTTGCCTATATGCGCTGCCCCAATAAAGAATCTTACCTTGCGTTTTTTCCTGGGACTTGGGGGCAAGGTTTACCTGCCGCGAAAGATATTGTGCCCTTCTGGGGTATCAAGATAGCAGTGTAAAATTGAAGGCTGTTACGCTCTGGATGCTAAGTGTTCAAATGGCAATTCCACTCTGGAAGGATTTCACATACCAAGAACACCAGCAATCTGGTATTCAATGGATGTGCGAGAGAGAGGATGACGAAGAAGGTTCTGGCGGAATTCTCTGTGATGAGATGGGCTTAGGTAAGACAATTGAGGTTCTGGGACTGATGAAGATGCATCCCAGAAAGCATACTCTACTCTTGGGACCACTCGCAACACTGTCGCAGTGGGAAGAGAAAGCACTGCAGTCAGGTTTCTGCGTCAAGAGGGCTGCTAAGTCCTATTGCGGCTGGGAGACTGTGGGCGGATTCAAGAAGGAAGATGCTGGACGTGATTGCCTCTATCTGAGCAACTACGAAAAGCTGATCTCCAGACCCACTCTTCTCTTTCCTAAGGAGCTTGAGAATGGCGTCTGGGGTCGCGCCGTCTTCGATGAGGCACACCGGCTCCGGAACAAGAACAAGGGCTGGGAGATGTGCGCAAAGGTTCGTGCTCTTTCTCGCTGGTTTCTGACTGCGACTCCGATTGTCAACGGTATTGATGATGCGCGCCACCTCTTCATGCTCCTCAAGATCAAGGGGATTCCTGGCTGGGGTCTCTCTAGCTTGGCACCGCTCATCAGAAACAAGGTTCTTGCACGCAAGATGGATGATATCCGTGAGGGACGCACTGATCTTCCGAATGCGCCGATTATCAAGAAGCACAGTCTTGATTTTGCTACCGATGACGAGGCAGAGTTCTATCGCGGAATTCAAGGTTCTATTGCGCGGCAATGGAGGGCTCTCGAGGAAGACGGTGAGCTTAAGATGCAGCACCTGTTCAAACTCATCATTCGCTTGCGGCAGATTAGCATTCATCCGCAGGTTTATATTGCGGCTCGCAAGAAGTTCTTCAAGAACTACTCGCGTCCCGATTGGACAAAGGATAGTACAAAGTTTATCTTTCTGAAGAAGCTTATTACAAAGGAGGAAGAGAAGTCTCATAAGTGGCTGGTGTTCTGCCACTTCCATGCCGAGATGGAGTTGCTCCAGGAATCTCTTCAGCAGATTAAGTCTATCAAGCGTGTCTCTATCTACAGTGGTGATGTCGCAGAGTCATTGCGCACAATCATTGTAGAAAAGTCTAAGGAGCCGCTTGAACCAGGTGAGCAAGAGGTTATGCTCGTTCAGCTCCAGGCTGGCGGCGTGGGTCTGAATCTGCAGCACTTCGATCGTATTGCGTTTATGGGTCCGTGGTGGACAGCGGCTCTTATGGATCAGGCTGTTGGTCGCGCAGTCCGCATTGGACAGACAGAGCAGGTTTATGTACATCACATTATTCTCAAGGAGGAAGAGCTTGATAGCCTTAACGTGGACCGTTTCATGCTTGAGAAGGCGGACAAGAAGAGGGATCTCTGTAATGAATTCTTGCTGGCGACACATGCTGCAACAGTAGTAGACAACTATGAAGATGTAGCGGTAAGCACAGATCCAGTCAATGAAGATCCTTGTTAAAATCAATAAAAAACTTATTTATTTTTTAGTCCACCATTAATAGATGGCAGAAAGCACAGGAGAATCAGGAAGCGTTATGAAAACGATACAATCCTATGGACCGACTATAGCGGTGGCAGTCGTTGCAATTGCAGTCATTGTTGGTGTTATTATGTACTTTTATGGAAATAAGACAATGCCCAAAGTCTCTGGATTTTCCGACGCAAGTGGCAGTGAAGGTTTTTTTGGCGGTGTAGCCGTTGGAGCTGGAGCCCCCGATTGTCTTCGGACATCCTCTGAGGCTGCGCAACTCTACAGTATGTTTAATGAGAAACTCTCTACAACGGCAGAAGGTCCAGAAGACTTAGCCGAACTACGGCTACTCCTAAGCAAGATAGCATGTTTCAAGAAGGATCTCATTGGAACTGCTAACGTAGTTGAAGCAACAAGATACCAAGCCTACGCAACCTCTATGGATATTGAACCCATCGCAGAGACAACGTCCCGTTGCTTTGCAAAGACAATTCCAGTCCGCGATCTAGACATCATCCTTGATAAATGGTCTCGGAGGTCTCAGACTCTTGTACTTAGACTCTGTACATCTATGAATATGAATGAGTCACAACTCAGTTCGGCTGAAGCTCTCCTAAAAGCTCTCTTAAAAGATGTTGGTGATGTGGCTCGCTCTGTCTGTTTAGCTGGCACACCTACGATTGGAGGTCAACCTGTTGGTCGCGAACTCAGTGGCGTCGAACCGCCTTCTCTTCAGGAACTCAGACCGTATAAGGGCTATTACTAAATTTATATTCTGAGATTAGATGACAACTCCGTGGTCAATAGAAGCTTTAAGAGACCTAGAAATAGACCCAAAGATCGAGATTCTTCATATCATTAAAGGATCTCGTGCTGTTGCAATAATGTCAGATGTCTTGTTTCCAGAGGATCTAGAAGGTAGACGAGAATGGTTTTCTAAGTTTCCTCTTCGGATTAAGAGAAAAGCTCTACTTGTTGTCTATGCTCGCACAAAAAGAGTCAATCGAGATATCATTTTTTCACTACTAACGGGTGAAACGAGTGAAACAGGCAATACAACAGGACAATCGTTTACATACAAAAAAGGTATGAAAGTGATTGAAGAAGTTATGTAATTTACGGGTTGATCAGAGATACGAAGATCATCAAACCCAGGATCTGCGTGAACGAACGCGCCGGCTTCAAGAATGTAAACAGATCAACAAGAACACTGTTCCACAAGAGCTTGCCAACAAAAGATAAGATTAATAGTGACAAGATAAGCGCCAAAAGTACAGCCAAAAAATCAGTGTAAACCTGACGCTTCTTCGCAGGGTCAGCGCCATCCTGTGAAACAAATCCCTCTACAGCAGCCTTACAAGCAGAGTTAAGTAGTGCCATTCTACTTTAGTCTACTTCTTTTTCATAGAGGAGAGAGTCCCGTGTTTTTGTCTCCCGGTGTTCCGTAATATACTTCATAATCTCTGCAGCCTTCTGATCTGACTTCAGATGCTCTGTAATAAGCACCTGAAGAGCCTTAGGCGCAAGAGACCCCTTTGAGTTCGTCTTTCGGTAAATAAGACGTCCACCTGTGGCAGCTAGATCAAGCGCACCAATATTATTCTTCTTCATGATCCGGAGAATCATCTCCTCCATAGCCTTCAGCCGCTTTGTCTTCTCTCTCAATTGCTCCTTGATACTTGATGTCTCCGTGTGAAGCTCCTTCCATCCCTTGATGACAGCAGAGAGTTGCTGGAGTTCATTTGCCGCCTCCACCGGGTTTACTGCAGCGGCAGAGACAGTGGGTGTACCATCAAATGTTACTTGTACTTGATTTTGAGCTTGTACTGACATCGTCAACTTTCTATATATAATTGGGTGTATTTTCCATTCAAATTTTACACGACCATGTAAAATTTGACCAGCGAAAACTTATATTATTTACTATATAATGGACGATAATAATGACGACGAAAGAGAGGAAGAAGGACGATATATTTTACATTGTCTATGGTTATCCTACGCACGAAAGGTCATTGAAAAGGCGATTCGTGTGTATGAATTAGATGATAAAGCAGCACTTGCACTTCATGAGCAGTTTCTAAAGCCTGGCTCCTATAAAATTCGCCTTATTTAACTAAAATAAAGCTTGATTCGTTCTCTCACGCTATTTCTACAGATATAACATTGCATCATCTGTTTTTTACAACAATTATTACAGAAGGTATGTCCACAAGGTGACAAGGCATATTGTACAGGATCCTGAAAACAGATGGCACAAAGTGGTTCTCTCTGAGCCGATTCAAACATCCAAAAAAACTGCATGGACTCACGCAGAAAAAAGAGTTTTTTATACAGCTGAACAAGCTCGTTATAGCTTTGTTCAACTTTATTATCTTCATAAATAGAATTTAAATAAACTTTTATTGATTCTAAAAGAGGAAAAAACTCTGTATTCTGCTTGAGTTCCATAATTCCTAAGAGTTTCTGCTGAGCCTTGTCCAAAATATCTAATTTTGTTCGAAGAGTTGCCTCAACGCGTATAATATCTTCACCCGTCTGCTTATATTTATCCATAATGTACTTTGTTTGATGTATAATTTCCAAGTAGGATGAGCTACCGAGCGCCTTCAAATCATCATCAAGAGATTTCATGTAAGATAGTCCTTCTTGAGACATATCAATGATTTTTTCCCTCGTTGCAGACGACTGAAAATCAGGGCGACCAAATTTCTTCATAAATGCATCGACGCGAGAAAGCGGTGATGTTTCTGGCACATTCTTTGTAAGAAATGAAAAAAGATCTTCATGTTTTGTTAATAAGAACTCACGCAACTTCCGTTTCCAACTATTTTGAAGTACAGCTGGATTTTGCTGCGTGTCTTTGACTTCTTGAAGATGTTTGGACAAACTATTCATTGTAACAGTGGTATAAGGTGTAGAGATTCCAAATCCTGTAGGATCTAGTAATAATTCTGTCGGTCGTGTTTCTTCCGCATCTAAAAAATCTGCAGGAGCATATTGATATGTAGGAGACGGTACTGCTCCTCCAACCATTAACATAAAACTATTTTCTTGTACCGTGGTGTTGGTGTCATTTGCCATCCTTTCTATTTATTTGCGTATTTGTTTGTTTCTGTGTAAATCGCGCATTAGATATCATCAATTACAATTTCTGTAACAACCTCATCTTTCTTTACATCATCGTCGTCAAATAAAATACCATCGTCATCATCATGGTCATCTGGATCTGGAATTTCACTTTCCTTCTTTCTACCAATCTCTTCTAGAACCTTTCCGTCCATGACTTCCAGTTGCATGAAGAGTTTCTTATTAATATCGGGTAGCTTCCTTAGGGTAGATAGCAAATCATGATCATACTTTGCAACAATGTCACCATTTTCAAGATCAGTTGAACCGATTTCTGGCAGCTTCTCGAACTCGCGCCTCGAAATTAAGACCATATCACCCAGTGCCAACCATGACTTCTTGCGCATTGAACCCCTGATGTGACACTGGCGCACTCGGTTGTCATTACAAAAGACAAGCATACGACAGTGACCAAGGTTCCGAATAACACGACCGTACATCTGGTCGGGCTGCCGATCAATCATTGTTGGCTTCACTCCTGCAGAGACGTGCTTTGACTTTTTATAGTTTTTTCCTCCCTTTTGATTTGGCATTTTGTGTACCTACAAAGTTGTTACACAAAAAATCAATTTTTATAGGGCTAGATGTCCAAGATTTCTTCTGCCATTTCCTTTGAGACCGGAAGTGGAACTGAATATAGATTCTTCGGATCTAGGCTCATAACTGCAATAGAACCGCGAGGAATAGGTAGTTTACCACCTCTCTGTTTGCGTGTTCTATTGCGTCTATTCTTTGACTTTGAACGTACGCTTCTTCTTAGACGCTTGCTCATCTACTTTATAGACAAGTTTTCTTTTGAGTTCGTGAGCTAACTTTTCAAGTTGTGCTTCATTCTCTTCAGCTGCTTCCTTTCCATTTGTCTTACACGGACGACTATAAGCAAATAATATACTTCGCACAGCCTCTGCCTTTCTTGAAACTTCTAGGACCGGTTCATGTAATTCTCTAGAAATTACGTGATTATCAAGTGGAGTCTGCGACCTAATCTTATATGTATCTAAAAGTGACGGTGGAATCAACTGTTCAATATAAGTTGCTACACGAAATTCTAAAACAGCTTCATCGGGGCAATCAATGGTAAAATGTCCTCTCTTTGCACAAATGCCACAATAACTCAACTGTAAGAGTGGGCAAGCTGCCTTATCATGTTTTATCTTATAACCTTTCAATACATGTTTACAACTGTCACACATTAGGAGTGAAGGCTCCTAATGTGCTTAGTGAGCCAATTTTTCAAAAAAAAATTGAAATGAAAAATCCTCATCTACCCTGTAGAAATATGGCACTTCGTAGGCTTCAACGCGAATTCAGTCGCAGTAAGTATGACAACAGTATGATTACTAATGTAGGGATTCGCGATGAAAATCTTCTCAATTGGCATGCGACTCTCCTGGGTCAACAAGGCACACGCTTTGCAGGAGAAGAATTTCCAGTAGAGATCTCCTTTACTTTACTATATCCGTTTCAACCACCTAAGCTTCGTTTCTTAGTGCCGGTTGACCATATTAGCGTTTCAGATAGCGGTGCCGTTTGTATGGATATTCTTGATGACGCATGGTCTCCTGCTTTTACAGCTGAACTTATTCTTATTGCGGCACTCAGTATTATCTGCGATTCAGATGAACGCATTCTTCAAGATGTAGATGAAGTTATTGAAGAACTCAGGAACGAGGTTAATAGTAAGAAGACACGGAAGAATCGCAACGAACTTCGGCTGAAGTTGAAGGAACGCGATTTTAAGTGTCGGCACTCCGAATGATACCTACGCTAAATTAAGAAAAAACGAATGAGGCGCTTATAATATGAGTTCGTGGTCGAATCCTACCCGTGGTTTTCCTGTAAAGACAAAACAGACGATGCTTTCTATTTCACAGTATTTTCAACCCACAGATGGGGGTATATGTTCTAACTTTAATCAACTTTTTTATTCTTATTTATATTGTGAAAAAAACGTAGAATTACTCTATGTGTACGATAAACCAAATTGCGTCTCTGATAATTTTCCCATGTTTCAGAGTATTTTAAATGAAAATAGTCTAATAAAATATTTGAAAGAAATTCCTAAAGATTCAAAACGCATTGATTACAAAACAATTGTAAATAATCATTCTCTTTCTGCTATGCCATTCTCAAGGATGAAAAAAACTGCACAAAGTATATTCTCATTTAATTCGTCCACACAGGAAAAAATTACAGCCCTTATTCGTGAAAAAGGATTTGAGCGCACTCGGTTTGACATCGGAATACATATACGCAGTGGAGATAAAATTACAACGGGTGAAATGAAAGAAATACAAATAACTGAATATATACGTGCTATTAGCACTATTCAACGTAAAATAAATAAGAAAGAATTAAATATTTTTGTTATGACAGATAATTATTCCTTATATGAAGAATTTGTAGCTAGAGGAGATCCTTCTTGGTCAATTACTACACTCGAAGAACCTTCCGCTTATACAAATTCAGGACACACTCAATTCGCATTTAATCTTCTTTCACAGGAAAAACGCCTCACTCTCTTCTATCAATTTCTTACAGAACTTCATATTATGCAAAGGATTCCCAATCTTGTTCTAACATTTTCTAGTAATGTAGGTCGTTTTCTTTATCTTACAAGTTATGCCATTCAAGATGAAGAGAATGTAATAAGTTTGGATGTACCTAAATGGTCGACGTTCTAAACTAATAGAATGAGCACAGTCGTCTTTACGGTAACAAGTAATGGATATAAATTCATGACTTGGAATCTATGGTTACATTGTAAACGCATTTGTGTGCCCTGGCAACTCTTAATTGTATGTTTGGACAAAGAGTCGCATCGCTTTTTTCAGACAATTGCGAATATTCCTTCTGTCTTGTTACCTTCTGTAGATTTACAACTACGTGGTGATACAACGAAAGTATCGTCTTATGGATCAGGCGACTTCAATCGTGTAACTAGAGAAAAACTGAGTGTGTATACATGGATGCTGGAAAAAGAGTTTACATACTATCTGTATCTTGATTCCGACATTGTTCTTTTTAAAGATCCTATGTCCTACTTACAGACAATCCTGTCTCCAGAAAACTATCTCTGGTTTCAATGCGATGAGCACGGGGAAGGAGAGTACACTTGTAAAGGTAGCGGTCTATGTACAAATATCTGTACTGGCGTGATTGCCTTTTACAAAGATGAGAGTACAAAGAGCAAATTAATGTCAATGGTTAAGCATAACGATACACTCTGGAAAACATGTAAAGATAATAATGACCAAGAATACATTCAGAAAACAATTGCACTCGAGTCAATTCCATTCAGAACTCTCGATCGACAGCTATTTCCAAATGGGCTTTTCTTAGGTAAAGATCATTGGAGAACACTTGATGCACCGCATCTTTTACACTTTAACTTCATCGTAGGTGGAAATAAAGAACGAGTGATAAAATCCAAAGGATTTTGGCTTGTTCCTTATTAGAATGAGTGTGAATACAGTACCCTTTGAATCAGGAGTCTATAGTTGTTTTGATTTGAGCGGCTTCAGAGGTATGTCACCTATACAATTTCGGATCTATAAAGATGCTTGGAATACTTATAATACGGTACAAAGTTACAACAGTAACATAAGCACATTACGGCATGCTGGCAACAAATCACTCTTTTACTATCAATATGTGAATTCTGCAGAAATGGCGCAATATAAACAGGGACAATTCCTACATTCACAGGTGTATCCAAACCAGAGTTGGACTTCAGTGCCACCGAACTAAAAAAAAAGTGTAGGATAGAATGAGCTCAGAAGGCTGTAAAGTACGTGTCAGTACTATTTTTGTTTTTGATAATCCTGGTGCCCAGAATGCCGCAAATGCGGTCTATGAATATAAAAAAGCTTACGATTTAGCAAAAAATGCAAGTGTAACTGGAAATACTTACAAGTTTAAGAGTGATTTTGAGAGGATGCAGTATTTACTGGGACAGAGGAATCGGCAGGCTGGGGGCTCTGGTTCGTACGGTTCTTGGTAGCTTTAACTTCAGACCTAATTTTTCTTTCCAGATGAATCTTCATATCTGTCCACACATCACTGATTTGAGCCGCAAATTTGCGTTCCACATCAATGATTCTAACTTTTGGTATAGGCTTATCGTCCGACATGAATGCTTATTGACTGCGATTGTTTTCTTCAATTTTTACTGTTGGTACACGGCTCCTCGGCTTCTCCGTAGACCTGTATGACTCCAGTCGTGACTTGTATGCGTTGACCCAATCTGTTCTCAAGATAACCTTTTCCTTTTCTGCATCATATGTTCCCAGAAGAATAGGTTCTTTTCCATCCTTCTCGTAACTAAAAGCATTCTTTTCCTTATCCACGAGGAAATACAAGCCCTGAATCTGCTTTGATTGCATTCTTCTGATAGCTATCTTATGTAAAATAGTCCTCAATTTTTGCGAGTGTTTCTACGTGTTCTGCCACCTCTGAACCCACGTCTAAAAGGATCACCAGCAAACAGACCGTAGAGTTTCGCAGCGCGTCTAATTTCCCAAAGCTCATCGCGTGTCATTCCTCTCGCCGACATCTCATTACGCACTTTCGCCGCATCAACTTCGCGTATATGGACTCGAGGCGGTGATTTGGGCTTTCTCTTGTAAGTCGCTGCGTGTCCCTTTTTCACTTCTACAACTGATGTCTTCGGCATTCTACTTATAGAAGACTTAAATATTTTGTTATTATATCTAATAGAATAAAAATATAATGAGTGATTTAACAATACAAGAAGAGCATAGACGATCATTTACCAGTTACAGTCCATTTAGTTCTAATCATCGAACACAGATAACTGAATGGATTTCTGCAGGGACTGAAGGCGAGTTTCCATTAGAATCCATTGCAGTTCAAATACAGCCTCCTTTTAAAACTCTTTCTGAGTATTATTTTTTTTTAGTAGAAAGTTCATTACAAGACTTTTTTCAATCACTTGATGCTATGTTTCCTGATTTTAAACTTAGATATAGATACGATGGATTTGAACTTTCATTTTATTTGACTAGCTCCTAGCATATCGTAGTTGACCGCGTCCGCCATTACCGCCATATCCGTGAGGGTTTGTATTAACACCACTGGTAGGAGTACCACCAGTGGACCAACCCATTCCACCTGCACCACCTGGTAGACCACCGTTTCCGCCTTGATTGTTATAAGAACCACCACCTCCGCCGCCACCTTCAACATTACTAATTCCATCGCCACCACTATTTGCTGTACCACCCGCTGAACCACCTGCTCCGCCGCCTGTTCCTGAAGCACCACCTGCAGTACCTTGACCCCCTGTAGCTGAACTTCCATTACCAAGTGAAGAAGCTGAACCACCACCACCATTTTCGGGACCATTATACCCGCCAGCACCACCACTATATTTTGTTTGACCAACTGAGTTTGCAAACTGAGTTGAGTTATTTGGTCCTGCAACTCCTGATCCGTTACCACCTACAGCAAGGGCACCATCTGTAACTGAAGTAGGTTGGGCGTTTGTGCCAACACGTCCCCATGTAGATCCTCCTGCAGTACCACTGCCCGACGATCCTGTTCCACCTGCTCCAACTGAATAATACAGTGTAAATCCAGCTGATGATAGTCCTGTAACTGTTGTTTTTGCATAAGCTCCTCCTGCCCCTGCTCCTGTTTGTGAATCTTGACCCATAGATCCACCACCGCCACCCCAGCACTCAATAACAAGTGTAGTCCCACCAGCACCAAAAACTACATTTCCTGCACCAACTGTTGTTATGACTACTGTTGAAGGAGCAGTATATGTTACAGAATTAGATGGTCCTGCTATAGCACTTGTTCCTGCAGTATTTGTAGCAGAAACGTAAAATGTGTAAGCTACAGCTGATGTCATTGGTGAAAAAGTTGAACTCGTTGTTGGATATGAAATAGTTTGTGTTGCTACTAAAGTTACCCCCCCACTATATACAGTAACTGTAAAGGTTACAGGTGTTCCACCTGAACCTGTTGTCCAACTCATATTGAATGTTGTTGTTGTATTGGATGCTGTAAGACCTGTTGGTGTACCTGGTGTTCCAACTATTAAAAATCCTTCTTGAGAAGGCTCATATAACTTATATGGATGTGTACTTATCAATGAACTTCTTAAACCCCATTTACATGCCAAATAGCCTTCTACTTTTTGACGCTGTTCAGTTGAAAGAACAACGTTATATACAATAATTTCGCCAATCGTCCCATTGTAATAGTAACCACTAGTAGGCGGAGTACTGCCACTGCTGCTTGGATATGCTCCAACAAATAGTGAATCACTAATAGATGATGGAGTACCTGAAGCACTCACTGACCCAATTTGAGTTCCATTCGCATATAGAAAAGCAGTAGGGCTGCTCCATGCCCCTCCAAATAATGAGAATACTCCACTATAAGTTGTAGCTGAACCTGTTGCTAATACACCGCTGCCAGTGACGTCAATTAAAAATTCAAGATTAGGAGACTCATACAATAAACCCCATCGTCCATTAAATCCTGCTGCACGCGATTTTGCGATTAGTGATTGTGCTGATGCGCCGAATGTTGTTTTTCCTACTGCAAATACTGTAATACCAGCTGTCGTTAAAGGAATAATATTACCAAAATTAAAGTATTGAGATGAAGCCGCTACAAAGTTTACGCATGGAAGACCATTTTGAGATCTAGTTACAAGCGTTGGGCTACCCGATGAAGTTCCTGTGTACGCATTAAACGACTTGTCTCTCCATGTAGATAGTGTTGTGTTATTTGCTGGAACAATACCTGTTCCATCGGGGTCTGCAGCATCTAACCAAAGAGCACATCCAGAAAAATTTGTAGGTAGAAAAGGAATCGCTGATGAAGGTGGAAATTTTTTATATGGATGTGCTGCTGGATATGATGTTGTTAAACCCCATTTATGTGCCAAATATCCTTCTATTGCCTGTCTCTGAGGTATGGTTATTTCAGTATTATAACATAGAATTTCAGCAATATAGGAAAAAGTACCATAAGGGAAACCATCACCAATCGTATAAGTAGCACTTGAGGTTTGATATGATGTAGCAAGAGCATTATAATTAAGTGTTAAAGAATTACCATTTTGTGTAATAAAATTTAAATTAGTTGAAGTAGCACTGTTAACAAGCGCATAAACTGAATGTACATTCGCTCCATTTGATGCAACTGCTGAATTAATATACGTGGCAATACCACTAGCACCCATACCAAGACCATAAGATGCAGTAGCAGTATTTGTTGGCGACCCTGGACCACCTATACCTTGTTGTCCATTACCAGTTGTTTGATTTATCAATGAATAATATTGTGTTAATCCAGGACTTGTATTTAGAGTAACTTGCGCAGTCTGATATACAGCAAACCAAGCACGTGCCTGATTTGGCTGTGCAA
>Ga0209597_1001221_pt1 | contig 16874 bp, 16 predicted proteins | sample M_140625_MF_Meta_FD_187316 | JGI IMG/M metagenome (GOLD analysis project Ga0209597, IMG submission 187316) | Freshwater microbial communities from Lake Montjoie, Canada to study carbon cycling - M_140625_MF_MetaG (SPAdes) (version 2) | ecosystem: Environmental > Aquatic > Freshwater > Lake... | reverse complement strand
GGAGGAGGGAAGCCGTCCCAGCCCCGCCCACGACGACCCGCATTCTGTCCATAGGGTGATCCCTTCGCCACTTCCGCGCCGCGATGGCCACCCCTCCCCTTCCCCCCTCCGAGGACCTGGCCCGCTTCTTCGAGGCCCGCGGCGAGATGGCCAAGCCCTGGACCTGGCACCTGATGCGGCTGGCCAAGATCCGCGAAGCCAAGGACGACCTGGATCCTCAGGAGTACCTCGACCGGGTGCAGGAGGCCCACGCCGACCTGATGCGACTCGGGGAGTTCTGGAAGGGAAGGGAGGAGGAGGTGTTCGGCGGTCGCTACCGCCCCTCCAGCGTGATCGAACCCCTGCCTGGTTCTCCTGAAGATCGCTGAACGGCCGTGACGGAGTCTCCTCCCCCCAGCGGGTCCCATGCCGATGCCCCCTCCTTAGGGGAGAAGGGCATCCACGCCATGGCCCCCCTGATCCGCTTCACCTTGCTGGCCCTCTATCTGGCCCTGGTGCTGCCCCTGCCCCTGATGGCCCCGGAATCGCTGCGGACCCTGCTGCTGGTGGCGGTGCCCCTGGGGCTGGTGCTGGTGATGGCGATCACCAGTGAACGGGTGGAAGTCGACAGCAACGGCATCCGGGTGGGCCATCCCCCATGGTGCGCCTGGGTGCTGCGCCGCGGCTGGCAGCTCCCATGGACTTCCATCACTTCACTCACCCCGGTGGGCACCAGCCAGGGCGGAAAGGTGTTCTATGTGCGCGACCAAGCCGGTGGGGCCTTTCTGCTGCCCCAGCGGGTGGAGCGGTTCGAGGCCTTTCTTCAGGAGTTCGCCCAGCGCTCCGGCCTCGACACCTCCACGGTGAATCGGATTAGCCCCCCCTGGACCTACCGACTGCTGGCTGGCCTGTGCGCCCTGATGCTTGGCGGCGAGGTGGTGAGTCTGGCCTTGGCCCTGGCACAACCGCGGATCTAGGCCCAAGGCGCTCTGGTGTCCTGGGGTCGTCGCCGGGAAGCGCTCAGTAGCGGGGGCCCCAGTTTCCCGAGCCGCCACTGCCCCCCCAGCTGTTGCCACCGGGATTGCCCCAGCCACCACCGGCCGGAGGACGGTTGCCACCTCCACTCCAGCCATTGCCGCCATCGCCGCTGCCCCATCCACCGGCTGGCCGATTCCCCGTTCCGACCGTCTCCATCGACAGGGTGACCGTCTTCCCGGCGGGGCAGACGCCCAGACGCTCCAGGGTGATCAACCCATTGGGACAGGCATCAAGGTTGGTGCGGCTGCGATTTTTCTGGCCGCTGCAATAGCGGTCTTCGCGGATCTCGCTGTAGTTGCGGTTCTGGCTAAGCCGATTCACCGCCACCAGCAGATTGGCTGTTCCCTGGTCCAGCATCCTTTTCTGAACCCGGTTGTTCACCTGGTAGGTGAAGCTGTTCGGCCCCGGCACCAGCGTGAGGAAACTGCCCCGCTGGCCCTGGCCCAGCGCCACGGAGAAGCTCTGGGCCGTCGGCCGCCGCTCGTCGTACTCGCGATCGGTGTAGCCGCCGGTGGTTCGGTTCTGAATCAGGATTCGTTGATAGGGAGCCGGGGGCACCGCCGCCAGAAAGGACACACCCCGCAGCTCAGGCTGCTCCTCGCCCGGGCAGTCCCCCAGGTAAGTGATCTGCTGGAGCTCAACGCGATCGATGGGCCGGCTTTGCAGAAAAAAGCTTCCAACTGGCATGCCCCCGGCTGGCAGGGGCTGGGCCTGGGCGAGGGTCAGGCCCAGCAGTGGTGCAAGAACGGCGGGCATGAATCGTGGAGCAAGACGGCACGATGGGGCGATGCGGCGGGGGGTGCCGCATCGGGGCTGGCGGGGAAAGACGGCTGGGTCAGCTCAGAGCCGCGATCCGCGAGGTGGAGGAGCCGTCGGGAAGGACCGGGCTGTCGTCCTGGTGGGGCAGGGTGTCGAGACTGAAGCGGTAGCCCTGCTGACGCATGGTTTCAATGCCACCGCCTTCACCGAGGCCTGCCTGCTCAAGTTTGCGCCGCAGGGTGAGCACCTGGGTGTCCACGGACCGGGGGCCCCCACTGAAGGGGGGCCAGGCCATCCGCAGGAGTTCTTGGCGGGTGCGCACCACGCCTGGGGGCATCAGGAGGGCGCAAAGCAGCGCGAACTCCCGGGGGCTGAGTTCCACGGGCTGGTCGCGCAGGGTCACCTGGCGCAGCAGAAGATGGACCTCCAGGGGGCCGACGCAAACCCGCTCCTGCAGCCCATGACCACTGCGGCGCAACAGGGTGCGGCAGCGGGCCGCCAACTCTTCCAGGCCGAACGGTTTGCGCAACACGTCGTCGGCGCCAGCATCCAGCAGGGACACCATCGGCTCCGATCCGGAACGGGCCGTGAGCACCATCACCGGACAACGAAGCTGGCCCGCCAAGCGGAGGGCGGAGGTTTCCTCAAGAAGCTCGGCGCTCACCAACAGATCGGGCGACTGCTCTTGGCAGATCTCAATCGCCTCCCTAGCCGTCGCCACTGCAGCCGCCAGGTATCCGTCCTGCCGGAGTCGCTGAGCAAGCACGGTCCGAAGGGTTGCGTGGGGATCAACCACGAGCACCCTGCGGGGCTGATTGCCATTGTCCGTCGGCGAGGTCTGCACCATGCAGGTGGCGTGTTAGCCCTGGTGGACACAAACGTGCCTGCACCATAACGGAATAAGAAGAAGCGGTCCCGTATCGGGCGATGCCTTTCAAACCGTCCCCCGGTCGGCTTCCCGCCCCTTTTTCCGATCAAAAGCTGGCGCCAGGCGCCAGAATGCCGCCATGGGTCCGAGTCCCAAGGAACCGTGCTGCAACACCCCGACGCCATTCGCCACTTCCAGTCGCTCTGCGACGCCTGCCAGGAGCTCTCCAATCGCTTCCACGGGCCATCGGAACTGAGGCTTTATGCCGACGGCTACCTCCATGCTCTGCGGCGCACAGCCGTTCTCGATCCGCTCTCCCAGCGCCGCCTCGAAGAACTCGTCGACCGCTGGGTTATGGATCCCTCCAGCTTCATCGGACCGGATGGCGACCCCCGCACCCTGTTCGAGCGCGAAACGGGTCGTCGCTAAAGATCCAGTCTCCGCCTTTCTCCTCAGGAGGCCAAGGCTACGGCGAGCTTCTCGCGCAACTCGCCGGAGTTATACATTTCGATCAGGATGTCGGATCCACCTAGGAATTCCCCTTTCACGTAGACTTGGGGAATGGTGGGCCAGTCGGAGTATTCCTTGATCCCCTGGCGGATTTCTGCATCGGCGAGCACATCAAAGGTCTCGAAGGGCACAGCCAGGGCCGTGAGGATCTGAACCACGTTGTTGCTGAAGCCGCACTGGGGCATCAGCTTGTTCCCCTTCATGAACACGAAGACTGGGCTGCCGCCGATCAGGCCATCAATGCGTTGCTGGGTGGTGCTGTCCATGGAAGAAGGTGCGAAACGGAAGGAAGGGTGTTCGTGTTGCCGGATCAGGCCGGCGTGGAGGTCTGCACAGCCAAGGCGTGGATCGCCTCGCTGGCCAGTTCACTGCGGAGGGCCCCGTACACGAGCTGGTGCTGTTTCACCCGGCCCAGACCATCAAAAGCGGAAGAGACCACCCGGACCTGCAGGTGATCGCCACCGCCGGTGAGGTCTTCCACCTCCACGACGGCATCGGGAAGGGCGCGGCGGATGGCCTCGCGAACCTGCTCCGGTTGGACCATGGAAAGGGAACCCTTGAAGGCCGGTCGAATCTAGGCGCCACCGGGTAGGGGCGGCTGAGGGCCAGGGGCCTCAGCTGCCGGGGGACACGGCGTTGTAGGGCGTGCTCACGAATCCGATCTCCAACAGCTGTTGGTAGGCCTTGCGGCCCGCCTCACTGGAGGGGGACATCACCTTCACCACTTCGACAAGCAGCGGCACGGCCACCTCCGGTTGGCCCTGGCGGCGGAACAGGGCGGCCAGGCGCATGTCGGTCTGCACAAGAAGTTCGAGGGCCTGGCGGCTCTTTTCATCCATCTCCCGGGGGATGCGGGCATCGAGACCGCGGAAGGCGCCGCTCAGATCGCGGTAGAACCCCAGCAGCCGGCGGCTGGCATCACGGGCCTGGTCGTAGTGGCGCCTCGCCTCGGGGAGATTGCCGGCGGCAACGGCGGCGTCGCCGCGGGCCACCAGGGTCTTCACGGCATTGATGTCAAAGGCGCTGCCGGTGGCGGCGAGGCTCTTGATGTCGTCCTGGGCCTGGGCCCGGGCCCCAGCGGTGAGGATCGGCAGGACGGGCAGGAGCAGGGCCAGAGCGGCGACCCAGCAGGCGGTGGCCCGCCGTGGCTGGCGGAGGGGGGCGACGGCGCGTGAAAGGGCCGGGAGGCGGAGGGCGGCAGAGGCGAGAGGCCTGGTCACGGGAGCGCCAAGGGGGGAGTGAACTTTACGGGGAGGTGCCGTTCCCCCCTCCAGGCGGTGTCCGGCGCGAGGTCTGGAAGGGCGTGGAGCAACCGATTCAGTCCAGCGGGCGTCCCACCAGCAGGCGGGCGCCACGCTCGGCCCGAGCCATTGATGCCGCGAGCTCCGTCGTGAAGGCCATGGCCGCTTCCCGGCCGCCGCCGGCCACCTGCAGGGCGGGGCCGATCTGCACGGCGGCCGCCTGTCCGGGCCGGGGTACGGGCTGGCCGTAGGCGATGCCCACCGGCACCACCCGCACATCCACGCCCTGGCCCGCGGCCAGCTGGGCCAGGCGGGCCAGGCCCTGATGGAGCCGCAGCGGTTCGTCGTGGCGATGGATGCGTCCTTCGGGGAACATCACCAGCTGCTCCCCCCGCTCCAGGAGATTCACCGCCAGGCGCAGGCTGGCGAGGGTGGGACGCCCCTGATCCACCGGGAAGCAGCCCAGCCGCTGCAAGAGCCATCCCTGGGGCCCCTCCATCTCATCGCGGGTGACCATGAAGCGGCAGTCGCGTCCCCAGACGCGACGACCGGCCGCATGGGGCACCAGCAGGGCGTCCCAGCGGGCGCGGTGGGTGGGGGCCAGCAGCACCGCACCGGAGCGGGGCAGATGCTTGCGACCCCGCACCATCACGCGAGAGAAGAACCCCGGCACGGCCAGGTCCTGGGTGAGCACCATGGCCAACGGGGCCAGCCAGGGGCTGACGCCGTTGCACACACTCCGCTCGCGGGCCGTGATCAAGGCGCCGCCGGCACCGCCTTCGATCGGCGTGCCGGCAAGGCCCGCCGCCTCGAGGGGGGTGGTGCTAATGCCATGCACCGATGACGCGATGACCGGGCCCTCGACGGCCATGGGGAAGAAAGGATGGGGATCCATGTCGAAACTAAGGGCCCCAATGGGTCCCCGCAGGGCCAGCACGGGCAGTTGGCCCGTCGGCCGATACGGTTTGCCCACCCGTTCTCCCCTGCCCGAGCAGGTGTGGTGGCATGGCCAGCCTTGGCGTGAATCTTGACCACATCGCCAACGTGCGGCAGGCCCGCCGCAGCGTGGAACCCGACCCCGTGACCTACGCCCTGTTGGCGGAGCTGGGCGGTGCTGATGGCATCACCGTGCATCTGCGGGAAGACCGACGCCATATTCAGGACCGGGACGTGGAGCACCTGCGCCAGACCGTGCGCACCCGGCTGAACCTGGAGATGGCCGCCACCGCCGAGATGGAGGCGATCGCCCTTCGCATCCGCCCCGACATGGTGACCCTGGTGCCCGAACGCCGCCAGGAGGTGACCACCGAGGGCGGGCTGGATGTGGCCTCCCAGGTGGCGGAGCTGGGCGGAATTGTGGAGCGACTCCAAGGGCAAGGGATCGGCGTCAGCCTGTTCGTGGACCCGGTGGCCGAACAGCTCGACGCCAGCTGCGCCACCGGGGCCCGCTGGGTCGAACTGCACACCGGCCGCTATGCCGAGGCCAGCTGGCAGGAGCAGCCCACCGAACTGGAGCGGCTGGCCGGCGGCAGCGCCATCGCCCGCCAGCTGGGGTTGCGGGTCAATGCCGGCCATGGGCTCACCTACGCCAACGTGGAACCGGTGGCGGCCATCGAAGGGATGGAGGAGCTGAACATCGGCCACACGATCGTGGCCCGCGCCCTGGCGGTGGGTCTGCAGGCGGCGGTTAGGGAAATGCGGGCGCTGATTCAGAATCCGCGCCGCGACCCCCTGTTCGGCAGCCGAGTTCCATGAGCACCTATCACTTCATCGCCGCCAGCGAGGCTTTCCTCACCGTGGAGGAGCCCCTGGAGGAGGTGCTGCGGGAGCGGGTGCGCAACTACGGCGAACAGGGCAAGACGATCGATTTCTGGCTGGTACGGCAGCCCCGCTTCCTGGAGGCGCCAGAACTCGCCTCCGTGGCCGGCTCAGTGCCACGGCCCGCGGCGGCGGTGGTCTCCACCGATGAAAAATTCATCACCTTCCTCAAGCTGCGGCTGGAGTTCGTGGCCCGCGGGACGTTCGAGGCGCCCAGCGCCACCATCCCCGATGCCCTGGCCGGGGTGGCCTGAGGGGCATCAGAAGAGTCCGAGGAACCGCTTGCGGCCCGCTTCGTCCGGCTCAGCCGCGTCCCCCGCCTTGCCATCGGCAGGGTCGGCGAGCGAAGGGGTCGGGCGTCCCTGGCCGCCGTCCTGCAGGTAACGGGGTTTGTTGTCGCCGATGGTGAGCAGTGCTTCCTTGTTTTTCCACCAGATCCAGTCCCGGATCGGGGGGGTCTCCAGCAGGTCGCGGCGGGTGAGCCCGAGCCCCAGCTTGCGCGAAGCATCCAGCAGCACCTCGACCATGCCGTCGCCGTCAGTGCAACGGGCCAGGGCCTCATTGGTGCGCTGGGCACCATTGAGGGCCTTCACCAGCAGCGCCACCCGCTGGCCCACCGGCAGCGTCGCCGGATCCATCGGCATCCCCCAAACTGGCGGCACCGTATCAGCGTTTTTCCGCTCGGGCGCAGTGCGCCACCCGCGCTCCCGATGGGATTCGCCCGTCGCCGGCACCACACTTCGGAGTGACGGGGCTGACAGATCGGGGGGAAACAGGCGAGAGTGGATATGAAGCATCGTTCTGATGACCTCCCTTCCCACTCCGCCACACCATTGGGTGATCGGGGACATTCACGGCTGCGCCGAGGCCCTCACCTCCCTGGTGGCCAAGCTGCCAGCGGCCGACCGTCTGGTCTTCTGCGGTGATCTGATCAATCGGGGCCCCGGCATCGAAGCGGCCATGGATCTGGCCTGGGAGTTGGTGGAGCGGGGCCGGGCCGTGTGGCTTCGGGGCAACCACGAGGCCGAGCTGCTGGCCGATCTGCGGCGGGGCGACTGGCAGGCGCTGCGGGCCCTGGCGGGTTGCGATACCTACCGGCAGCTCGGCGATCGTCGTTGCCGGGCCTGGCAGGAGCGCCTCGAGAGCCTGCCCCTCGCCTACTGGGGAGACGGCTGGGTGGCCACCCACGCTGGCTTCGATCCGCTCACCTGGCGGCCCGACCTCTCGATCCGGCTCGGTTTCTGGCAGGCCTATGACGGTCGCTTCGGCAGGGTGGTCGTGGGCCACACGCCCGGCCCCGGGGTGCGCCGCATCGGCTACCAGGAATCCATCGTGCTCATCGACACCGGCGCCTGCTACGGCGGCCAGCTCACCGCCTACTGCCCCGAAACCGACCGCACGGAGAAGGTGGATGGTCCGAGGGTTCCCGCCTTCCCGCGCCCACGCCTCAGCGCGATCGGTTGATCCCCCGGCCAGCCGCTCCCGGCTGTCCCAGGACAACGGTGATCCTCAAGGAGTCCATCGGCCGTGCTGACCCTCTACCGCAGCAACCGGGCCGAGGTCCTGGCCGAACTGCTGGGAACGCTGCTGCGCCTGGCTCCTCCCGATCCCTTCACGCCGGTGGAGGTGGTGGTGAACACCTGGCCCACCAGCCGCTGGCTGGGGGAACGGCTGGCCAGGGAACTGGGCGGCGTGGCCGCCAACCTGCGCTTTCCCTTCCCCGGCACCCACCTGCGCGGGATCGTGGATGGGGTCCTGGCGGAGTCCGAAGAGGGGGCAACCAGTAACCACGGCATCGACCCCTGGCGGGCCGAACGGCTCGTGTGGAGCGTGCTGCCCCTGCTGCCGGAGGTAGCCGCCGCGCCTGAGGGAGAACCCCTGCGGCGCTGGCTCCGGGAGCGGGATCCCACCCGCCAACTGCGCCTCGACACCTGGACCCTCGCCCGCGCGATCGCCGACGCCTTTGACGATTACGCCCTCTACCGCCCCGACCTCCTGCGGGCCTGGGAGGTGGGGCAGAACGAGGAGAGTGGGGCCGAACCCTTGCCCGCCAGCCAGCTCTGGCAGCCCCTCCTCTACCGCGAGCTGCGCGGGCGGCTGCGGCGAGAACCCTTCAGCCTGCGGGTGGAGCGGGCGATCGAACACCTGCGGCACCAGCCCCCGGATCCGGCCCTACAGCCCCTGCGGCTCTTCGGTCTCAGCAGCCTGGCCCCCGTGCAGGTGCGGCTGCTGCAGGCCCTCAGCGGCCGCCAGCCGGTGGACCTCTACCTGCTCACCCCTTGTCCGGATCTCTGGGAACGCTGTGCCGCTCGCCGGCTTCGCCTCAACGATGCCCTCGCCCTAGCTGATCCCCTTGACACCGACTGGCTGCTGCGGGCCCCCCCCCTGGAGGCCCGCTTCGGCCGGCTCGGGGCCGAATTCCAGCAGCTGCTGGAGGGCACTGGGGAGGTGCAGTTCGGAGCTTGGAAGGAGGAGGATCTTTTCCTTCGCTCCGGCGCGGCCCCGGAGCCGGCCGCTCCCCTTCTGCTGCACCAGCTCCAGGATCAGCTGGCCGCAGGGGCCCTCCCCGGCGCGATGCGCTGGAGCGAAGCCGACCAATCCCTGGAGTTCCATGCCTGCCCCGGTGCCCTCCGGCAGGTGCAGATCGTTCGCGACCGGTTGCTGCAGCTCATGGCCGCCGACCCCAGCCTGGAGCCCCGCGACATCCTGGTGATGACCCCCCAGGTGGACCGGCTCGCCCCCCTGGTGGGCGCGGTGTTCAGCGACGCTGACGCCACCGGTGTGGCCATTCCCTGGCGGCTCACGGACCGGAGCCAGCAGGCTGAAGGGGGGATCGGCCGCACCCTGCTGGTCCTGCTTCAGCTCGGTGGTGCCCGACTCACGGCCTCGGGTCTGGAGGGGGTGCTGGCCTGCGGCGCCCTCCTGGAGCGGTTCAGCCTCTCGGCGGAGGAGGGTGGCCGCCTCCACGAACTCTTGCAGCGCACCGGTTTCCGCTGGGGGCTCGACGGCCGCGATCGCGGCGGCGACCCCACCCATTCCCTCGGCTGGACGATCGACCGGTTGCTGCTGGGCCTGGTGCTCCCCACCACCGCGGGACTGGCGCCGGGCAGCGAAGCCCCCACCGCGCCGGCCGCCAGCGGGGCACCGCTGGAGCTCAGCGGCCGCTGGCTTCACCTGCTCACCCGGCTGCGCCACTGGTTGGGGGAGCTCGCTCGGCCCGCGACCCCCGCCGCCTGGGCCGACCGGCTGCGGCTCCTGCTGGCCGACCTCTTCGGCGATGGCGGCGGCTCCGCCGCCGAACTGCCCGGCCTGCTCGACGCCCTCGAGGGCTGGCGGGAGTTGGCGGGGGAATCGCCCCTGCAGCTGGAGGCGCCGGTGGCGGCGGCGGTATTGCAGGAGGCCTTGGCCGCCGGCAGCGGCCGCTTCGGTCACCGCAGCGGGGCGCTCACGATCAGCGCCCTCGAACCGATGCGGGCGATCCCCCATCGCGTGATCGTGTTGATGGGGCTGGATGCCGGGGTGTTTCCCCGCGCCGGGCTGCGGCCCGGCTTCCACCTGATGGAACAGCGCCGCCGCCTGGGGGATCCGAACCCCGCGGACCAGGATCGCTACGTGCTCCTGGAGGCCCTGATCTCGGCCCGTAGCCACCTCCTAATCACCTGGAACAGCCGCGACGACCGCCGGGGCGAGACCCTCCAGCCGGCGGCCCCGGTGCGCCAGTGGCTGGATTGGCTCGGCTCGAACCTGGCCCTGGCCGCCCAGGACGGCGAGGGCCGCTTAGCCGACCATTGGATCAGCCGGCTGGTGGTGGAACACCCAGCCAGCCCCTTGGAGCGCGCCAATTTCCTGCCCCAGACCGGGCGGCCCCCGGCCAGCTGCGACCGGCGCCAGCTGGCGGCCCGCCGCCTGCTCGACGAACCGGGGGCCGAAGGCACGGCACCGCTGCTGCTCCGCCCCATGCCCGCCGACCCCGGCAGCGCCAGCGCCCCTGCCGCCGAACCCTTCGACGACCTGCGCGCCTGGCTGATGGCCCCCCAGCGGCAGTGGCTGCTCGACCTGGGGCTGCGGCCCTCGGAGTGGGAGCGGAGTCCGGAGGATCTCGAAGCCCTCAGCTTGGGGGAGCGCGAACGCTCGGGCCTGCTGCGCAGCATCGAACTCGAGGCCCAGAATGCCCACCAGGACACCGACTGGCTTGAGCGGTGCCGCGGCCAGGGGCTCCTGCCCCCCGGCAGCGCCGCCACCCTGGAGGCCCGCCACCTGGAAAGGCGCCGCCGGGAGCTCCAGGTCCAGGCCGACGCCCTCGGATCACCCTGGCAAGGGGAGGTGGTCTGGGGAGGCTGGCGCAGCACCCAACGCTGGCAGGGGGACGCGGTGGTGGTGGTGCACTGGGCCAGGGGCGGACCGATCCAGCTGCTGGACCTTTGGCTGCAGCTGCTTCTGGCTACGGCGGCCGGTCCGGGCCATGGCCGTCTCCCCGGGCGCGGCGTGCTGCTGGCAAGGGAGAAGGGGGATCGGATCGGCGCCACCACCCTGATCGCCCTGGATCCTGAGGCGGCCCAGAGCGAGCTGGAGCGGCTGGCCGCCCTTCGCGATCGCTGGCGCCAGATCTGCTGGCCGGTGCCGCCGCGCACGGGCTGGAGCTGGTGGGAGCAGGAACGGAAGGGCAGCTCCGGCCTGGCGGCGGCCCAGCGGGAGTGGGAGGGAGGTCACCAGAGCCGCGGCGAGCGGAAGCGGCCCGAGATGGAGGCCTGCTTCGGTGGCGATCTGCCGGTGGCGGCCCTGCTGGGGGATGGCTTCGGGGGGCTGGCCCAGGAGCTGTTCGACCCGGTCCAGGCGGCCCTCGAGCCGAAGAAGAAGGCGCGGGGCAAACGCTGATGGCCCGCTTCGACGCGAACCGATTTCCCCTCACCGCAGGTGTGCAGCTGCTGGAGGCCAGTGCCGGCACCGGCAAGACCTTCGCCCTGGCCCATCTGGTGCTGCGCTTGGTGGCGGAGAAGGGCTGGCCCCTGCGGGAGCTGCTGGTGGTGACCTACACCGATGCCGCCGCCGCGGAGCTGCGCGATCGGATCGCCACCCGCCTGCAGTTGGCCCTGACGGCACTGGAAACGCAGGCCCTGGCCAGCGTGGATGCCACCCTCGCGGCGTGGCTCGAGACGCTGGGGTCGGAGGAGCCAAAGCGGGAGCCGACCCTGTTGCGCGGCCGCCTGTTGCTGGCCCTCGAGGAGCTGGGCGCCGCCGACATCACCACGATCCACGGCTTTTGCCGCCGCACCCTGCAACGCCAGGCCCTGGAGGCCGGCTGTGCGCCGGAGCTGCGGATCGAGACCCAGAGCGACGGCCTCGTGGCCCAGGTCGTTCACGACTATTGGCAGCAGCAGGTGCTGCCCCTGCCGCTGCCTTTGGTGGCGGGCCTGCTGGATGCCCGGATCGACCCCGACTTGATCGAGAACCTGCTCACCACGCTCGATGGCGATCCGGCCCTGAGGCTCGATCCGCTGCCGACCGGTTGGAGCCCAGAGACGCCCCTGGGCGAGGTCTTGCCGGCACTCTTCCGCCAGCGCTGGGGGGATTTTCTGGCCCAGTGGCGGGAACGGGGGGAGGCACTGGAGGCCGAACTCCGCGCCGCGGCCGCCGACTGGAAAGCTGCGGCGGCCAAGGGGGCCCCCGCTCCGGAGACGAAGCCCTATTCGGACCGCCCCCGCACGGACCGGGTCGCCCTGCTCAACGGCTGGATCAGCGAGCAGCCCCAGGAGGGGGACTACGAGGCGGTGCGGGATCAGACGCTGCTCAGCACTTATTTCCACCCGGGCAGCTTCGGTCGCGTGGCCTGCAAGCTCGAGGGACAGCCACCGCAGCGCCTGCCCCAGGCGCCCCTGCTGCGGGCCATCGCCGACCTGGTGGAGGGTCCGGCCGAACTGGCGCTGCTGCACGCCTGCCACTGGGGCCGCGCCGAGTTGGGGCGCCGACGGGAGCGGCGAGGCATGACCACCTTCTCCCAGCTGCTCGAGCGGCTCGATCCGGGGCCGGATGACGCCATCGCCAGCCCCCTGCTGGAGGCGGTGGCTCGCCGCTACCGCGCCGCCTTGGTCGATGAGTTTCAGGACACCGACCCGATCCAGTGGCGCATCCTGCGGCGGGCCTTCGGCCAGGGCCTCCATCCCCTGGTGCTGGTGGGTGATCCCAAGCAGGCGATCTACCGCTTCCGCGGCGGCGACCTGGACACCTACCGCGCCGCCAGCCGCCAGGCCGGCGAACCCTGGGAGCTGGTGGACAACTACCGCTCCACGGCGCCCCTGATCGAAGGTTTCAACGGCCTCATGGCCCCCGGCCTGCGCCGCTCGGATCTGGCGGTGCCGCCGGTGAACCACAGGGCCAGCCGCCAGGGGCCGCAGGGCGCACCGATCGACCTGCTCTGGCTTGGGCCCGAGGATCCGGCCGACCGGACCCCTCCGAGTCGCACCGACCTGGAGGCCCGGTTGCCGCCCTGGATCGCCACCACCGTGGAAGAGCTGCTCGCCGCTCGGCTGCGCGTGGTCGACAAGGGTCGTGAACGCACCCTGGAGGCCGCCGATTACTGCCTGCTGGTGAGCCACCACCGCCAGGCGGAGCAACTGCGCCAGGCCCTGGAGCGTCGTGGCATCGCCAGCCGGCTGGTGAGCAAGGCGGATGTGTTCGACAGCCCGGCGGCCACGGCCCTGCAGCGCTTCCTCGATGCCCTGGCCGATCCGGCCGACCCCAACCGGCTGCGCCTGCTGGCCGTCTCACCCCTGCAGGGCTGGAGTGCCGAGCGGATCGCCGCCACCGATTCGGCCGGCTGGAGCGCCTTGGCCGGCCGCCTCGATGGCCTGGCCCGCCAGCTGGAGCGTCGGGGGCTGCTGGGGGTGCTTGCCGATTGGCTCGGCGCTGACACCCTGGCGCGCCTGGCCTGGGGCGGGCGCTTGCTGGCCGACCTGCAGCAGGTGGCGGAACTGGTGCAGGAGCACCTCCATGGTGAGCAGCTGGGGGCCGCGGCGGCGGCCGACTGGCTGCGGCGGCTGCGGTTGGCGGAAGACCGGGTGGTGCCGCAGGACCACCAGGCCCAGAGCGATCGGGCCGATGGGGCGGTGGCGGTGGTCACGATCCACCGCAGCAAGGGCCTGGAATTCCCGGTGGTGATCTGCCCCTACCTGTGGGAATCGGCCTCGGGAGGGGGGCGCGGGCCGGGCCGCATCGGCCGGCGCTGGCTACCCCCGGGCGCCGATGCTCCCCACCTGGATCTCCACCTGAACAGCGGCTGGGGCCCCGGCTACCAGGCCGAACTTCAACAACGCAGCGCCGAGGAGCAGGAGCGGGAACGGCTTGCCTATGTCGCCCTCACCCGGGCGCGGCATCGGCTCGTGCTGGCCTGGGGGCCGGCTCGGGATCAGCAGTGCAACCCCCTCTTCCCCTGGCTGTTCGCCGCCGAGGCGCTGCCGGAGCTCGACGAGGACAGCCTTGCCACCGTTCCGCCGGCGCACTGGCGGGAACGGCTGGAGCAGGCCATCAGCCAGCGGGCCCTGCCGATCCGCCTGTTCGACCCTCCTGGCGCCCCCACCACCCCGCCTCGGCGCCCCGCGCCCCCGCCTCAGGATCTGGACGCCGGGCCCGTCCCCCAGCGCCGGCTCGACAGCCGCTGGGGCCGGAGCAGTTACACCAGCTGGACCCAGGCGAGTCACGTTGCCCTGGCGCCGGCGGCCCTGGAGGAGGGCCGGGACACCCTGGATCCGGACGCCCCCGATCACGAACGGGGCGAGGTGCCCCTGGATCGGGAGCCCGCTCAGCAAGATTCCGCGTCGGCTCCGGCAGGAAGGAACCCCATCGCCCCAATCGGTAACCGACCGAGCGCCAACGACGCGAAGGACGGGGGGCCGACCAGGGGCCAGCCGGCGCCAGAAGGGGCGAGCCATGGCGAGCCCCTGGCCTGGCCCGAGCAGGGCCCCCTCGCCACCTTCCCCCGAGGTGCCAGCGCCGGGGACTGCCTCCACCGCATCCTCGAGCGCCTCGATCTCACCACCAACCTCCAATGCCAGGGAGCCGAAGCCACGGAGCTGGTGGAGCGGGAGCTACGCCGCTCCGGACTCGACCACGAATCCCCCGATCGGCTGCTGGAGGGCCTTGAGCAGATGCGCACGACCCCCTTTGGCGGGCCGCTGCAGGGGCTGCGGGTGGCGGATCTGCCGGCCGCCCGGCGCCTGCATGAGATGAACTTCGACCTCACCCTGGAGCGGGTGCGGGCCGCCGATTTGGCCGCCGCCTTTGCCGCCCACCCCGGCGGGCTCTTTGGCGCCGACTACGCCGCTTCCCTGGCGCTCCTGCCGATTGACAGCAGTGGCTTCCTCACCGGTTCCATCGACCTGGTGTTCCGGGCCGATCCGGAACCGGCCGGGGGCGACGGGCGCTGGTGGGTGGCCGACTGGAAGAGCAACTGGCTTGGCCGGCGCGATGGCGATGGCCAGCCCGTGGCCTGCGGTCCCCGCGACTACGGCGAGGCCGCCATGGCGGCCCTGATGGCGGCCAGCCATTACCCGCTCCAGGCCCACCTCTACCTGGTGGCCTTGCACCGCTACCTGGGCTGGCGCCTGGCCGATTACGCGCCCGCGAAGCACCTGGGCGGCTACGCCTACGTGTTCCTGCGGGGGACACCGGGTGCAGACGGTGACGCCGCCCTGCCCGGAGCGGTGCCAGGGATGGTGGTGGAGCGACCTCCTCTAGGGCGGATCCTGGCGCTGGATCGGGCCCTGGGCGGCGGCACCGGGGCACTGGAGGAGGAGCGCTGATGGGCTCCACGCCCCGGGAAAGGGAGCAACCCGCCTGGCTGGAGCCCCTCCAGGCAGCCCTGCTCGAAGCGTTGCCGCGCCTCTACGGCGCAACGGCCGAGCCGGTTCTGGCGGCCCTGATCGGTGACCTGATGGGCGCCCTCGAACAGGGGCGGCTCTCCATTCCCCTGCCGCCGGAGCTGGCGGCGGGTGCGCTCGCCTCCTCAGGGTTGTGCCGTGATCCCGACGGCCCTCTGGTGATTGAGGCCGATCAGGTGGGCTGGCGCCGTTGGCATGACCTTCGCCAATCGGTGCTTTCAGCCCTGCTGGAGCGGGTGCGCCCCCTCGCAACGGCCTGCCCCGCCCCGGCGCCGCTGGAGCCAGCTCTGGACGCATCCGCCACCACGACCCCCGACAGATCGGCTGCATCCAGCCAATCTCCGAGGGCCACGGAAAGCCCCCGAGCCCCCACCGCCCGAAGCACAGCCAGCACCGATGGCCAACCGGCCACCGAAACCCCCGATGCTCGCCAGCTCCAGGCAATCGAGGCGGTGTTGGCCCATCGGCTGGTGTTGCTCCAGGGCGGTCCGGGCACCGGCAAGACCAGCACCGTGGCCCGCATGTTGGCGGCGGTGCTCGCCCGCGATCCCGCCACCCGCATCCACCTGGCGGCCCCCACCGGCAAGGCCGCCGCCCGTCTTCGGGCTGCCACCGGCGGCTGCCACCCCTGCGGCACCCTGCACCGCCTGCTCGAGAGCCGCGGCGACCATTTCTCCCGCAACCGGCTCCGCCCCCTGCCCCTCGACCTGCTGGTGGTGGATGAGGTGTCGATGGTGGATCTGGCGCTGATGGGGGCCCTGCTGGACGCCCTCCCCGCCACCGCCCGGCTGGTGCTGGTGGGGGATCCGGCCCAGCTCACGCCGATCGCCCCGGGCTCCGTGTTGTTGGATCTGCAGCATCCGGACCTCCAGGCCGGCCTCGGCGGCGCCGCGATCACCCTCACGACCACCTACCGCAACGATGGCGCCATCGCGGCGGTCGCCGCCGTCCTGCGCAGCAGCCTGAATCGCGATGCCGGCAGCCCCCTGGAGGTGATCCGCCCGCAGCTCGAGCGCCTGAAGCCAAACGACAACTTGCTGTGGCAGCCATCCAACGGCGCCCGGCTGCCGCCGGCGCTGGTGGAGCGCCTGGAGAAGCACCTCACGGCCCTGGCGGGCCTCGCGGGCGGCTGCCGACCCGAGCGACCCGGCAACTGGCGAAGCCTGCTGGTGGAGCGCGACCGCTTGCTGGTCCTGGCACCACGGCGCCGCGGTCCCTGGGGGGTGGAGGGGATCCACCGCACCCTGCTCGGTGAGGCGGCCGCCGCCCCTGCCATCGCCTGGCCCGAGGGTCTGCCGGTGCTCTGCACCCGCAATCTGCCGGAGCTGGGCCTGGCCAACGGTGACGTTGGAGTGCTGGTGGGCAGAGCGAACAGCGACGACCGCCAGATCCTCTTCGGTGGTGAGGAGCCGCTCTGGGTCCACCCCGCCCAGCTGGCCGGCGCCGCGGAAGCGGCCCTTGCCCTGACGGTTCACAAGGCCCAGGGCAGCGAGGCCACCGAGGTGATCGTGTTGCTGGCAGATCCCGATCCCGACGCGCGACTGCTCTACACGGCCCTCACCCGGGCCCGGGTGAGGGCCGTGCTGATCACGCCAGTCTGATTGGGGCCAAGGCGACGTCACCTTGCGGCGTCGGGACCGGCTGGGCAGACTCGCTAGGAGGCCCTGGCCCAAGAGCTTTTTCGATGTCGGCCCCCTCCCTCAGCTCCTTCACCGGTTCCCCCCAGGGCCAGGAGCCCCCGGGCTCCCCGGCGGTGCGGATCGAGCGCCCCTGGGGATGGTTCGAGAC